>Ga0157365_10000065_pt1 | contig 50775 bp, 49 predicted proteins | sample AttsexASBM3_FD_111478 | JGI IMG/M metagenome (GOLD analysis project Ga0157365, IMG submission 111478) | Fungus gardens microbial communities from leaf cutter ant in Ribeirão Preto, State of São Paulo, Brazil - Atta sexdens ASBM3 | ecosystem: Host-associated > Fungi > Mycelium > Unclassified ...
ATTGGTGGGTCGTGCAGGATTCGAACCTGCGACCAATTGATTAAAAGTCAACTGCTCTACCAACTGAGCTAACGACCCGAAGTGGTGGGTGATGACGGGATCGAACCGCCGACCCCCTCCTTGTAAGGGAGGTGCTCTCCCAGCTGAGCTAATCACCCACTTCGGTACTTCTGTTACTGCATGACAAGAAATTCGCTGGCGAGAAAGTGGTGGGTGATGACGGGATCGAACCGCCGACCCCCTCCTTGTAAGGGAGGTGCTCTCCCAGCTGAGCTAATCACCCACTTCTCATTTCTTGTCTACACGGCGGAGCCACTTGTTTAGAGTGGTGGGTGATGACGGGATCGAACCGCCGACCCCCTCCTTGTAAGGGAGGTGCTCTCCCAGCTGAGCTAATCACCCCCGCTGTGTGGAGTCGCATTATAGGGAGAGTTGGAAATGAGTCAACGCCTTTTCCAAAGTTTTTGTTTGTTCGTCGTAAAATTAGACAGCGCGCTGGTTTTCTGGGCGTTAAGGTATGATTTATCAACAGATAACGCCTGAAAAGCGGGGCCGAAAGGTATCAAGATTGAGGAATCAGCACAGGGTGGTAGAATATTGCCCACTTTGTCACTCCCTGGCATGTGCCGCTTAATGGCATTGTTAAACACTAAGGCCAATCAATGAAAATCAAAACCCGCTTCGCGCCCAGCCCGACAGGCTATCTGCATGTCGGCGGCGCCCGTACCGCGCTCTATTCCTGGCTTTTCGCTCGCCATGAGGGCGGTGAATTCGTGCTGCGTATTGAAGATACCGATCTTGAGCGCTCCACGCCGGAAGCCATTGAAGCCATTATGGATGGTATGAACTGGCTGAGCCTGGAGTGGGATGAGGGTCCGTATTTCCAGACCAAACGTTTTGATCGCTATAACGCGGTGATTGATGAGATGCTGGCGGCGGGTACCGCTTATAAATGCTACTGCTCGAAAGAGCGTCTTGAAGCGCTGCGTGAAGAGCAGATGGCGAAGGGCGAGAAACCGCGTTATGACGGTCGCTGCCGCCACGGCCATGAGCATCATGCTGATGATGAGCCTTGCGTCGTGCGTTTTGCTAACCCGCAGGAAGGCTCCGTGGTGTTCGACGACCAGATCCGTGGCCCTATTGAGTTCAGCAACCTTGAGCTCGACGATCTGATCATTCGCCGTACTGATGGTTCCCCGACCTATAACTTCTGTGTTGTGGTCGACGACTGGGATATGGAAATCACCCACGTTATTCGTGGTGAAGACCATATCAACAACACCCCGCGTCAGATTAACATTCTGAAAGCGCTGGGCGCGCCGGTGCCGCTGTACGCGCACGTCTCGATGATCAACGGTGATGACGGTAAAAAACTCTCCAAACGTCACGGCGCGGTCAGCGTGATGCAGTATCGCGACGACGGCTATCTGCCGGAGGCGCTGCTGAACTATCTGGTGCGTCTGGGCTGGTCCCACGGCGATCAGGAGATCTTCTCTCGCGAAGAGATGATCGCGCATTTCTCGCTGGATGCGGTCAGCAAATCGGCGAGCGCGTTCAACACCGATAAACTGCAGTGGCTGAACCATCACTACATCAATACGCTGGCGCCGGAATATGTGGCGACGCACCTGCAGTGGCACATCGAGCAGGAAAACATCGACACCCACAACGGCCCGCAGCTGGCGGAGCTGGTGAAACTGCTGGGCGAGCGCTGCAAAACGCTTAAAGAGATGGCGCAGACCTGCCGCTACTTTTATGAGGATTTCAGCGAATTCGACGCCGACGCGGCGAAAAAACATCTGCGCCCGGTTGCGCGCCAGCCGCTGGAAGTCGTGCGCGATAAACTCGCTGCTCTCACCGACTGGACCGCTGAAAACGTGCACCACGCCATTCAGGCAACCGCCGATGAGCTGGAAGTAGGCATGGGTAAAGTCGGTATGCCGCTGCGCGTCGCCGTCACCGGGGCAGGGCAGTCGCCGGGCCTGGACGTGACCGTCCACGCGATTGGTAAATCCCGAAGCGTAGAACGTATCAATAAAGCGCTGGCCTTTATCGCTGAGCGCGAAAACCAGCAGTAATAAAAAAGCCGGCGCATGCCGGCTTTTATTTTTCCTCGCTAAGCCCCAGCCTTTTCACCAGTCCGGCTTTGCCTTCCTGATTAATCAGCTCGCTTAAGCGCGCCTGCTCCTGCGGCGACATCATCTCCAGCGTGCGAATAAACTGGGCCATGATTTCGTTATCCCAGGTCACGTAAGGCGTTTCACTCTCTTCGGCGCGGCTGTAGAGATGAGCGCTATAGCGCAGCTTATCGGTGGAAAGAAAATAGTCATAGACTTGCTGCGTGATGAGGATTAACAACGCGCCGCCTTTACGGCCTTTTAGCGGAATGCGCTTCCAGCCATTTTTGCGCGCCCAGCCGCTGATGGTCTGGGCCGTGTATCCGGAGAGCTCACCCAGTTCGCCTGCCGTCATCCAGCGTGTAAATCTGTTCATGGCTTAATCCGTATGGCGAATATCCAGACGCTGCAACATTCCGGCAATGCCTTCGCGCAGCAGGAGGGAAGTCAGCTGTTTCTGCTCGGACTGGCTCATTTCTCGCAGGGAGTTCAGCAGCAGATTCTCAAGCGGCGCTTCGACGGTGGCCGTATAGGTCGCGACATTTTCCGCGGCGCGACGGGCGCTGCGAATAAACGTCAGCACCTGCTCGTCCACATGAATAACCCGTGCTTTCCCACCCTGCACGCCGGGTTTCGGCGAGGTCTGCCAGCCTTCTTTACGTACCCATTTATTGATCGTCTGACGACTGTACCCGGTGTAATGCGCCAGTTCGTCCGGGGTCATCCGGTCCTTGACCATGGCTAATCCTTTTCAAAATGTAAGCCTATTAGGGGTTCATCTTACGAGATCATATTACGGGAAACTGTGACGCGAATAACTAGCGTATTTGGAGAACGGGATTTTGGGAACCTTTTTGCTGGCTTTTTCGGCACTTGAAAGGCAAAGATCAATTTGGCGTTGACACTGTCCGGTGGAATTCTTATCATCCCGCCCGTCAACGCGACAAGGTGTTCCGACGGGGCTATAGCTCAGCTGGGAGAGCGCTTGCATGGCATGCAAGAGGTCAGCGGTTCGATCCCGCTTAGCTCCACCAAACCTTTATCCCAACAGGTTTGGTCAGTAACACCAGAATCTCGTGGGGCTATAGCTCAGCTGGGAGAGCGCTTGCATGGCATGCAAGAGGTCAGCGGTTCGATCCCGCTTAGCTCCACCAAAATTAAAACCCTCGCCTCATGGCGGGGGTTTTTGCTTTCTGACGTATAAAAAAAGCCAGTCGCGCCCGGCATCCTCTGCTTTATTCCCCGCGAGCGGGCATTTCCTTGCCAGCCTGGCGAAAGGTTTTTATGATAAAAGCCTGTTGAACACGCCGCCATGCCTGTAAGAAGCGCCTTATGAATTATCGCCACGGTTTGCGTAAGTCAGGCCTCGCGTTATTGCTGTGCGTCCTGTTGTTGCCGCTAGCGCGATGGTTATCACCGAAAGCCGTCGTTGATGGCGAGGGGATATATTTAACGTATTTACCGCTCAGCCTGATGCTGGCGATGATTTATCTTTTCGGCCGTTATGCCATTATCCCCCTGGCGCTCTCTTTATTGCTGTTCTACGGCTGGTATTTTCCGCTAAATAGCCTGCAACTGCTGGCGTTTGTATTCTGTTTCCTGGGGCCATTAATTGTGGTCTGCGGTATCAGCCGCGCGTGGCAGGGCCCGCGCTGGCGCTTTGCTGTGGCCCGAAAAGGCACCGGGTTGCGCCTGTTGCTGATGGGGCTCATCGTGCCTTGCCTGATCAAGGCGCTGATGATTTTTTCAGGCTATTACCTTGATTATCCAGACGCTATCGCGTCCTACTTTGGCGAAAGCTCATCGTTTTACAGCATCGTCACCGTGCAGGGGCTAATGGCAGCGTCGGCGATTTTTGTCGATATCTTTTATTATCCGGTGCGCATAGCGTTAAGCCCCACCTTTGCCCGGGCCTTGTGGCGCCGCTGCGTTATTCCGTTAATGGCGCCTGAAAAGAAACTGCCCGTGATGTGTTGGTTCGCGGCCATTTTCGTGCTGCTGATCTTATTCACGCTGCCGTTTAAATTATTCTTAATTTCCATCTATACCCTGCCGGTGATTTTCGTTTTATTTACCGCCGGGATATTTCTCATCGGGCCGGTACTGATTACGCTGCTCTGGTCGGTGTCGTTATTATTATTGCTCGCCAGCAATCACAGTTTTTTACCGCCGGACAAAACCGGTTTTCTGCTGGCGTTTATGCTCTCCATTTTTATTTCCTTTACCGTTTCCATGCGCTTTATGACCGTCATTTTCAATAAGAACGAGTGGATGAAGCGCCAGTACCGCATGCTCGCCTTAACCGATCCGCTGACCCGGCTGCCCAATCTGCGCGCGCTGGAGCGGCACCTGCAAAGCGCGCCAGCCGGAGCATTGTGCTGCCTGCGCGTGGCGAACCTCGAATTTCTCAGTCGTCATTACGGCCTGATGATGCGCATTCAGTGCAAAAAAGAGGTGACCGCCCTGCTGCAACCCTGGCTGAACACGGGGGAGAAAATCTTCCAGCTGCCGGAGAGTGATTTACTTATCTGTTTGTCTGGCCCCGAGCCGCAGGCCCGGCTGCGACACATGGTGGATATGCTGAACAGCAAGCATATTCAGTGGAATGGCGCGCAGCTTGAGCTCGATTACAGCGCCGCCTGGGCGCCGCTGCATGAGGCGCAGGTGCCTGATGAGCTCTACCGCACCATTGGGCAGCTGAGCTATCTGGCGGAGTACGCCAGCCCCAGTGAACCTGTGGTGGCGCTGGAGAGCCGCGGCAAGGGGATTTCCGGGCAAACCAGCGAGCCGGTGCTGATGCTGCAAAAGGTAAAGCGCGCGCTGGCGGGCGACGGCGTCACGCTGTTCGCACAGCCGATACGCAACGCGCAGGGCGAGGGCTATGCTGAGATCCTGGCGCGTCTGCACTGCGACGGCGAGCTCATCATGCCCGATAAATTCATTCCGCTGATTGCCCGCTTTAACCTCAGCGCGCGCTTTGATATGCAGGTGCTGGAAAAACTTCTTCGCTACCTCCACACGCACCCGCAAACGCGGCCCGGCGCGCGCTTTTCCGTTAACCTGATGCCGCTGACCCTGCAACAGCAGGGCATCGCGCAGCAGGCTATCGCGCTGTTTGAGCGCTACCGTGTGCCGGTGAGCGCGGTCATTCTGGAAGTGACGGAAGAGCAGGCGCTCTCCGGCTCGGAAAACACCATGCAGAATATCGCGCTGTTGCAGGCGCGGGGATTTTGCATCGCGATTGACGATTTCGGCACCGGCTATGCCAACTTCGAGCGGCTTAAAAATTTGCAGGCCGACATCATTAAAATCGACGGCTGTTTTGTGCGTAATGTGGTGAGTAATACCTTTGACGCGCTGGTGGTGAAATCGATTTGCGATCTGGCGAAGGCCCGCTCGCTGACGGTCGTGGCGGAATTTGTCGAAACCCCGGCGCAGCGCGATCTGCTCTTTTCGCTCGGCGTGGAGTATATCCAGGGTTACCTGCCAGGGCGGCCGGAACCGCTTGAGCGCGAGGCATAAAAAAACCGGAGCCAGGCTCCGGTTTTTTATGTTGAGGCTAGCGCTTACAGCACGAGGGCTGCAATCGACGCAGAGAGGATACTCACAAGCGTCGAGCCATATACCAGCTTCAGGCCGAAGCGGGATACCACGTTGCCCTGTTCTTCGTTCAGGCCTTTGATAGCGCCCGCGATGATGCCGATGGAAGAGAAGTTCGCGAAGGAGACCAGGAACACCGACAGAATGCCTTCTGCGCGCGGGGAGATAGTGCCTGCCAGTTTTTGCAGATCCATCATCGCCACGAACTCGTTAGACACCAGTTTGGTCGCCATAATACTGCCAACCTGCAGCGCTTCGCTTGCCGGTACGCCCATCACCCAGGCCACCGGGTAGAAGATATAACCCAGAATGCCCTGGAAGGAGATGCCGAGTACGGCAGCGAACAGCGCGTTCAGACCAGAGATCAGCGCGATAAAGCCAATCAGCATCGCGGCCACGATAATCGCGACTTTAAAACCGGCCAGAATGTACTCGCCCAGCATTTCGAAGAAGCTCTGACCTTCGTGCAGGTTCGACATCTGCAGGTCTTCTTCATTCTCAACGCGGTACGGGTTAATGATAGAGAGCACGATAAAGGTACTGAACATGTTCAGCACCAGCGCGGCCACCACATATTTGGGCTGCAGCATGGTCATGTACGCGCCAACAATCGACATGGACACGGTAGACATGGCGGTTGCGGCCATGGTGTACATGCGGTTGCGCGACATCTTGCCGAGAATATCCTTATAGGCGATAAAGTTTTCTGACTGTCCCAGAATCAGCGAGCTTACCGCGTTAAAGGATTCAAGCTTGCCCATACCGTTGACTTTAGAAAGCACGGTACCGATAGCGCGGATAACAATCGGCAGCACGCGAATATGCTGCAGAATACCGATCAACGCAGAAATGAAGACGATAGGGCAGAGCACTTTCAGGAAGAAGAATGCCAGGCCTTCGTCGTTCATTTTACCGAACACAAAGTTGGTGCCTTCGTTTGCGAAACCCAGCAGTTTCTCAAACATCTCGGAGAAGCCCTTCACAAAACCCAGGCCCACGTCGGAAGTTAAGAAGAAATAAGCAAGCAAGACTTCAATAACTAAAAGCTGTATGACGAAACGAATGCGAATTTGTTTGCGATTGCTGCTAACGAGCATCGCAAGGAGCGCTACAACGGCGAGCGCCAAAACGAAATGAAGAACGCGGGACATATTTGCTCCAAATATTATGAGGCAGGTTTAATTTCCGTGCACATTCTATGCAACAACCATTTAGAAAACGAGATCTGCAACACACTATAGTTACGTCATGTGACGAAACGCGAAAAGAGTGATCGAACATACAAAAATGTTATGTTGCGTAAAGCAGTGAAAGGTTATCTTTTACTGCTACACTTTTAACATACGTGGGCGCATTTTAGTGTGTTTTGCTCGCGTTCCTCGACCTTAACCCGCCTTTCATTGATTTCAGCTATCAGAACCATCAGAGATTATCCGGCTTAATGAACTTGATAATCATTCTCATTTTGATAGCATGAAACATAGCAAAGGCTATATTTCAGAGGCAGAGCATGAATCACAGTCGCGTTGAGCAACGTCGTGACCGAACAGCGCGGAAGTTAAGACTGGCCCTGATGGGACCGGCTTTCATCGCTGCCATTGGCTATATCGATCCGGGCAACTTCGCCACCAACATCCAGGCCGGGGCCAGTTTCGGCTACCAGCTGCTGTGGGTGGTGGTCTGGGCCAACCTGATGGCGATGCTGATACAGGTGCTCTCCGCCAAGCTTGGCATCGCGACCGGCAAAAACCTCGCCGAACAGATCCGCGATCACTATCCGCGTCCGGTCGTCTGGTTCTACTGGGTGCAGGCCGAGATCATCGCGATGGCGACCGATCTCGCGGAATTTATCGGCGCGGCGATAGGCTTTAAGCTTATCCTCGGCGTTTCGCTGTTGCAGGGTGCGGTGCTGACCGGTATCGCCACCTTCCTGATTCTGATGCTGCAAAAGCGCGGGCAAAAGCCGCTCGAAAAAGTCATTGGCGGACTGCTGCTGTTTGTGGCGGCGGCGTATATCGTCGAGCTTTTCTTCTCACAGCCTAAGCTCGCGGCACTCGGCAAAGGGATGCTTATTCCGAGCCTGCCGACGTCGGAAGCGGTTTTCCTGGCGGCGGGCGTGCTCGGCGCGACAATCATGCCGCACGTGATTTATCTGCACTCGTCGCTCACGCAAAACCTGCATGACGGCTCGCGCAAAGAGCGCTATTCCGCCACCAAATGGGACGTGGCGATCGCCATGACTATCGCGGGCTTTGTGAATCTGGCGATGATGGCGACGGCGGCGGCCGCGTTTCACTTCAGCGGACATACCAAAGTGGCCGAGCTCGATCAGGCGTATCTGACGCTCGAACCGCTGTTAAGCCATGCGGCGGCCACGATTTTCGGCCTGAGCCTGGTGGCGGCGGGGCTCTCTTCAACGGTGGTCGGCACCCTCGCGGGGCAGGTGGTGATGCAGGGGTTTGTGCGCTTCAGCATTCCGCTGTGGGTGCGTCGCTCGGTCACGATGGCGCCGTCGTTTATTGTCATCCTGATGGGTCTCGATCCGACGCGCATTCTGGTCATGAGCCAGGTACTGCTGAGCTTTGGTATCGCGCTGGCGCTGGTGCCACTGCTCTTCTTTACCAGCGATAAAAACCTGATGGGCGATCTGGTCAATACGCCGTGGGTCAAGAGAACCGGCTGGGCGATTGTGGCGCTGGTGGTGGCGCTTAATATCTGGCTGCTGGTCGGCACGGCGCTCGGGTTATAACCGACGTAAAAAAGGCAGGCGCGAGGCCTGCCTTTTTGTTATCTCAGTCAGCTGTCAGTGGTGATGCCCGTGGCCGTGGCCATGTTTACCCCAGCCGCGACGGTCGTCGCGATCGTTCCAGCCTTCGCGATAGCCGCGCTCATAAGCACGACGGTCGTCCCAGCCGCGATGTTTATCCCAGCCGCGATGACGGCCATTGTCATGACGCCACCAGCGGTCGCCGCGCCACTCATAATGGTTACGCCAGTAATCACGGTCGCGCCAGCGGCCGCCGTCCCAGTAGTTACCGTAATTGTCGCGATCGCCAATTTGTAATTTGATGGATGGCAACAGGGTGATTTCACCAGCGCTCGCGATAAGCGGTGCTGTACCCGCCAGTAACGCGGCTGCAAGAATCAGTGACCTGAACATACTTATCTCCTTCACGATCGGGGCCGTAATGGCCTGTTGCAGTAATATTACGGACGTGTAAATCGCTGCAGCATCGCTCCGACTCTGAAAACAGGTATGACCGCACTTTTTGCTAAAGCCGCGTGGTCTGGTGCGCTATGCCAGAATCGCTTCGATCGCCGCGCGTTCCTGCGCGGAAAAGTCGCGTTTCGCCAGCATGCCCACGGCGTCGTCGATCTGGCTGGTTTTGCTGGCACCAATCAGCACGGATGTCACTTTTTCATCGCGCAGCACCCAGGCGAGCGCCATCTGCGACAGCTTCTGCCCGCGCTGCGCGGCGAGAGCGTTCAGCTGTCGGACCTTTTCAAGCTTCGCATCGGTGATTTGATCCGGATTCAGGAAGCGGCTGCCGCTGGCGGCGCGGGAGTCCGCCGGAATGCCGTTCAGGTAGCGGTCGGTGAGTTGTCCGCCCGCCAGCGGCGAAAACGCTATGCTCCCGACGCCTTTCTCCTGGAGCAAGTCCAGCAGGCCATCCTCCACCCAGCGCTCGAACATCGAATATTTCGGCTGGTGGATAACGCACGGCGTGCCGAGCTCCGCCAGCAGGTCGATCGCCTCGCGGGCGCGATCCGCCGGGTAGTTGGAAATACCGACGTACAGCGCCTTACCCTGTCGCACGATATGGTCCAGCGCGCGCATGGTTTCTTCAAGCGGCGTCTCCGGGTCCGGACGGTGGTGATAGAAGATATCGACATACTCAAGGCCCATACGCCTGAGGCTCTGATCGAGGCTCGAAATCAGGTATTTGCGTGAGCCCCAGTCGCCGTAAGGGCCGTCCCACATGGTGTAGCCCGCTTTGGTGGAGATAATCAGCTCGTCGCGATACGCCACGAAATCTTCTTTCAGGATGCGGCCAAAATGGCTTTCGGCGGAGCCCGGCGGCGGCCCGTAATTATTGGCGAGATCGAAATGGGTAATGCCGAGATCGAATGCGCGACCCAGCAGCTGGCGGCTGGTGTCGACCCGCGTCGCGTCGCCGAAGTTATGCCACAGGCCCAGCGAAATGGCCGGAAGCTTCAGGCCGCTGCGTCCGCAGCGGCGATATTCCATCGTGGTGTAGCGCGCAGGATCTGCCTGATAAACCATGCTTATTCACCTCTGTACGTGGTTGCTGCCCTGTTGGGGGGAGCGGGTCGGAGTAAAAAGCGATACCGCCAGTGTATACGGTTACACAAAATGTGAAAGCCAACAGCCTACACGCCCGGCGCGCGTAAATCTTGCTTGCCACCGCTTTTTGCTGCCGCATTCTGGACAGCGATCACACTAGCCCGATACTCACTACAGGCCCCCGAAAAAGGATGGCGAATATGCCAGACCACTACTGTATTGCCGACTATCTTCTGGATCGCCTGGCGGGATGTGGCGTTAAACACCTGTTTGGCGTGCCCGGCGATTATAATCTGCTGTTTCTTGATAACGTCATCGCCCACCCGCGCATCACCTGGGTCGGCTGCGCTAACGAGCTAAACGCCGCCTACGCCGCCGACGGCTACGCGCGCTGTAACTGTATTGGCGCGCTTCTCACCACTTACGGCGTGGGAGAGCTCAGCGCGCTCAACGCCATCGCGGGCAGCTACGCCGAAGCGGTGCCGGTGCTGCATGTGGTCGGCGCGCCCTGCCAGTCGGCGCAGCGCAAGGGCGAAGTGCTGCATCACACGCTCGGCGACGGCGATTTTCACCACTTTATGCGTATCGCCAGAGAGGTCACCGCCGCCCAGGGCTGGCTCACGCCCGCCAATGCCTGTAGCGAAATCGACCGTGTGATGGCGGAAATGCTAAGAACCCACCGTCCTGGTTATCTGGTCCTGCCGACCGATGTGGCAAGCGCGCCTGCCACCCCGCCTGTAAACGCTATCACCGTGCCGCGCCCGCAGGCGGATGACGCGCAGCTGGCCGCCTTTCGTGAAGCCGCGCAGGCGCGCTTCGCGAGAAGCGAGCGTGTGGCGCTGCTGGCGGATTTTCTGGCGCAGCGCTTCGGCGTGCAGAAGGCCCTGCACCAGTGGCTGGACGACACGCCGATGCCGCACAGTTCGCTCCTGATGGGCAAGGGCGTGCTGGATGAAACCAGGGCAGGCTTCACCGGCACCTACAGCGGCGCGGCGAGCTCGCCTGAAGTCTGCCGGGCGATAGAAGAGGCAGATCTCGTTATCTGCGTCGGCGTGCAGTTCTCCGACACCATCACCGCCGGTTTTACCCAGCGTCTGACGCGCGACCAGACCCTCGACGTGCAGCCCTGGGCGACACGCGTCGGCGACCGCTGGTTCAGCGGCATCGCAATGGATCAGGCGGTCGCCATCCTGCACGACATCGCGAAACGCCATAGCGCGCGCCTGGCGCCGCCTGAGATAATGCCGTCTGCCGCCACGCCGCCTGTCTCCGGCGCGCTCAACCAGAATAACTTCTGGACGCTGATGGCGGCGTTTCTGCAGCCTGGCGATATTCTCGCCGTCGATCAGGGGACGGCCGCGTTCGGCGCCGCCGCGCTGCGACTGCCCGCCGGGTGCGATTTCCTGGTGCAGCCGCTCTGGGGCTCGATAGGCTACGCCTTACCGGCGGCGTTTGGCGCGCAGACCGCCTGCCCAAACCGCCGCGTGGTGCTGATAACGGGCGACGGCGCCGCGCAGCTCTCGATTCAGGAGCTGGGATCGATGCTGCGCGACGGCCAGGCACCGGTCGTCATCGTGCTTAATAATGATGGCTACACGGTCGAGCGCGCCATTCACGGCGCGACGCAGCGTTATAACGATATCGCACCGTGGCAGTGGACCCAGCTGCCGCACGCGCTGCACGCCGACAGCCAGGCGCAAAGCTGGCGGGTGAGCGATACGGCGCAGCTCAGAGAGGTGCTGGAACGCCTCGCCAGACCCGAGCGGCTGTCGCTGATTGAAGTGATGCTGCCGCGCGATGACGTGCCGCCGCTGCTTGACGCGGTCAGCCGGGCGCTGGAGGCGCGCAACGGCGCGAAGGAGGAATAACCGCCCGCCGGTACAGAAGATGCTGAAACGTGCAAGGTAATCTGTGATGTAAGTCTCTAAACCCGGGGCACTTATGCTATGGTCATTGTTGTTCTGGCGCCGGGAATTTAGAGTGTGCCGAGATTATTTTGAATTGAGCGGAGCAGCAACAGAATGACCAAATATGCTTTGGTGGGAGACGTGGGCGGCACCAACGCACGCTTAGCGCTGTGCGACGTCGACAGCGGCGAGATACTCAAGGCCAAAACCTATTCCGGCCTTGATTATCCGAGCCTGGAAGCGGTGGTGCGGGTGTATCTGGATGAACATAATGCCACGGTCACGGATGGCTGTATCGCCATTGCCTGTCCGATTACCGGCGACTGGGTGGCGATGACCAACCACGTCTGGGCATTTTCTATCGCCGAAATGAAAAAGAACCTCGGCTTTGATCATCTGGAAATTATTAACGATTTTACCGCCGTTTCGATGGCGATCCCGATGCTCAAAACCGAACACCTGATCCAGTTCGGCGGCGGCGAGGCGCAGCCCAATAAACCGATCGCCGTTTACGGCGCGGGCACCGGTCTTGGCGTCGCGCACCTCGTTCATGTTGATAAACGCTGGGTAAGCCTGCCGGGCGAGGGCGGTCATGTCGATTTCGCGCCAAACAGCGAAGAAGAAGCGATTATCCTTGAGCAGCTGCGCGCTGAGGTCGGGCATGTGTCCGCCGAGCGCGTGCTTTCCGGTCCAGGGCTTGTGAATCTCTATCGCGCGATTGTCAAAGCCGACGGCCGTCTGCCGGACAACCTGCGCCCGAAAGACATCACCGAACGCGCGCTTGATGACAGCTGCACCGACTGCCGTCGCGCGCTGTCGCTCTTTTGCGTCATCATGGGGCGCTTTGGCGGCAACCTGGCGCTGACCCTCGGCACCTTTGGCGGCGTCTATATCGCAGGCGGTATCGTGCCGCGCTTCCTGGATTTCTTCACCGCCAGCGGTTTTCGCGGCGGGTTTGAAGACAAAGGCCGCTTTAAGGCTTACGTTCAGGATATCCCGGTCTATCTCATCGTTCACGACCAGCCGGGCCTGCTGGGCGCGGGCGCGCATCTGCGCCAGACGCTCGGTCAGATCCTCTGACGAAAAAGGCGCCGCAGGGCGCCTTTTTGTTGTCTCCTACAGCCGCATCAGCTGGCGGAATTCCTTCACCCGGCTGCGGCTCACCGGCACCTGAAAATCGAGATCGCGCAGGCGCAAAATGTAGGTGTTGTTAAACCACGGCTCGATTTCGCGGATTTTATTCAGGTTGACGCAATAGGAGCGGTGGCAGCGGAAGAAATGCGCCTCCGGCAGGCGGCTGCAAAACTCGGTGATATTCATCGGCATCACATAAGCCTCTTTGCGCGTATAGACGAACGTCATCTTCTCGTGCGCTTCGGCGTAATAGATATCGTTAATATCGGTTACGATAATCCGCTCATCCTTGATGAGGTTAATCGTCGCGTTTTCACGGCCCGCTGGCGCGGCGGCGTGCGGCGCGTTCTGCTGCGCGAAGGCGGCCTCCAGCTTTTGCAGCATGCCGATAATGCGCGACTCCTGATACGGCTTCAGAATGTAGTCGAACGCTTCCAGTTCGAACGCCTCTACCGCATGCTCTTTCCACGCGGTGATAAACACGATAAACGGCTTACGGGCGAATTTACTGATGTTCTGCGCCAGCAGCACGCCGTCCAGCGACGGAATGTTGATATCCAGGAAAATGGCGTCTACATCGTGCTGCTGCACATATTTCAGCACGTCCAGCCCGTCTTCAAAGGTGGCGACCACCTCCATCTGACTGTGCGTTTTAATCAGCCAGTTCAGCTCCTGCTGCGCGAGGACTTCATCCTCGACGATAATCACTTTCATCGTATCTCTCTCTACAACAGTATGGCGGCGCCAGGGCGCGGCGGCTGATCCGGTATGTAAAACGCAATCTCCGTGCCGGGCTCCAGGCGGCGGATATGCAGCCCTTCGCCATACAGCAGCTTCACGCGGTGATGGACGTTGATAAGCCCGATTTTATTCACCGGCATCTCGTTGGTATCGAGCTGTTCGACAATGTGCGGGTCGATGCCGTGGCCGGTATCACGCACCGCGATGCGCACCCGACTGCCGCTCCGGGCAATGCTTATCGTCACCACGCCTTTGCCGCGACACGGCTGGATACCATGCACGATAGCGTTCTCCACCAGCGGCTGGATCAGCAGACTGGCGACGCGGCAGTTCACCTCTTCGTCAATATCATAAATCACGGTCAGCTTGTCGCCGAAGCGCGCCTGCTCAATCGCGATGTAATCTTTAATCTGGTAGAGCTCTTTTTTAATGTCGATCTGCTCGTCGTCTTTCAGCTCAATGTTGTAGCGCAGGTAGCGCGAGAGATTGAAAATCAGCTGGCGCGCGGTGTCCGGGTTAAGGCGGATGGAAGACGAAATAGCGTTCAGCGCGTTAAACAGGAAGTGCGGGTTGATTTTGCTCTGCAAGGCGCGAAGCTCCGCTTTGTTCGCCATCTCGCGCAGCTGCTCGGCGCGCGACACCTCAAGCTGGGTAGAGATAATCTGCGAAAGGCCGATGGCCATCTCCTGTAGCGATGACGTTATCTGGTGCGCGTGGCAGTAGTAGATTTTAAGCGTCCCGGTCACCACGCCTTTCTCCCACAGCGGGATCACCAGCATCGAGTGAATTTCCGGCGTGCGGTGCGCCTCGTCATTGTTTTTGATAATGATTTTGCCGTAGTGGATCGCCTGCTGCGTGGTGGGGCTCAGGGCGTCGCTATTGTCCTGATAATTATGCTCGCCCACGCCGACATACGCCTGCACCGTCTCGGTATTGGTGATCGCGACCGCGTCGGCGTTGATATCGCGGCGGATGATGTCGCATACCTGGCGCAGCGATTCACTGTTCACATGGCGAAACAGCGGCAGCGTCTTGTTGGCGATATCCAGCGCCAGTTTGGCCTGGCGCGCGGCGCTGGCCTCTTTTTCGCCCTCGACGCTGCGCACCAGCAGCACAATTAATCCAATGGAGACGGTGCCTAAGATCATCGGCACGCCGATTTTCGACACGATATCGAGCCCCAGCGCGGTGGTCGGCGCCCAGATCACCACTAAAATCATGGTCAGCGTTTCGCACAGCATCCCGCCGATGATCCCGGCGCGCCAGTGCTGCGCTTTCGGCACCCGACGGCTGATGAGGCCCGACAGCCCGCCGGCGACAATACTGGTGATAAAACAGGGGATCGCGGTGATGCCGCCGATATCAATCAGATAACGGTGCAGCCCGGCGATAGCGCCCGTAATGAGACCGACCCACGGGCCGAAAAGAATACCGCCCGACATCACGGCGATAATACGCACATTGACCAGCGAACCCTCCACCGGCACGCCGGACCAGGTGCTGAACAGCGCAAACAGCGAGAAGATCGCGGTCACCGCCAGCAGCTCTCTGGGCGTGTGGGCGCTCTTGTGCAGCAGCTCCCGGAACAGGCGGATGCGAATCAGAAAAAAGAGGCAAATCAGCATTAGCGCCGCGCGGTCAAAGACCGCCAGCAGCATGTCGAAAATCTCGTGCACGGATAACCCGGATCTCTGGCAGGAAAGGGACATGATAGAAAACCTGGCGGCCCTTGACCAGCCGCCAGGTTTTGCCGGTTACGCGCCTTTAAGTTGTTCGCGCCCGGCAGGTGTCAGCGCAGCCTCGGTGGCGCGGCCGCTGAAATCCACTTCGAAATCGTCCGGGGCGAAGTCTGGCGGCGAGCGGCCTTCCACGAACGCGGGCCACTGGCGCTTCAGATAGGCGTCATTCTTCTCACACCACGGCGCGGCGGCGATATACATCACGTTGCTGTCAAATTCGCCCTGATGCTCGTTTTCCACCGCATGAATGACATCGCAGTGCCAGAAAACCGTGTCGCCCGGCTCCATGTCGGGAATTGAGGAAATCCCGGTCAGTAAAAGGGGATGCCAGCGTTCGTTAATGGATAACGCGCGGCCCGGCTTTGCGTCGCACAGCGAATCGTCCGGCACATCATCCTGCAGGGCGCGCAGCAGAATATACGCCATCGCATTGGCGACCGGCAGCAGCGTCAGCGTGCCGCCGTGCTTGCGCTGCTCCGAGAGCGCCGTCCAGCCCTGGAAGGTACGAAACACAGAGCAGACGGCGGGCGAAGGGATTTCACGCGCCTCGACGCGCCCTTCGGCGTCAAACGGGTTGTAGCGCTGCCACTCGCCGCTGAACACGTGACGGTAGACATGACGGAAGTTTTCATCGAGCCAGCGCTCCACCGAGCCGCCGTCGACGTGCGGCGACAGCCCCAGCGACGATGAGCGCGGCGGACGGCGGCGGGTGCGGTCGGCATAGGTCACCACGCGGTCCGGGTCGAAATGCTGTTTGCCGTGGCTTTCGGTCTGCCAGAGATTATTGAGAAACACCTGGGCGGCTTTCATGCGCGCGTCCTGGCGCGCCTCCACCTGCGGCTTCGACCAGTAAATGCCGTAAATCTGCGGTTTACTGTCGGCAAGCGTGCCGAAATAGTTATCTTCCGCCGCGTTTTTAAGTTTCTCGACGAAGTTATTGCGCTCCAGATACTCACCCACTTCCTGGTTCCAGGCGCGCGCCTGAGTTTCCGGAAATACGCCTTTGATAACGCAGCACCCGCGCTCGCGGATACGCGCTTTTTGTTGCTCGCTGATACGGCCATTGACGATGTCGTCGGCATCGATTTGCGGCACCGGATGCTCGCCGCGCGCGGTTTCGCGCTGGATTGCCGCAATCTGGCGCTGAATATCCGCTTCAAGCTCCGCAAACACGGCCTGATAGTTCGGCAGCGCCTGACGCAGCTGCTGTTTGATATCACGGATAGCGGCGGGAATATCGTTAATTTGTAGGCTCATCTCGCTGACTCCAGCTGTCGGGAACAGGGGTTATTGTTTTGTTGCATCGACGTTAATATAACCATGGCGCATCAAATAAAACAGGGTTAACTTTCAAATGAAAGTTCCCGTTTTTTTGTTCCGTAAACTATTTTTTCGCTGGCCTCTCGACAGCGGAAAATTTTCCAGGCTATGTTCTTAGAGCCGCAGCAGCGGCAGCGTCGCTCGGACGGTCCGGGCGCTTACGTCACTTCGAGGAACCTATGGCTGATTTCAGTCCCAAACGCCGTTTTTCGCGTATCGAACGCCTTCCCCCTTACGTTTTCAATATCACTGCTGAACTGAAGATGGCTGCGCGTCGGCGCGGCGAAGATATCATCGACTTCAGCATGGGTAATCCTGACGGCCCCACGCCGCCCCACATCGTCGAAAAACTCTGCACCGTGGCCCAGCGCCCGGACACGCACGGCTACTCCACCTCGCGCGGCATTCCCCGCCTGCGCCGCGCCATTTCGCGCTGGTATCAGGAGCGCTACGAGGTAGAGATCGACCCGGAAACCGAAGCCATTGTCACTATCGGCTCGAAAGAGGGGCTGGCGCACCTGATGCTCGCCACGCTCGATCATGGCGATACGGTGCTGGTGCCAAACCCGAGTTACCCGATCCATATTTACGGCGCGGTCATCGCGGGCGCGCAGGTGCGTTCGGTGCCGCTGGTGGAGGGCGTTGATTTCTTCAACGAGCTGGAGCGCGCTATCCGCGAAAGCTACCCGAAGCCGAAAATGATGATTTTAGGCTTCCCGTCGAACCCGACGGCGCAGTGCGTGGAGCTGGAGTTCTTTGAGAAAGTCGTGGCGCTGGCGAAGCGTTATGACGTGCTGGTGGTGCACGATCTCGCCTATGCCGATATCGTCTATGACGGCTGGAAAGCGCCGTCGATCATGCAGGTGCCGGGCGCGCGCGACGTGGCGGTGGAGTTCTTCACGCTCTCGAAAAGCTACAACATGGCAGGCTGGCGCATCGGTTTTATGGTAGGGAATCAGGAGCTGGTCAGCGCGCTGGCGCGCATCAAGAGCTATCACGATTACGGCACGTTCACGCCTTTGCAGGTGGCGGCTATCGCGGCGCTGGAAGGGGATCAGCAGTGCGTGCGCGAGATAGCCGAACAGTACAAACGCCGTCGCGATGTCCTGGTAAAAGGGCTGCACGAGGCGGGCTGGATGGTGGAGTGCCCGAAAGCGTCGATGTACGTCTGGGCGAAAATTCCGGAACCCTACGCGGCGATGGGCTCGCTCGAATTCGCGAAAAAGCTGCTGCAGGACGCGAAGGTCTGCGTCTCGCCAGGCGTGGGTTTCGGTGACTACGGCGACACGCACGTGCGCTTCGCGCTGATTGAAAACAGCGATCGTATCCGCCAGGCGGTGCGCGGCATTAAAGCGATGTTCAGGGCGGATGGACTGTTGCCCGCGGGCACAAAACACGCCGCCACGCAGGACGACGAATAAAAAAACAGGAGCCGCTGGCTCCTGTTTTTTTTACTCAGGTGTTTTACTAAATCATCAGGGCAAACGTGCCGGCCCACAACAGTAAAATCACCGATACGCCCATAAAGAAATATTTCACGTTACATCGCTCCGCATGCCTGAAAACACGCCTGAATCAATACGCAAGGTCACAGTATAGAGAGATGAAGCCGCGGCCAAATCACTTTGGGACTATTCCCCACTCGGGGCCCCACGGGCGGCTACCGCTCTCTGGAAATCGTGCGCGTCAAATGACGTCAGCGGGCGCTAATGTAAACCTTTATTTCTGAGGTGACAAGCGACGCGCGGCCAGGCGAGATAATTTTTTTGCCCCGTTTTTTTCCTTAAAAAACAATTAAAAAGAAATTAATTACCGGGCGTAATTCCTGTTCCTGGTGGTTGCGAACCACCGCGTTTACTGCGACGCTTGCCGTTTAACAAAACGGGAGCGTGCATGAAAATCAGCAAGGCGAATGCGGAACATTATCTGTGGGGCGGCGACTGCGACGGCTGGCATCTGGTAAAAAGCGGCGGGCTTAGCGTCATTCACGAGCGTATGCCCGCCGGGCGCGCCGAGCAGCGCCACTACCACGAACAGTCGCGGCAGTGCTTTTTCGTGTTGCAGGGCGAACTGACGATGGAGCTTAACGGCGAGCGCGTCACGCTTTCCCCCGGCGAAGCGATTGAAATTCCGCCGCTGGCGCCGCATCAGGCGCGCAACGACGGGCTACACGAGGTGGAGTTTTTGGTTATCTCCCAGCCGACGACGCGCGGCGACCGGGTCAATCTTACAGCCAGCCCGAACGCTTAAGCTTCCAGTAAAGCAGATAACAGACCGCGATGGTGCCGCCTATCGTCACGGGATAACCGAATGCCGAGCGGATCTCGGGCATGTTCTCGAAGTTCATGCCGTACATGCTGAAAATCACCGTCGGCACGACCAGAATCGCCCCCCAGCCGGCGAGCTTTTTCACCACTTCGTTCTGCTGCACCGTGACCAGCGCCAGGTTGACATGCATGGCGCTGGTGAGCATCTCGCGCATATCTTCGGCGTCCATCACCACATGGTGGGCGTGATCCTGGACGTCGCGCAGGTACGGGCGCAGCGTCTTCGGCACGATATCTTCATGCAGACGGATCAACTGATTGCAAATCTCATCTACCGGCAGCGCGGCGTTGCGGATAGCCAGCAGCTGACGACGTAACGTATAGACCTGTTGCACCGCCTGCTTATCAAATTCGGTGCGAAACATCGTGTTTTCCATCTCGCCGATGCGATTGGTCAGCGACGAGGTGATTTCCAGATAGTTATCGACGATGAAATCGAGCAGGCAGTAAAGCGCGTAACCCGGCCCGAGCGCCAGCATATCGGGCTTTTCTTCGGCGCGGGCGCGGATGGGCGCGTAGCTCTCCGACGCGCCGTGGCGCACCGTTATCAGAAAGTTTTTGCCGATAAACAGGTGCGTTTCGCCAAACTCAATCTGCTCCTGCGGGTTCATCCAGGCGGTTTTGACCACCATAAACAGTGACTCGCCATACTGCTCGATTTTCGGGCGCTGGTGGGCGGTGAGGGCGTCTTCAATGGCGAGTTCGTGCAGGCCAAACTCCTGCTGGATAATGTGCATAAACGGCGCATCGGGCTGCCACAGCCCGAGCCAGATAAACGCGTCAGGATCTTCAATCGCCTCGCTGATATCTTCAAGGTTAATCACTTCCGGCGCTTTATCGCGGCGGTATACCATGCTGTTCACAATCATTTTTCTTCGTCCCTGCGGTATCGCTTATCGGGTAACTATAAACAGCGTGGGCGCAGGCTTCCTCTTTTTCGCGGCAATTCAGGCGATTCTGGCGCGCTAAAACATCTCCACCAGGCGACGCACGGACGGCGAGCGTTCAAATTTACGCCACGCCAGCGCGATGTCGGTTTTGAGCGTCTGGTCGCTCAGTCTGTGAAACGTCACCTGCGGATGCGCGATGCACTGCATCGACACCGGCACCAGCGCGAAGCCGAACCCGGCTGCCACCATGCTGAGCGACGACGAGAGCTGCGAGGCCTGCTGGCTGTCGGCAGGCGCGAGCCCTGCGCGCAGGCAGGCGTTATAGACCAGTTCATACAGGCCTGGCGCCACCTCGCGCGGGAACAGCACCAGCGGCGTGCCGACGAGATCGCTTAACGCCAACTCATCGCGCGCGCTCAGCGGATGATTGCGGTGCAACGCCGCCACCATCGGCTCTTCGTCAATCAGGCGCAGGTTGAACGCTTTACTGCTCTCGCAGGGCAGGCGGACAAACGCGGCGTCCAGCAGACCCTCCTGCAAATCGTGCATCAGCGCGGCCATATTGGCCTCTTGCTGTAGCAGCGTAATGGCCGGGTAACGACGCTGAAAATCATGCAGCAGCGAGAAGACGCGTGAGTGAAAGGCGTTGGAACTGCTGATGCCGACAGAGAGCGAGCCATTCACCCCGCGCGCGATACCGCGCGTCTTCTCCAGCGCCGCATCGCTCAGCGCCAGAATCTGGCAGGCGTCCTGATAAAAGGCTTCTCCCGCTTCGGTCAGCTCCACGCCGCGCGTCAGGCGACGCAGCAGCGGCGTGCCCACCTCACGTTCAAGTCGCTGGATCTGCTGGCTGAGCGGCGGCTGGGAAATTCCCAGTAATTCAGCGGCTCGCGTGAAGTGCCGCGTCTGGGCTACCGCTACGAAATAACGCAAATAACGAAGTTCCATATCAAAAACGTCTCAAACCGGGATGCTTTCTATATTGGAACCTCACGCTGAATCGGGTCAACATTTGATTAATGTTTCTTACGGAATATGAGTGAGGATTTGTGCAATGAGCCATGCAACCGATTGTTCTTGCGAGGAAAGCTTGCTGGAAACCGTGCGGGCGCTGCGGGATAAAGATACAGAATGTGTGATATATCAAACATCCATGATGAGCGCCTTATTGAGCGGCGTTTATGAAGGAAATACCACCATCGCGGATCTTCTGACCAAAGGCGATTTTGGCCTTGGCACCTTTAACGAGCTCGACGGCGAGCTTATCGCCTTCAGCCATGAAGTCCATCAGCTGCGCGCCGACGGCAGCGCCCGCGAAGCGCGGCCCGATCAGAAAACGCCGTTCGCCGTCATGACCTGGTTTAAACCGCACTATCGCCAGCGTTTCGACCGGCCGATGAGCCGCCAGCAGATCCATGACGTGATTGACCGCCAGGTGCCGTCCGACAACGTTTTCTGCGCGCTGCGCATCGACGGCCATTTTCGTCACGCCCATACCCGCACCGTACCGCGCCAGACGCCGCCGTACCGCGCCATGACCGACGTGCTCGACGACCAGCCGGTGTTCCGCTTCGACGGTCGTGACGGCGTGCTGGTGGGCTTTCGCACGCCGCAGCATATGCAGGGCATCAACGTCGCGGGTTACCACGAACACTTCATTACGGACGACCGCCAGGGCGGCGGGCATCTGCTCGATTACCAGCTGGAAAACGGCGTGCTCACCTTTGGCGAGATCCACAAGCTGATGATCGACCTGCCGTCAGACCCGGCGTTTCTTAACGCCAATTTGCATCCCGACAATCTCGATGCCGCCATCCGTTCGGTTGAAAACTAACAGTCTGAAAGGGGAAAAAACATGGATAACGAAAACCGGGTGCGCCAGTGGGCGCACGGTGCCGACATGGTCGTTGGCCAGCTTGAGGCCCAGGGCGTAAAACAGGTCTTCGGCATTCCCGGCGCGAAGATCGACAAGGTCTTCGACTCCCTGCTGGATTCCACTATCCAGATTATCCCGGTGCGCCACGAAGCCAACGCCGCGTTTATGGCCGCCGCCGTCGGGCGTATTACCGGCAAAGCGGGCGTGGCGCTGGTCACCTCGGGGCCTGGGTGCAGTAACCTCATTACCGGCATGGCGACCGCCAACAGCGAAGGCGACCCGGTCGTGGCGCTCGGCGGCGCCGTGCGTCGCGCCGATAAAGCGCGCCAGGTGCACCAGAGCATGGATACCGTGGCGATGTTCAGCCCGGTGACGAAATACGCCGTGGAGGTCTCATCCTCAGACGCCATTGCGGAAGTGGTTTCCAACGCGTTCCGCGTGGCGGAGCATGGCCGACCGGGCAGCGCGTTTGTCAGTCTGCCGCAGGACATCGTCGACCTGCCCGCAACGGGCAACATTCTGCCCGCAGGCAACGCGCCGAAGCTTGGGCCCGCGCCGGATGCGTCGATAGACCATGTCGCCGCGCTGGTTCGTGAGGCCAAAAATCCGGTCATTCTGCTGGGGCTGATGGCAAGCCAGCCGGAGAACAGCCGCGCGCTGCATCGCCTGCTTGAGAAAAGCCACATTCCGGTCACCAGTACCTACCAGGCGGCGGGCGCGGTGAACCAGGAGCATTTCACCCGCTTTGCAGGCCGCGTCGGGCTGTTTAACAACCAGGCGGGCGACCGGCTGCTGCATCTGGCGGATCTCATCATCTGCGTCGGCTACAGCCCGGTGGAATATGAGCCTGCGATGTGGAACAGCGGCAACGCGACGCTTGTGCATATCGACGTGCTGCCTGCCTATGAAGAGAGCCACTACGCGCCGGAAATCGAGCTGGTGGGCGATATCGCCGGTACGCTTGAGAAACTTGCCGAACGCATCGCGCAGCCGCTGGTGTTAAGCGACCGCGCGTCAGAAATTCTCATCGACCGCCAGAACCAGCGCGAGCTGCTGGCGCGCCGGGGGGCGCAGCTTAACCAGTTCGCGCTGCATCCGCTGCGCATCGTGCGCGCCATGCAGGACATCATCAACAGCGACGTGACGCTGACGGTCGATATGGGCAGCTTCCATATCTGGATTGCCCGCTACCTTTACAGTTTCCGCGCGCGTCAGGTGATGATCTCCAACGGTCAGCAGACGATGGGCGTGGCGCTGCCCTGGGCCATCGGCGCCTGGCTGGTGGAGCCGGGCCGCAAAGTGGTGTCGGTATCCGGCGATGGCGGCTTCCTGCAATCGAGTATGGAGCTTGAAACCGCGGTGCGCCTGAAAGCCAACGTGCTGCACATCATCTGGGTGGATAACGCCTATAACATGGTGGCTATCCAGGAAGAGAAAAAATATCAGCGTCTCTCCGGCGTTAACTTTGGACCGGTGGACTTCAAAGTCTATGCCGAAGCCTTCGGCGCCGCCGGGTTCGCGGTAGAAAGCGCCGAGGCGCTTGAGCCGACGCTGCGCGCCGCGATGGATGTCGACGGACCGGCGGTGGTCGCCATTCCGGTCGATTACAGCGATAACCCGCTGCTGATGGGCCAGCTCCATCTCAGCCAGATTCTCTGACTTACCAAAAGGAACGGATTATGAAAAAAGTAGCACTGGTGACAGGCGCAGGACAGGGTATTGGCAAAGCCATCGCGCTGCGTCTGGTGAAAGATGGTTTCGCGGTCGCGATTGCCGATTACAACGCGGAAACCGCCAATGCCGTGGCGCAGGAAATCAACGAGCAGGGCGGCAGCGCGGTGGCAGTGACCGTCGATGTGTCTAAACGCGATCAGGTCTTCGCGGCGGTGGAACAGACACGCAAAGCGCTCGGCGGCTTTGACGTTATCGTCAATAACGCGGGCACCGCGCCGTCAACGCCGATTGAAACGATCACCGAAGAGGTGATCGACAGGGTCTATAACATCAACGTTAAAGGCGTTATCTGGGGTATGCAGGCTGCCATTGAGGCTTTCAAAGCCGAAGGCCACGGCGGGAAAATCATTAACGCCTGCTCGCAGGCGGGCCACGTCGGCAACCCGGAGCTTGCGGTCTACAGCTCCAGTAAATTCGCGGTGCGCGGCCTGACCCAGACCGCCGCGCGCGATTTAGCGCCGCTTGGTATTACCGTTAACGGCTTCTGCCCCGGTATTGTGAAAACCCCGATGTGGGCGGAAATCGACCGTCAGATCTCTGAAGCCGCGGGCAAACCGCTTGGCTACGGCACCGAAGAGTTCGCCAAACGCATCACGCTGGGCCGCCTCTCCGAGCCGGAAGATGTCGCCGCGTGCGTCTCGTTCCTTGCAGGCCCTGACTCTGACTACATGACCGGCCAGTCGCTGCTTATCGACGGCGGTATGGTATTCAGTTAATCCTTATCATCTACCTTTTTCGGCTCGTCCGAAAACCCACCGTTAATGCGGTGGGTTTTTTTATGGCGACGCAAAGCAGGATTATTAGCGGTATTTTACGATGTCACCGTGGCTGTCTGTTTGCCAGGTTTCATTATTAATATCGAACTGCGTATGACCATCTTTGCGTTCGCGGACAATCATCAGGATGTGTTTATCGAGGCAATTATCAGGGGCTTTGATTCCGGCAAAACAGAGACGGTCTTCTTTACCCAGCGGCTGATAACCTTTGCCGAAATCGTAAATATAAAAGTTTCTTAAAATCGCAGCGGACTTATTTTTCAGCGAATAGCGAGCCAGAAGAACCGGGCTTTGCTTAACCCACCATGTGATTTTTTCTTCAGGCGATGAGGGGAAGTTTTTAACCACTATGACAGGCGCAAAATCGTCGCGATGCACGTCCACAACGTCAACTTTCTCGTTACCTTGCACGGAATACAAGACGATAGCCAGTATCACTATGAAAATGAGTACAAGTGTTGCCTTTAATTTCATCTTGACGATCCTTCAAGCGTAACAGTGGCTTGCATATCAGTGAAAAATGGCCGATAAGCAAAACGCTCATAACGTTGAAGGATAAACCAGGCTTTAAAGAATTGAAACTGGCTAATATCGATAAATAAAAAGTTTTTACCTTCATGTCTACCCGATTTTGTCAACTTTTTAAGTTGTCAAAAAGATAAATATGCAATATTGATATCGATTATGATTTACATTTTATGTGGGCGAGGTGCTTATGATAAAGATAAAAGCCCCTTTCTGGGCTTTAAAATAAAAACGCGTAATGCTTGTGCCGGACTCTTATTCACATCCTGCATACCCGCAGCAGAGAATATGAATCAGTCTTTACTCTGCAACAGATAACGATAAATCAGGCCGCCCACGACGCCGCCCACCATCGGGACTATCCAGAACACCCACAATTGCTGTAAAGCCCAGCCGCCCTGGAAAATAGCGACTGCCGTGCTTCTCGCAGGGTTCACCGACGTATTGGTGACGGGAATGCTGATAAGATGAATCAGCGTCAGGGCCAGGCCAATCGCCAGCGGCGCAAATTTCGCCGGTGCGTTTTTATCGGTGGCGCCGTGGATAATCAGAAGGAAGAAGGCCGTCAGCACCAGTTCAGTCAGGATGGCCGCCGTAAGGCTATAACCAGCCGGTGAGTGTTCGCCGTAGCCGTTAGCGGCGAAACCGCTGGCGACGGCGTCAAAGCCCGCTTTGCCGCTCGCGATGGCATAGAGTACGCCTGCCGCGGCAATCCCACCGATGACCTGGGAAAGGATGTAAGGAATGACGTCTCTAAAGGTAATGCGTCCGCCTGCCCATAAGCCCAGCGTGACGGCAGGGTTAAAATGCCCGCCGGAAATATGCCCTACGGCATAGGCCATCGTCACGACGGTCAAACCAAACGCCAGCGCAACCCCTGTAAAACCAATGCCCAGTTCAGGGAAAGCGGCGGCCAGTACAGCGCTCCCGCAGCCACCGAATACCAGCCAGAATGTGCCGAAAAACTCAGCCGCATTTTTTCTCAACATTTTTATCTTCCTTGTATGCACTATCATTATTACGTGGATATATAACGGCGGAACATCATATCTTCTGAACGTAATAAATAAACCGGGCACTGTTCTTAAACAGGACGGGAATGTTATATTTTGTATGCATATGCTTAAGTTGTGTGAGTAAATTGAATTTTCTGTGAGGGCATTGTTTGATTTGCGTTGAACACAGGCGGTGTAAGTCTATTTTTCTTATTAATCTATTTTTTCAAAAATGCCCATTAAGGATAAGCTTTACAGAAAGCATGATATTCTTCAGTTAATTCGGAGAGTTCATTATCGGTTAAGATTTCAAACGCAGACAAACTCCGATATCGAGATGCCGGGTTCTCTTCTATAATTTTGTTGTAGCGATTTTTCATCCCTGCGATTAACTGCGCGGGCACAACATCATGATCGCAAGGATCGTTTTTAGCGCAGACGAAATAGAACATTGCCGCTTTAAGGGGCTCTGACAGTAAATGGTGGTGATTTTCAAGTAAATAGTCCATCGCCCAGGCTCTGTGTTTATCCGATAAAAGCAGATCGCCTAGGCAATGCGCTTTGAATAATCCATTTTGAATAAAGGGCGATTCCACTATTTGTTTCCTGAAAAAAGCAGAAGCCTTTTCATCAATCGCATCAAGCTCACTCAGGTAACGGGCAGCCTCTTCCGCGCCTTCATCTATACAGTCGCTATTGACATAATAAGGGTCTATATAACCTTGTCTGAGATAGAGGGCCAAACCATCAATCAGTTTGTTTTTTAGTTCCTGAGAGGTTTCGCGCATCGTGAGTTTACCCTGATTTTTTTATGATTTTGCGCCTGATAAAAGCGCTTTCAAATTACTTAGCGAGCGTGACTCGTCGAAAGGTATCGCCATCAGCAGTAATGTGTCCTGAGCGCCTAAAATCTAAGGGCCCATGTTTTTTATAAGCGTTTCATCTGCATCTAATACTATATTAAAGCGAGCAATCTATATCAAAATAATCCGATATTTATTTATCCCCCCCTTTTTTTTTGTGATAAACATAGATGTCAATACAGACATACACGATCACGGTAAATAAGCTACATAAAAACCAGTAGTCAGGAATGGTGAAGTAGAAAAAAACAAACAATAAAATAACTATAACATTAGTAATTACACCGGAAAACATTTCTTTGAAAAAACGAGAAAAAAAGTTTTTCACTTTCCGTTCCTTTTTTTAAATAGAAAGCCGCCCACAAAAAAAATAAGCATGGAAAATAAAAATGAAAGAAGCAGCAAAAATACAACAAGGGAGCCTATAGACTGACCAAAACCCAGGAATGATAATTTATCTAATAAGTGCAGAACACTATCGGCTGAGAAAAATCTAAATGTAATCTCAAAAGATGTTGTTATTACAATTAATAATAACAGTATAAACAATATTATTTTTTTGATTCTATTTTTCAAAACAACCCCCTCGTGGTATTATTGATACATCTTTTTACCATGAAAAAGGAATGTCATCAATGCCGGTATCTATATCAACAATACTAAAATTCCGAAGTGAGAATGACAGAGCTGCGGCCATTGCGCTCGACCGGGCGGTAAACGGTGTAAAGGATAGCATGGTCGAGAACATGCAAGATGCGAAAGCTGGCGTAGAGAGAGCATCATGGTACAGCTCATGTCTGTTCGATAGGTATGAAGATGTATGTTCTCAATTAAAAGGTGAAGACAAAAGATTTTTTAAATCGGTTTTTGAAATATACAAGAGAAAAGATATTATTGCTGATATGTTAGAAATGTATATAGAATTAGAATTAAAGAACACCAATCATTCCACATTACAAATAATTGACAAAAAACTCACAAAAATATTGGTTGATTACAGCGGGGCGCAACTTACAAGAAAATCAATGGCTGCTAGTCTGGCTATTTTAATAGTAAATTCTTTTGGTTTTCAAAATTCACTGTTACTTAAAATAAGCAAATCTTCTTTTACCTTAATCACTGTTGCAGCGCTTTATGGAAAGATGCAAGAAGCGGCGTTTGCTGCAAGAAGATTGCGTGTATTATCTCCAGAGCTTTACCATCTACTCTATGCAAATAACATGGAAATGCTTTATTTCCTGGTAAGCGAAAAAATAGATAAAGCACTCGTTAATTCAGTAGGCCTCCGGGGAGAAGACCGGTTTATATCTATAATAAACAGCCTGGCTAATTGAACCCAAAATAGAGCGGCATAAGTTCGATAACTCTTAAAATATCAGCGTATGTTATTATTTATATCGTGCAGGCTCAAAAGCCCATCTGGTGGGCTTTATAAGCAGTTTGATTTAAGTGTTATTTAATGCTCCCTTACAGTGTCCCTCTCAACAATTTTGAGCCGAGCAGGACGTTTCCGGCAGATTTTCACTTACCTATCATCATGAAAAATGTCTCAGATGATTTCAATATTCCAGTTTGGCTATGAACGATAGTGAATTATGATTGTGCGTTGTTCGGTCCGTATACTCACGTAAGGATAGATTTTCGGTATTATACGTGACTATGTCTGTTCGTTAATTTATATCAGTTTTATAGTGAACGGGAACGCAGTTTACTGTGCGGACGTGAAGCGCAGATCTTTGCCGAAGGAGAGAAGAAAGGTTTGAAGAAGCAAAAGGGAAAACTTAGAAAGTTGACCCGCCACAGCATTAGGGACACCTCCCAGTCAGTAATGTCGTTTTCTTTACCTTTTAATTTTGCTCTCCAGTCTGCTAAAAATTCAGACAGCGTCTGGTAATTCAGCGAGGAGTAAGGTGTGCACTCGTTATAATCCTGCTGCTGTTTTCTGCGCAAGAAAGATATCGCTAACCCATTGCTCATTGAGGCATTCTTGCTGAAAGCGCCGTTAAAATTTTCAATAAGTCCGTTCTGCGCTGGCTTACCCTGCTGGATAAGTCGCAACTCCACGCCAGGCTCAAAAGCCTATTGATCGAGCGCGCAGTAGGTAAATTCCGGATCCTGACCGGGTTTAATTATTGCCGGATAGCTTTGAGAAAGCGCGATGCTGCCCAAGATACATGTCACCTGAACATCGGTAATCCCGAATGCAGTGGCGATTGCCAGACACTCCTTCGTCATATCATGCACCAGGTCAGGGGCCCAATCCTGTAGTCGCGCTGACAAGTGGTCCATGTCAAAATCCATCGACCATGTCAGGCTGGGCGCTTCCAGGCGAAATGGAGAGGAAGCCGCTGAATCGCCAGACACCTTACGGTGTCGCCTGCACTTTACATGAAGGTTGTTCAGGTGACAGATGCGCTATACCCACTTCAGGCTGACGTGAAGGCCCTTTCGACGCAATCACTGCTCAATGAACTGGTGTAACCAAAGTAGCGGCTCTCCAGTGCCAGTTCTGTGATGCTCTGCGATAGCTGCACGTCAGTAGTTGGACGCATCCGAATAATAGCAGGTTCAAAAGGACAGACTTGCCAGCCTGCTGGCACGACATTGCGACACACTTGCTGCCTCATAAATGACTTCTGTGGCTTACCGCTTTTGGCCTGTTGTCAGAACGTCGGCCCAGAGCTAACTGAAGTGTCCCCTTGTCCAGCATGGCTTCAGCGAGCAGTTTCCTGCGGCGGGCATTCTCCATTTCAGGCGTTCTCAGCCGCTTAACTTCAGGCACTTCCATGCTATCTGAGTTCCTGCACCAAGTGTAAAAGGTAGCGTTTGAAATAGCGTGCTTGCCCTAGGGTTACCGAGCTGAAACCCCGGCTTCGCCGTGTGGATGATACTAACGCTCCGTTCGCCGGAAAATCGCTTCTTCATGGTGATGTGCTCATGTGATTCATGAAGACATTACTGACATCGCGGTATGTTAATCGGCAGGAAGCAGGTCAGGGTACATATACAATCAAACCAACCATGTCCCACATTATGCTCCATCGGCTTAATTGATTTGAAGAGACGGTAATGGACGTCAAGAGAGAAAAATATTATTTAGATGGTTGCAGGGGATTTACGAACGGTTTCGAGGCGGGCAAACATCAAAATGGCGTCCCCTGCAGGAATCGAACCTGCAACTAGCCCTTAGGAGGGGCTCGTTATATCCATTTAACTAAGGGGACGAGGCGGCGTCAGTATACCGATTTTTACACCGCCGTTAAGGGCTCCGCCGCCTGTTTGTTCACTTCCTCGCCATACTTAGCGCGCGGCGCGTCGTGCTTCTTCCTCTTTTTGCGCGATCACCTTCTCGCTTTTGGCCTGCGCGGTGGCCTGTTCCTTTTTCTGCGCCGCCATATCGTTACGGATCTGCGCGTGGCTCAGCAGGGCGAAGATAAACGTCCCGCCGATGATATTGCCCGCAAGCGTCGGCAGGGCGAAAGGCCAGAAAAACTCGCTCCAGTGGATCGTGCCGTTAAACACCAGCTAGAGAATTTCGACGGTGCCAACCACAATATGCGTGGTGTTGCCGAGCGCGATAAGCCAGGTCATGAGGATAATCACCACGATTTTGGCCGAACCCGCCGAGGGGAACATCCAGACCATCGTCGCGATGATCCACCCGGAGATAATCGCGTTGGAGAACATCTCGCCCGGTGAGTTGTGCATCACTTCCATGCCGATGGTCACAAAGGCGTCGCGCGTGGCTTCATCAAAAATGGGCATAAATTCAAACGCCAGCGCCGCAAGGCCGGTGCCGACGAGATTCCCGAGCAGCACCACGCCCCAGAGGCGCAACAGCAGGCGCAGGTTGGTGCCGGTAGGGTTGTGCATCACCGGCAGGACCGCCGTCACGGTGTTTTCGGTAAAGAGTTGCTGGCGCGCCATGATGACGATAATAAAGCCGAAGGTGTAGCCGAGGCTTTCCAGCAAAAAGCCGCCCGGAATGCCTTCCAGATGCACATGGAAAATCCCCTTCGCCAGCAGCGACGCGCCCATCGACAGCCCGGCGGCGATAGCCGACCAGAACAGCGCCATCGCATCACGCTCCAGCTCTTTTTCGCCATCCTGGCGGATGTGTTCGTGAATGGCCATCGCGCGCGACGGCAGAGCCTCTTCATCCACTTCTATCTCTTTACCGCTTTTTTTCTCTTCGCTTTCGACTTCCAGCTCATCCGCGTCGTCGATTTTTTCCTCGCCAATCTTGTCCATATGGGGCTCCTGTCAGATAAGGGGGCTGCGTTAAGCGTAGCGCGTCGGTAGCGGTTATCCGCAAAAACAGACAATTCGGCTTTCAAAGGACGATGTCGCGCGCGATTGCGCAGGGTTTCGCCGCCTGCGCGGCGCGTGAGGTGGCCGCGTCATGCCCCTGTGTTACTATTCCCGACTCGCCTGAAAGGAGCCGTCCATGTTAGAAGCCCGCAATCTCGCCTGCCTGCGTGACGAGCGCCTGCTGTTTCGCGCGCTGTCGTTTCGCGTATCGTCGGGCGAGGTGGTGCATCTGGTCGGCGCGAACGGCGCGGGGAAGACCTCGCTTCTGCGTCTGCTGGTCGGGCTGGCGCGCCCGGAGCAGGGCGACGTGCTCTGGCGCGGCGAGCCGCTTGCGCATCGGCGTTCTGCTTTTCATCAGGAATTGCTGTGGCTCGGCCATCTGCCGGGCATCAAAGCGGCGCTGACCGCCGATGAAAATCTGGCGTTTTATCACCCGGCCGCAGCGCGCGACGCGCGCTGGCAGGCGCTGGCGGCCATCGGGCTTGGCGGCTATGAAGATTTGCCGGTCGCGCAGCTCTCGGCAGGCCAGCAGCGCCGGGTCGCGCTGGCGCGGTTGTGGCTTAGCGATGCGCCGCTATGGGTGCTGGATGAGCCGCTGACGGCGCTCGACGCCGCGGGTGTCGAGGCCTTCACGCGCCGTCTTGAACACCACGCGGCGCGCGGCGGCGCGATAATCCTCACCACGCATCAGCCGCTGCGCGCGCTACACTGTCCGCTGCGCACGCTGAGCCTGACGGCGGAGCGCGCGACATGATGGGGCGCATTATCCGCCGCGAGCTGCGCCTGCGCGCGCGTCACGCCGCCGAACTGCTTAACCCGCTGTGGTTCTTTCTGGTGGTGATTGTGCTGTTCGCGCTCGGCATCGGCCCTGAGCCTCAGTTGCTTGCGCGCATCGCGCCGGGCGTGGTGTGGGTGGCGGCGCTGCTCGCCGCGCTGATGGCGATGGACCGGCTGTTTCACGACGACTGGCGCGACGGCGCGCTCGAACAGCTGATGCTGCTGCCCGCGCCGCTGCCGCTGGTTGTTCTCGCGAAAGTGACCGCTCACTGGGTGGTGACCGGACTGCCGCTGGTGGCGCTGTCGCCGCTGGCGGCGCTGTTGCTCGGGCTCAGCGGCCATGCGGCGCTGACGCTGATGCTGACGCTGCTGCTCGGCACACCGACGCTGAGCCTGCTCGGCGCGCTCGGCGCAGCGCTGACGGTCGGGCTGCGCCGCGGCGGCATGCTGCTGAGCCTGATTATTCTGCCGCTGGCGGTTCCGCTGCTGATTTTCTCTACCGCCGCGGTGGACGCCGCCGTGATGCAGCTGCCGGTGGGCGGGTTTTTCGCGCTGTCCGGCGCGTTTTTGACGGGAAGCGTCACGCTGATGCCGTTCGCGACCGCAGCGGCGCTACGAATATCGACGCAGTAAGCCTGCCCGCGCGGGCGCTAACGTTTATGTGAGCAACAACATGTGGAAATTCTTACACCCGTGGGCCCGACCTGAGCGGCTTTACGGGCTCTGCCGACGGCTGACGCCCGGGTTCGCGTGGCTGAGCGCCGTGACGCTTGCCACCGGCTGCCTCTGGGGATTCGTCTTCGCGCCGCCCGACTACCAGCAGGGCGACAGCTACCGGATCATGTATCTGCACGTGCCGGCGGCGATGGGGTCGATGGGGATTTATGCCGCGATGGCGGTGGCGGCGTTTGTCGGGCTGGTCTGGCAGCACAAAGCCGCCGATCTGGCCGTGATGGCGATGGCGCCGGTGGGCGCGGTCTATACCTTTATCGCGCTGGTCACCGGCTCGGCCTGGGGCAAACCGATGTGGGGCACCTGGTGGATCTGGGATGCGCGGCTCACCTCCGAGCTGGTGCTGCTGTTTTTATACGCGGGCGTGATTGCGCTGTGGCACGCCTTTGACGACCGTCGCCTCGCGGGGCGCGCTGCGGGCGTGCTGGTGCTGGTGGGCGTGGTGAATCTGCCCATCATTCACTACTCGGTGGAGTGGTGGAACACGCTGCATCAGGGCTCGACGAATATGCAGCAGAGCATCGACCCGAGCATGCGCGCACCGCTGCGCTGGAATATCGTCGGGTTTGCGTGCCTGTTTATCACCCTCACGCTGATGCGTCTTGGCAACCTGGTACTGTTCCAGGAGCGTCACCGCTCGTGGGTCGCCGCCGTGTTGAATCGCTCCGGGAGTCCGTCATGCCTGCCGCGTTAACCGCGTTTTTCCTGATGGGCGGCTACGCCTTTTATGTCTGGCTGGCGGTGGCGATGACCGTCCTGCCGCTGGCACTGCTGATTGCGCATACGTTTCACGCGCGCCGCGCGCTGCGTCGGGATATCGCCAGGCGCGAAGCGCGCGAGCGTCGCCGCCAGCAGGCGCAGGCGGATGCGGAGACGCCGTTATGACGCCGCGCCGTAAAACCCGCCTCTGGCTGGCGCTCGCCGTGCTGGCGGGGCTCGGGCTGACGCTCGCGCTGGTGCTCTACGCGCTGCGCGCCAACATCGATCTCTTCTACACGCCGGGCGAAATCCTCTACGGCAAAGGGGAAACGCAGGCGAAACCCGAGCCGGGGCAGCGGCTGCGCGTCGGCGGCATGGTGATGCCGGGGAGCGTGAAGCGCGACAGCCAGAGCCTGAAGGTGAGCTTCCGGCTGTATGACGCGCGCGGCGTGGTGGATGTCGATTACGACGGCATTCTGCCCGACCTGTTCCGCGAAGGGCAGGGCGTGGTGGCGCAGGGCACGCTTGGCGACGATCGCCGCATTCACGCCCGTGAAGTCCTGGCGAAGCATGACGAAAACTACACGCCGCCGGAGGTGAAAGCGGCGATGGATGCAAACCATTCGCGCCCGCCGCAGGCCTGGAAGGATAAACGCCCATGATGCCGGAACTCGGTAACTTTCTGCTCTGCCTCGCCGCCGGGCTGGCGCTGCTGCTTACGCTCTGGCCGCAGTGGGGCGCGATGCGTCAGGCTCCCCGGCTGATGGCGCTGGCGCGACCGCTCGCCTGCGCGCTTTTCGCCTGCCTGCTCGGCGCGTTTCTCATTCTGGTGCACGCCTTTGTCGTGAATGATTTCACGGTGCTGTATGTGGCGAGCAACTCCAATACCGCGCTGCCGGTCTGGTATCGCGTGGCTGCGACCTGGGGCGCGCATGAGGGCTCGCTGCTGCTGTGGGTGCTGCTGATGGGCGGCTGGACGCTGGCGGTGGCGCTCTTTAGCCGCAACATGCCGCAGGAGGCGATAGCGCGGGTGCTCTCGGTGATGGGCGGCATTAACGTCGGTTTTCTGCTGTTTATTCTGCTCACCTCGAACCCGTTTGCCCGCACGCTGCCTGAATACCCGATTGAAGGGCGCGATCTCAATCCGCTGCTCCAGGATATCGGCCTGATTTTTCATCCGCCGCTGCTGTATATGGGGTACGTCGGGTTTTCGGTCGCGTTTGCGTTTGCCGTGGCGTCGCTGTTAACCGGGCGGCTCGACACCGCCTGGGCGCGCTGGTCGCGGCCCTGGACGCAGGCGGCGTGGGTGTTTCTGACCATCGGCATTGTGCTCGGCTCGGCCTGGGCTTATTACGAGCTGGGCTGGGGCGGCTGGTGGTTCTGGGACCCGGTCGAAAACGCCTCGCTGATGCCGTGGCTTGCGGGCACCGCGCTGATGCATTCGCTGGCGGTGACGGAAAAGCGCGGCAGCTTCCGCGCCTGGACCGTGCTGCTCGCCATTACCGCGTTTTCGCTCTGCCTGCTCGGCACGTTCCTGGTGCGCTCCGGCGTGCTGGTGTCGGTACACGCGTTCGCCTCCGACCCGGCGCGCGGCATGTTTATTCTGGCGCTGCTGGTTATTTTCATCGGCGGCTCGCTGCTGCTCTATGCCATCAAAGGCGGCAGCGTCCGCGCACGGATCGGCAATGCGCTCTGGTCGCGCGAGAGCTTTCTGCTCGGCAACAATATTCTCCTTATTACCGCGATGCTGGTGGTGCTGCTCGGCACGCTGCTGCCGCTGGTGCATAAAGCGCTCGGGCTGGGATCTGTTTCCGTCGGCGCGCCGTTTTTTAATCTGCTGTTTGGCGCGCTGATGGCGCCGTTCGCGCTGCTGCTGGGCGTCGGGCCGCTGGTGCGCTGGCGTCGCGACGAACCGCAGAAACTGCGCCGTCGCCTGCTGGCGGCGCTGGCGGTGACGCTTGCGGCCTCGCTGCTGCTGCCGTGGCTGTTACAGGACAGCGTCAAAGGAATGACGGTGGCCGGGCTGATGATGGCGGTGTGGGTGCTGGTATTAACGCTGATGGAGCTCCACGAGCGCGCCACGCACCGCCATCATCTGTGGCGCGGGATACTGTCATTAAGCCGCAGCCACTGGGGCATGACGCTCGGCCACGTGGGGCTTGCGGTAACGGTTATCGGCATCGCGTTCAGCCAGAACTACAGCGTGGAGCGCGACGTGCGCATGAAGGCGGGCGACCATGTTGAAATTCATCACTACCGGTTTGTTTTTCGCGAGGTGCGCGACGCCCAGGGGCCAAACTGGCGCGGCGCGGTTGGGATTATCGACGTGCTGCGCGACGGCAGGCCCGAGGCGACGCTGCGCGCCGAAAAGCGCGCCTATAACAGCAATGGCGTGGTGATGACCGAAGCCGCCATCGACGGCGGGCTGACGCGCGATCTCTACGCGGCGCTCGGCGAACCTCTCGACGACGGCAGCTGGGCGGTGCGGCTCTATTACAAACCCTTTGTGCGCTGGATCTGGTACGGCGGGCTGCTGATGGCGCTGGGCGGGTTGCTGTGTATGCTCGACCCGCGCTACCGGCTGAAAAAATGGCAGGAGGCCGCATGAAACGCCGTCTGTTACTCATCCCGCTGGCGCTGTTTCTGCTGCTGGCGGCGGCGCTGTTCTGGCAGCTCACGCGCAACGCCACGGGCGACGACCCGTCGCAGCTGGAATCGGCGCTCATCGGCAAACCGCTGCCCGCGTTCCGGCTCGCCGCGCTGGACGATCCGAACGTCACCTATGACCGCGCGGCGCTCTTAAACGGCAAGCCGTTGCTGCTGAACGTCTGGGCGACCTGGTGCCCGACGTGCCGCGCCGAGCATCAGTTTCTCAACGGGATCGCCGCCAGTGGCGTGCGGGTGGCGGGGCTCAATTATAAAGACGATCGCGCCAAAGCCGTGGCGTGGCTTAATCATCTCGGCAACCCTTACGCGCTGAGCCTGTTTGACGGCAGCGGTATGCTGGGGCTGGATCTCGGCGTCTATGGCGCGCCGGAGACGTTTGTTATCGACGCGCGTGGGGTTATTCGCTATCGCCACGCGGGCGCGCTGAACGATGAAGTCTGGCGCGAAGAGATAGCGCCGCTGTGGAACACGCTGAACCGGGAGGGCGCGCCGTGAAACACCTGTTAAGCCTGCTGGTCGGCCTGCTGCTGGCGTGTCAGGCGCTGGCGGCGAGCGACGCGTATCCTTTTCAGAACGCGGCGCAGGAGCAGCAGTTCCGTACCCTGATAAGCGAGCTGCGCTGCCCGAAGTGTCAGAACAACAGCATCGCCGATTCCGGCTCGATGATTGCCGCCGATATGCGCCAGAAGGTCTATGAGCTGACGCGACAGGGGCAGAGCCGCGAGCAGATCGTGGCGTATATGGTGGCGCGCTACGGCAACTTCGTGACCTACGAGCCGCCCGTCACGCCCGGCACGATCTTGCTCTGGCTGCTGCCCGCGCTGTTTGCCGCAGGCGGCGCGGGTGTAATTATCCGCCGCGCGCGTGGAGCCCGCCGGGAGCCTGCGCCGCTCGATGACGAAGAACAGCAGCGCCTGCGCGCATTGCTCGATGAAAAAGGAAAACGCCCGTGAGCGCGATAATCATCTTCATCGTCGTCCTGCTGGCAGGCGTCGCGGCGCTGGTGTTCTGGCCGTGGCGCGACCGGCGCGCGGCCAATCGCGACGCGCTTAACCGGGCGCTCTACCATTCACGGCTGCGCGAACTCGACGACGAGCCGCCCGACGCCCGCGACGCGCTGGCGCTGGATCTGCAGCGCAGCCTGCTGGCGGATATCCCGGCAGGCCGCGCGCCAGACGCTGTCACCGCCGGGCGCGGGATGCTGCTGGCGGGCGCGCTGCTGGTGGCCGCGGTCAGCCTCGGGCTGTTTCTCTGCACCAACAGCCTGAAGGCGGTCGGCGAGTGGCAGGCGGCGACCCGCGAGACGCCGGAGCTTGTGGCGCGCGTCATGGATCCGCACGCCGCGCCGCTGAGCGTGGCTGAGCTGAGGCGCCTTGGGCTCGGGCTTCGCACACGCTTGCAGGACGAGCCGCAGAACCGCGCTGGCTGGGCGATGCTCGGGCGCATCGGCAGGGTGCTGGATAACGCCGATACCGCAACCGGGGCCTTTAAACGCGCCTGGCAACTCGATTCGCAAAACATCGGGGCGCGGCTCGACTATGCTGAAGTGCTGGTGCGCTCAGCGCAGCCGGCCGATATCGATGCGGGCGAGCAGATGCTCAAAGAGGTCGCCGCGCAGGCGCCGGGTAATCTGCGCGCGCCTGAGCTGCTGGCCCTGAGCGCGTTTCGCCAGCAGCGCTATGCGCAGGCAATCGCGTACTGGCAGACGATGCTTTCGCAGCTGCCCGCGGGCGATCCGCGCCGGGCGGCCGTCGCGCGCGGCATTCAGCAGGCGAGGGTGGAGAGCGGCATGGACAACGCGAAACTGGCTGTTAAAATCACGCTCTCACCCGCAACCAAAAAAGCCTTGCCGAATAAAGGGATACTCTTTATCAGCGTGACGGATGGCGTATCAAACGTGCCGGTAGCGGTGAAAAAATTGCCGCTGGGCCATTTTCCGCTGACAATTACTCTGGATGACGCTGACGCCATGCTCCCCGAACGGGGGCTTGGGCAGGTGTCGCAAGGCATCGTGAAGGTACATCTTTCCCGGGACGGCAACGCCGCCGTGCAGCCCGGAGACTGGACAGGAGAGCGGCGTTTCACCACGCTCAACCCGGCTTCGCCGGTGGACGTCCTGGTTGCGCCTTCGCCATCAGGAGCGGGTTAGTTACCATTTACAGGGAGACTGCTATGAACTTTCGCCTTACCGGGCTTGCGCTGGCGGCCACGCTTTTAGTGGGCTGCGCCAGCTCGTCAGACCCGCAGCAGGGGCGCTCCGACCCCTTCGAAGGGTTCAACCGCACCATGTATACCTTCAACTTTGAGGTGGTGGACCCTTATGTGCTGCGCCCGGTGGCTGTCGCCTGGCGCGACTATGTGCCGCAACCGGCGCGCAACGGGCTGGGCAACTTCACCAGCAACCTCGAAGAACCCGCTTCGATGCTCAATAAATTCATCCAGGGCGACCCCTACCAGGGGATGGTGCATTTCACCCGTTTCTTCCTGAATACCCTGCTGGGGATGGGCGGCTTTATCGATGTGGCCGGTATGGCGAACCCGAAACTGCAGCGCGAAGAGCCGCACCGTTTCGGCAGTACGCTTGGCCGCTACGGCGTGGGTTATGGCCCGTATCTGCAACTGCCGTTCTACGGCAGCTTCACGCTGCGTGAGGACGTCGGCGATATGGCGGATACTACCTATCCGGTGCTCTCCTGGCTGACCTGGCCGCTGTCGCTCGGCAAATGGGCGGTGGAAGGCGTGGAAACCCGTGCGCAACTGCTGGATTCCGACGGCCTGCTGCGCCAGTCGTCCGATCCTTACATCATGGTGCGCGAGGCGTATTTCCAGCGCCACGATTTCATCGCCAACGGCGGTAAGCTCAAGCCGAATGAAAACCCCAACGCGCAGGCGATTGAGGGTGACCTGAAAGATATCGATTCGGAATAAACAGCCAGATGCGTGCATCCTGAAGGCAAACAAATAAAGAAGGCGGGCATTCAGGCTCGCCTTTTTATTTGTCGCGCTATTAACACCGGCAATAAAAAAGGCGAGCCGCAGCTCGCCTTATGATTAAAACGGTTATCAGAAGCGGTAGTTAAAGTTCACGCCGTAGAGCCAGGCTTTACCTTCAGATTTGAAGGTGTACGGGCCTTCGGTGAACTCCACGTGCTGACCATGCATGTAAGACACACCGGCATCCACAGAGGCGTCTTCATTGAAGGCGTAGGTCGTACCGGCGCTCAGCCAGAGGCGGTCCTGATCCGGAATAGAGATGGAGCGTTGCTGCGCGGGAACCGGGCTGTCATCAAAGGCGATACCGGTACGGAAGGTCCAGTTATCGTCCATGTAATAGGTGGTGCCGAGCGCGATACGATACGCGTCTTTAAATTTCTCTTCTTTCTTGATCAGGGTGTCGCCGTTGCTGTTGGTGGCTTTCAGCTCCTGGAACTGGCTCCAGCTGGTGTAGGTCAGGCTATAGTGCACGGCCCACTGCGGCGCAACGCGGTTATAACCGGAGATTTCCCACATTTCAGGCAGATTCAGGGTCAGCGAGCCGCCCGTGGTGCTGCCGCCGGTGCCGATCGGGAGTTGCTGGCTTGCCAGGAAAGCGTTAAATGCCGGATTCAGGCTGCTTTTATAGTCGCCATCAAAGTCAATTTTCACTTCCGAGCGGTAGGTCAGCGCGTAACGGTTATCTTTATCGAGTTCATACAGGATACCGGCGTTCCAGCCGAATCCCCACTCGTCGCCTTTCAGGTGTGCAATTTGGGTATCGCTGCTCAGTGAGTTAGCGTAACCCGCAATCTGACGCAGCGCGTCACCTTGTGGGCCTGGGCTGGTAAAGCCTGGTGACTGACTCAGTTGCCCTGCAACCAACTGACCAAGATCGCCTGCGTTACGTTCAATCTTCGCGCGCGCATAAACGGCGTCAAAGCCCAGGCCGAAGCTCCAGTGATTATCGAGACGATACGCGCCGCTGAGGTTCAGGTTCAGCGTTTCGAGGTCGGTTTTACCGCCCACAGAGCCTGCCGCATAACTGTCGTTATACTCGGTCGCGAGGCCATAGTTGGAGGTGACGGAGGCGCCCCAGCCAAACTGCTCGTTAATCGGCGCCACAAAGTGCAGGTTCGGCACCCAGGCGGTCGGCGCGATGTTATCGGCGTCCAGACTGCGGCCAGTACGGGAGCGGCCAGACACATTCACATCCGGGTCGACGAAAATCGCCCCGCCGGAGAAGGTCGGGCGGTCAAACATAGTAATCAGCGCCGGGTTACGGCTGACGTTGCCTGCGTCATCTGCAATAGCGCCTTCCCCGGAATAGGCGCGGCCCAGACCAGAAGAAGAGAATTCGTTTAACTGGAAACCTGCAGACCAGGCCTGAGAAGAGACGATTGCCACTGCGACTGCCAGAGCAGATTTGGTAAACAGGGTTTTCTGGCTCATGACCATAACCTCATCCATTATTTTTATTCAAATAGTGTTACGTGACGTAACAGGAGCGCGGAGTGTAGGGTCTGAGGTACGGCAGGGAAATCAGACCAGTGGCGAGAGTATAGGTCCGACCAGCAGATATGTTGCAAGTATGTTTATAAGTTTTTTCAATTGTGTTCTAAGAAACGCGATCCGTTTAGCAAAATTGCGCGGTGTGACCAGCCGTAAAGCTGGTGATTATTGCGTTAGATCATTTTTAAGTGTGATTTCGGTCACTTATGGGCGCAATCCGGAAGAACAGGTAGAGAGGGCGCCGGGGCGGGCGTAAAATAAGCGTATCCCTTTCCAGTAAATACAGAGGAAATCACGATGACGAAATGCAGTGCTGATGAAACCCCGGTTTGCTGCTGTATTGATGTTGGCACCATTATCGATAATACCGACTGCGTGGCGTCCTACAGCCGCGTGTTTGCAAGCCGCGCCGAGGCCGAAGAAACTCTCGCAGCGTTAACCGCCAGAGCGCGTGAAGTGGAGTCCGAGCCGTGCAAGATTACCCCGCGCTTTACGGAAGAAGCCGACGGCGTGCGTCTTGATATCGATTTTGTTTTCGCCTGCCAGGCCGAAACCGTTATTTTCCAGTTAAGTCTGCGTTAATCCCGCCTCTCACGCCCCGGTGCCGCCGGGGCGTATTTCTTGTTACGTAATTCGTGTTTTGCTTCGCACTTTTTCCTTTATGTGATTGGCTGAATGTAAAATTCTGGTTAAAACTGTTATCAGGTCAGACCACTTAATCATTATTTAGCCTTTTACAGGGGAACGTTATGAGTCAGGCATTACCGCTGGTCACCCGGCAGGGGGATCGTATTGCCATTGTCAGTGGGTTGCGCACCCCATTCGCCCGTCAGGCGACGGCGTACCACGGCGTTCCGGCGGTCGATCTCGGGAAAATGGTGGTCGGCGAACTGCTGGCCCGCAGTGAAATTCCGCCTGAGGTCATTGAGCAGCTGGTGTTCGGTCAGGTGGTGCAGATGCCGGAGGCGCCAAATATCGCGCGTGAAATCGTGCTCGGCACCGGTATGAGCGTGCGCACCGACGCCTACAGCGTCAGCCGCGCCTGCGCCACCAGCTTCCAGGCGGTGGCGAACGTCGCCGAAAGCCTGATGGCGGGCACCATCCGCGCCGGGATCGCCGGCGGCGCCGACTCCTCTTCCGTTCTGCCCATCGGCGTAAGTAAAAAACTCGCGCGTATCCTGGTGGACGCCAACAAAGCCCGCACCACCGGGCAGCGGCTGAAACTCTTTTCACGCCTGCGGCTGCGCGACCTGCTGCCGGTGCCGCCCGCCGTGGCGGAATACTCCACCGGATTGCGCATGGGCGACACCGCCGAACAGATGGCGAAAACGCACGGCATCACCCGCGAACAGCAGGACGCGCTGGTGCACCGTTCGCACCAGCTGGCGGCGCAGGCGTGGGCTGAAGGCAAGCTGCGCGACGAAGTGATGACGGCCTACACGCCGCCCTACCGCGATCCGCTGAGCGAAGATAACAATATCCGTAAAACGTCGTCGCTTGCCGATTACGCCAAACTGCGCCCGGCCTTTGACCGTAAACACGGCACCGTGACGGCCGCCAACAGCACGCCGCTCACCGACGGCGCGGCGGCGGTGATCCTGATGACCGAATCACGCGCCCGCGAGCTGGGGCTTACGCCGCTCGGCTACCTGCGCAGCTATGCCTTTACCGCTATTGATGTCTGGCAGGATATGCTGCTGGGCCCGGCCTGGTCGACGCCGCTGGCGCTGGAGCGCGCCGGGCTCTCGATGGCCGATCTGACGCTCTTTGACATGCATGAGGCGTTCGCCTCGCAGACGCTCACCAACCTCAAGCTGCTGGCAAGCGATCGTTTCGCCCGCGACGTGCTGGGCCGCAGCCAGGCGACCGGCGAGGTGGATGACAGCAAATTTAACGTGCTCGGCGGCTCTATCGCCTACGGGCACCCGTTCGCCGCCACCGGCGCGCGAATGATAACCCAGACGCTTAACGAACTGCGCCGCCGCGGCGGCGGTTTCGGACTGGTGACCGCCTGCGCGGCGGGCGGGCTTGGCGCGGCAATGGTACTGGAGGCCGAATAATGGAATCGACATCCGCATTCACTTTACAGATGCGCCCGGACAACGTGGCGGTGGTCACTATCGACGTGCCAGGCGAGAAAATGAACACGCTCAAGGCGGAGTTCGCCCGCGACGTGCGCGCGATGGTCAAAACGCTGCGTGAAAACCGCGATCTCGCGGGCGTGGTGTTTATCTCCGCTAAGCCCGATAACTTTATTGCGGGCGCGGATATCAACATGATTGCGCACTGCAAAAGCGTGCAGGAGGCCGAAGCGCTGGCAAGCCAGGGCCAGCAAATCATGGCGGAGATCCGCGCGCTGCCGGTGCATGTCGTGGCGGCTATCCATGGCGCGTGCCTGGGCGGCGGGCTCGAGCTGGCGCTCGCCTGCCACAGCCGCGTCTGTACCGATGACCCTAAAACTCTGCTCGGGCTGCCGGAAGTGCAGTTAGGGCTGCTGCCGGGCTCCGGCGGCACGCAGCGGCTGCCGCGCCTTATCGGCGTCAGCACCGCGCTTGAGATGATCCTGGCCGGCAAACAGTTGCGTGCGCGTCAGGCGCTAAAAGCCGGACTGGTGGATGACGTGGTGCCGCACACCATTTTGCTGGAGGCTGCCGCGGCGCTTGCCAAAAAAGGCCGTCCCGCGCCGCGTCGTTTGCCGGTGCGCGAGCGCGTGCTGGCAGGCCCGCTCGGTCGCGCGCTGCTGTTCCGTATGGTCAGTCAGAAGACCCATCAGAAAACGCACGGCAACTACCCTGCGGCGCAGCGCATTATCGATGTGGTGCGCACCGGGCTTGAGCAGGGGAGCGCCAGCGGCTATCAGGCCGAGGCGCGCGCCTTTGGCGAACTGGCGATGACGCCGGAATCAGCAGCGCTGCGCGGGCTCTTTTTCGCTACTACTGAGCTTAAAAAAGAGACCGGCAGCGGTGTTGCGCCGCGCGCGCTGCATTCGGTGGGCGTGTTGGGCGGCGGGCTGATGGGCGGCGGGATTGCGTATGTGACCGCCACCAAAGCCCGTTTGCCGGTGCGTATTAAAGACATCAGCGAAAAAGGCATTAACCACGCGCTGAAATACAGCTGGGATCTGCTGGAGAAAAAGGTGCGCCGTCGTCATCTGCGCGCCAGCGAGCGCGACGCTCAGATGGCGCTGATTTCGGCTGGCACCGATTATCGTGGGTTTCACCAGCGCGATATCGTCGTGGAAGCCGTTTTCGAAGAGTTAACCCTGAAGCAGAAGATGGTGGCGGAGATCGAGGCGAATACCGCGCCGCACACTATTTTCGCGTCTAATACGTCCTCGCTGCCTATCGGCGATATCGCCGCCGGGGCCGTGCGCCCGAAGCAGGTGATTGGCCTGCATTATTTCAGCCCGGTCGACAAAATGCCGCTGGTGGAAGTGATCCCCCATGCGGGCACCAGCCCGGAAACCATTGCCACGACCGTGTCGCTTGCGAAAAAGCAGGGCAAAACGCCGATCGTGGTAGCCGACTGCGCCGGGTTTTACGTCAACCGCATCCTGGCGCCGTACATTAACGAGGCGATGCGCTGCCTGATGGAAGGGGAGAGCATTGAGAAAATCGACGACGCGCTGGTGAAACGGGGGTTCCCGGTCGGGCCGATCCAGCTGCTGGATGAAGTGGGCATTGATGTCGGCACCAAAATTATGCCGGTGCTGGAGCGCGCTTACGGGCCCCGGTTCAGCGCGCCGGGTGAAGCCGTGGCAGCAATTTTGAATGACGATCGCAAAGGCAGAAAAAATGGTCGCGGTTTCTATCTTTATCCAGCGAAAGGGCGTAAAAGCAAAAAACAGGTTGACCCTGCGGTTTACGGGCTTATTGGCGTTAAACCGGGCGGTAAACTGAGCGGCGAGGAGATAGCCGAGCGCTGCGTCATGATGATGCTGAACGAGGCGGCGCGGTGTCTTGATGAGGGGGTGGTGCGCTCGGCGCGCGACGGCGATATCGGCGCTGTTTTCGGCATCGGTTTCCCGCCGTTTCTGGGCGGTCCGTTCCGTTATATGGACACGCTCGGCGCGGCGCAGGTGGTGGCGACGCTCACCCGTCTTTCCACCCGTTATGGAGAGCGTTTTACCCCGTGCGACAGGCTGTTGCGCATGGCGCAGACCGCGCAAACTTTCTGGCCCACGGGGAACCCGCAGGCTGAAATCGCGGTCTGATAAAGCGTAGTTCCTGTTATCGAAAACGCAGCGCTGGTTATTTTGTAAACACCGATTGACTATACTTACGTCAATAGGGTAAAAAACAGCGTTTCATTCGATGTACGGATCAGGCACAATGCCCGACCGCCAGCCGATACCCGCAAAAAGCGTGATGCGTTTTCGGGGTTGCGCTGGCGCTTCTGGTCAACAAAAGCGGTGCAATATGCAAGTTTTTATCATGCGTCACGGCGACGCAGCACTCGATGCCGCCAGTGATTCGGTTCGTCCTCTGACCGCGTGCGGTTGTGACGAATCCCGTCAAATGGCGACCTGGTTAAAAGGTCAAAAGGTGGATATCGAACGTGTTCTGGTGAGCCCTTTCCTGCGAGCCGAACAGACACTGGACGTCGTGAAAGAGGCCATGAGCCTGCCTGTCAAAACCGAAGTCCTGCCGGAGCTCACGCCTTGCGGCGATATCGGCCTGGTGAGCGACTACCTCCATGTTCTGGCCCGTGACGGCGTCAGCGCGGTGATGGTTATCTCCCACCTGCCGCTGGTGGGGTATCTGGTGGCGGAACTCTGCCCTGGCGAAACGCCGCCGATGTTCTCGACCTCCGCTATCGCCTGCGTGACGATTGAAGGCGATAACGACAAGGGCGTGTTTAACTGGCAGATGAGCCCCTGCAATCTGAAAATGGCGAAAGCGATTTAACGCCTGCCACTAAGCTGTAAAAGAAAAAGAGCCGCTGATGCGGCTCTTGCTGTTTCTGCGGCATCCTTTTTGCGCCAAGCATGCGCAAGGCTTAAGGCAACTGCGGCGGCTGCCACTCTTCCACTTCAATCAACACCAGCAGCGCGGCGTCGCCGCCATACTCTTTCGGCGCCTGATGAAACGCCATCACGTGCGGATGCTGGGCCAGCCACAGCGGCGTCTGCTGTTTGAGAATATGTTTACCGTGGCCGTGCATCACGCAGGCGCAGAAGACATGCTCGCGGCGACAGGCGGCAATCAGCGCGCCCAGCTCCTGCTTGGCCTGCATCTGCGTTAATCCGTGGAGATCGAGGAACAGCTCGGGCGAGTAGTCGCCGCGGCGCAGTTTTTTCAGCTCGAAATGGTCGACGCCGGGGCGCACATAGCGCATCGGCCCGTCGCTGTTCAGAAGCGGCTGGAACTCATCGGAAAAGTAGTGGCTGGCGTCCACCTGCTCCTGCAACAGGCGCTTAGGCGGCACTTCACGCAGTTTTTTACGCGCGGGCGGGTGCACAATGGTGTCCTGTTTCAGCTCGCGCGTTCCGCTCATCAGCGCGCGAAACAGCGACTTTTCTTCCTCACTCAGCGATGGCTTCTTTTTCATCTTCTTCTCTTCTTTATCGTTGCGCAGGCAGTTTACCCGAGATTGGCGCGTCGCCAAACAAAAGCCAATTTTCAGGGATGACGCGCTGGTTGCTGATTTATCGCCGCCTTCATGGCAAACTAGCCGCCGAATTTAACGCGGAGCGTCATGCGGAGGGCAGTGTGGATAAAATTTTCGTCGATGAGGCAGTCAGTGAACTGCATACCATTCAGGATATGTTGCGTTGGGCGGTGAGCCGTTTCAGCGCGGCGGGCATCTGGTATGGTCACGGCACGGACAACCCCTGGGATGAAGCGGTGCAACTGGTGCTGCCGTCGCTCTACCTGCCGCTGGATATTCCGGAAGATATGCGTACCGCGCGTCTGACCTCCAGCGAACGTCACCGCATCGTCGAGCGGGTGATCCGCCGCGTCAACGAGCGTATTCCGGTGGCGTACCTCACCAATAAAGCCTGGTTCTGCGGCCATGAGTTTTACGTCGACGAGCGCGTATTAGTGCCGCGCTCGCCCATCGGCGAGCTTATCAACAACCGTTTCGCCGGGCTTATTGACCATGAGCCGCAGCACATCCTGGATATGTGCACCGGCAGCGGCTGTATCGCCATCGCCTGCGCGTACGCCTTCCCGAACGCGGAAGTTGACGCGGTGGATATCTCCGGCGACGCGCTGGCCGTCACCGAGCACAACATCGAAGAGCATGGGCTTATCCATCATGTGACGCCGATCCGCTCAGATCTCTTCCGTGACCTGCCGAAAGTGCAGTACGACATTATCGTGACCAATCCGCCGTATGTGGATGAAGAAGATATGTCCGACCTGCCGAACGAATATCGCCACGAACCAGAGCTCGGTCTCGCGGCTGGCAGCGACGGCCTGAAGCTTGCGCGCCGCATTCTCGCCTGCTCGCCGGACTACCTGACCGACAACGGCATTCTGATTTGTGAAGTCGGTAACAGCATGGTACATCTGATGGAGCAGTACCCGGACGTACCGTTTACCTGGCTTGAGTTCGACAACGGCGGCGACGGCGTCTTTATGCTGACCAAAGCACAGCTCATCAGCGCACGCGAACACTTCAGCATCTACAAAGATTAAAACAGGCGGGCGCACGCCCGCTGAATAACGCACAACACCACAACGACACGATAATGGAGCCGTGATGGCAGGCAACACTCTTGGACAACTCTTTCGCGTCACCACTTTCGGCGAGTCCCATGGTCTGGCGCTCGGCTGCATCATTGACGGCGTACCGCCGGGCATCGCGCTGAGCGAAGCCGATCTCCAGCACGATCTCGACCGCCGCCGCCCGGGCACCTCCCGTTACACCACGCAGCGCCGCGAGCCGGATCAGGTGAAAATTCTTTCTGGCGTGTTTGAGGGCGTGACCACCGGCACCAGCATCGGCCTGCTGATTGAAAACACCGATCAGCGCTCGCAGGATTACGGCGCCATCAAAGATGTGTTTCGTCCGGGGCACGCCGATTACACCTACGAACAGAAATATGGCGTGCGCGACTATCGCGGCGGCGGACGCTCCTCCGCGCGTGAAACCGCCATGCGCGTCGCCGCAGGCGCGATTGCCAAAAAATATCTGGCGCAGAAATTCGGCATCGTTATCCGCGCCTGCCTGACCCAGATGGGCGACATTCCGCTGGACATCAAAGACTGGGCGCAGGTGGAGCAGAACCCCTTCTTCTCGCCGGATGCCGACAAGCTCGACGCGCTCGACGAACTGATGCGCGCGCTCAAAAAAGAGGGCGACTCCATCGGCGCGAAAGTAACGGTCGTCGCCGACAACGTGCCGCCGGGCCTCGGCGAGCCGGTGTTTGACCGCCTTGACGCCGACATCGCCCACGCGCTGATGAGCATCAACGCCGTGAAAGGTGTGGAGATCGGCGAAGGGTTTGGCGTCATCGCGCTTAAAGGCAGCGAAAACCGCGATGAAATTACCAAAGACGGTTTTCAGAGCAACCACGCGGGCGGCATTCTCGGCGGCATCAGCAGCGGCCAGCAGATTGTCGCTAATATCGCGCTGAAACCGACCTCCAGCATCACCGTGCCGGGGCGTACCGTTAACCGCGCCGGCGACGAAGTCGAAATGATCACCCGTGGCCGCCACGATCCGTGCGTCGGCATTCGCGCGGTGCCTATCGCCGAAGCGATGCTGGCTATCGTGCTGATGGACCATCTGCTGCGCCACCGCGGCCAGAACGCGGACGTCACCACCACGCTTCCTCGCTGGTAACCTCATGAAAACACTCTGTACTACCTTGCTGGCGCTGCTCTTTTGCGGCGCGGCAAGCGCCGCCACGCCGTGGCAGAAAATCACCCAGCCCATTCCGGGCGCGGCCCAGTCGATCGGCACCTTTTCCAACGGCTGTATTATCGGCGCCGAGCCGCTGCCGATGGACTCGGAGCATTACCAGATAATGCGCACCGACCAGCGTCGCTACTTCGGCCACCCGGATCTGGTGCGCTTTATTGAGCGTCTTAGCAATCAGGTGAACGAATTACAGCTCGGCACCGTGCTGGTCGGCGATATGGGCATGCCGGCGGGCGGGCGCTTTAACGGCGGTCACGCCAGCCATCAGACGGGGCTTGATGTCGACATCTTCCTGCAACTGCCCAAACAGCGCTGGAGCGCGGCGCAGCTGCGTCGTCCGCAGGCGCTGGATCTGGTGTCTGACGACGGGAAATCGGTCGTGTCGTCACTCTGGAAGCCGGAAATCGGCGGGCTGATTAAGCTCGCGGCGCTGGATGACGACGTCACCCGTATTTTCGTCAACCCGGCCATCAAGCAGCAGCTCTGCCTGGACGCCGGGCCGGATCGTGACTGGCTGCGCAAAGTGCGCCCGTGGTTCCAGCATCGCGCCCATATGCATGTGCGCCTGCGCTGTCCGGCAGACAGCCTGGAGTGCGTGGAGCAGGCGCCGCCGCCGCCGGGCGACGGCTGTGGCGAAGAGCTGCAGAGCTGGTTTAAACCGGCGGCACCGGGCAGCGGCAAAGCGGAGAAGACAACGCCGCCGCCACCGCCGCCGTCATGTCAGGCATTGCTGGATAAACACGCCCTTTAACACAGACTAAGGATGGCCGTGATGGACTGGTTTATGGTTTCGCCGCTGTTGCTGACAGCGCTTTTTTTCGTCGCCATGCTCGCAGGCTTTATTGATGCCCTCGCGGGCGGCGGCGGGCTGCTGACGGTGCCTGCGCTGCTGGCGGCAGGCATGTCGCCCGCCCAGGCGCTGGCGACCAATAAACTTCAGGCGTGCGGCGGCTCGCTCTCGTCGTCGCTCTATTTTATCCGTCGCGGCGTAGTCAGCCTTCACGACCAGAAGCTGAATATTCTGATGACGTTTATCGGCTCGACCAGCGGCGCGCTGCTGGTGCAGCACGTGCAGTCCGATATTCTGCGCCAGATTTTGCCGGTGCTGGTCATCGCCATCGGGCTCTATTTCCTGCTGATGCCGCGCCTTGGCGAAGAAGATCGCCAGCGCAGGCTCTACGGCCTGCCGTTCGCGCTGGTGGCGGGTGGCTGCGTCGGCTTTTACGACGGCTTTTTCGGGCCCGGCGCAGGCTCGTTTTACGCGCTGGCGTTCGTGACGCTTGCGGGATTTAACCTCGCGAAATCCACCGCCCACGCCAAGGTGCTCAACGCCACTTCCAACGTCGGCGGGCTGCTGCTGTTTATCATCGGCGGCAAGGTTATCTGGGGCACCGGCTTTGTCATGCTGGCCGGGCAGTTTTTCGGCGCGCGCCTGGGCTCGCGCTTAGTATTAAGTAAAGGACAGCGCCTGATCCGCCCGATGATCGTTATCGTCTCGGCGGTGATGAGCGCCAAATTGTTATTTGACAGCCACGGGCAGGAGATCCTCCGCTGGCTGGGGATGGCGTAATGCGTGAACACCACTATCAGGATTTAATCGCGATTTTCGACGGCTGCTTCGCCGGTGATTTTAATACCCGTCTGATTAAAGGCGATGACGAACCCATTTATCTTCCTGCAGATGACGAGACGCCGTACCACCGCGTGGTCTTCGCCCACGGCTTTTACGCCAGCGCCCTGCATGAGATTTCGCACTGGTGCATTGCCGGCAAAGCGCGGCGCGAACAGGTGGACTTCGGCTACTGGTACTGCCCGGACGGGCGCGATGCCGCGACCCAAAGCCAGTTTGAGGATGTGGAAGTAAAACCCCAGGCGCTGGAGTGGCTATTTTGCGTGGCGGCGGGTTTTGCGTTTAACGTTAGCTGCGACAATCTCAGCGGCGATGTCGACCCGGATCGCATCGCGTTTCAGCGCCGGGTGCACGCGCAGGTGATGCAGTATCTGAACGACGGCATTCCCGCGCGTCCGGCGCGCTTTATCGCCGCGTTACAGGATTATTACCAGACGCCGCCGCTGGCGGCGCAACAATTCCCATGGCCGGAAGACTTGTGCTAATCGCCATGTTATTAACCGAGGAAAAACGATGATTGCCGAATTTGAAGCACGTATTCTGGCGCTGATTGATGAGATGGTAGAGCACGCGAGCGATGACGAACTGTTTGCGAGCGGCTACCTGCGCGGCCACCTGACGCTTGCCGTCGCGGCGCTGGAGCACGGCGACGATCACTCCCCGCAGGCCGTGTATACGAAGGTGACCAACAGCCTGGAAACCGCGATCCACGCGGGCGAACTCTCGCCGCGCGATCAGGCGCTGGTGCTGGG
>Ga0157365_10000066_pt1 | contig 50399 bp, 43 predicted proteins | sample AttsexASBM3_FD_111478 | JGI IMG/M metagenome (GOLD analysis project Ga0157365, IMG submission 111478) | Fungus gardens microbial communities from leaf cutter ant in Ribeirão Preto, State of São Paulo, Brazil - Atta sexdens ASBM3 | ecosystem: Host-associated > Fungi > Mycelium > Unclassified ...
CGATCTGGACGTTCTGGATGCGCGCGGTGCGCCGCGCCATGAGGGGGGCGTCTCGGTTGAACCGGGGCTGTATTTCCTCGGATTGTCCTGGCTTACCCGCCGTGCCTCGCCTTTCATCTGGGGTGTATGGCATGACGCGGCCCGTCTGGCCGCGCATATCGCCCCCGACCATTCCGCGCAGAGCCAGGCGCAGGATGATGTAATGCATGTCTGATCTCGTTGCGCTGCTCTCGACCCTCGTCGGGTTTCCCAGTCTCTGCGGCACTCCGAATGGGGAAATCATCGACTGGATTGAGGCGCAGCTCCTTGCTGCGGGCGCGCGCGTACAGCGTATTCCAGGCGAAGTGCCGGATCGGTTCAGCCTGTTTGCGATCATCGGACCTGAGGCGCCGGGGGGGCTCGTACTCTCGGCCCATGCCGATGTCGTACCCGTGGCGGGTCAGGACTGGTCGAGTGACCCGTTCATCCTGACGCGCCGGGGTGACAGGCTTTATGGCCGGGGAAGCAGCGACATGAAGGGGTTTCTGGCCTGTATGCTCGATGCCGCGCAACGCGTGGCCGCGCATCCCATACCGCTTTCCAGACCGTTATACCTTGCGATTTCCCATGATGAGGAACTGGGCTGCCTGGGTGTACGCTCCCTGCTGCAGGCTCTGAGCGCGGGGCCGGACCGTGCCATACAAGGATGTATCGTGGGGGAGCCGACGCAAATGCAGGTTGCGCTCGCGCACAAGGGCAAGACAGCGTTCACGATCGCCTGTCATGGCGTCGCCGCCCATTCTGCCGATCCGGGACAGGGGCTGAACGCCATTACATTGGCAGGCTCCATGATCCATGCGGTTTCCGCGCTCCAGGAAAAGATAGAGACAAGCGAGCGTCGGGACGGCCGCTTCGCCGTGCCATTCTCGACGGTACAGGTCGGTCTGGTGTCGGGTGGAGCAGCGCTCAATATCGTGCCCGATCATTGTGTTCTTTCTGCCGAGATGCGTCTGCTGCCGGGCTATGAACCTGGCCCCTATTTGGACTGGCTGCGGGACGCGGGCGCGCGGGCCGTGGCGGATCTGGGCGGTGGCAGGGTCGAGATTGAGGTCACGAACGCCTATCCGGGTCTGGATATGGAGCCGGGTGGTGCGCTCTGCGCCACCGTTCTGCGTGAGGCCGGACGCAATCATACCACCACGATCGATTTCGGGACCGAGGCGGGGTTGTTTCGGGAAATTCTGTCTCTGGATTGCGTGGTGTGCGGCCCAGGCTCAATCGATCGCGCGCATAAGGCGGATGAGTACATCACAGAGGCCGAGCTCGAAGAGGGCGCACGTTTTGTCGATGCGCTCGTCGCGCGCCTCAGATAACCGCGATACCGGAATTTCCCGGCAGGCAGGAGGGTCACCCATGACGTTTTCCATCATCGCGCGCTGCGCCAGAACCGGGCAATTCGGCATGGCGGTGGCCTCGTCATCACCCGCAGTGGCCAGCCGCTGTGCTTTTGCCCGTGCCGGTATCGGGGTTGTGGCAACGCAGAACGTGACCGATCCGAGACTGGGTCCCAAAGCGCTTGCTCTGCTCGAATCAGGGGCCTCTGCGTGCGAATGTCGTGACATCATGATGCGTACCGCCGCTTTCAGTGCCTTCCGGCAAGTGTTGATTCTCGATGCGTCGGGCCGTTCAGCCTATTGGGCAGGAGAGCGTATTCTGGGGCGCCACGGTCAAGCCTCCGCAGACGATGTTTCAGCGGCCGGAAACATGCTGGCGGATGAGGAGATTCCTCGGGCCATGGTCGCGTCATTCAGCGCATCCTCCCCTGAACTCGAGCTCGGGGAGCGTTTGCTTCTCTCGATGGAAGCTGCGCTCGCCGCTGGAGGTGAAGAGGGGCCTGTCCATTCAGCAGGATTGCTCATCGTTGAGGCACAGAGCTGGCCGTTGACCGATCTGCGGGTGGACTGGAGCGAGGCGCCTCTTGCGGCCCTGCGCGGGCTGTGGGCCCTCTGGCAACCCCAGATGCATGATTACGTCACGCGGGGGCTGGACCCGACGACAGCCCCTTCTTATGGCGTGCCCGGCGATTCCTGAGTCGCTCAATCGAGACGCAGGCCCACAGGGCTGGCGTCTCAGTTGCCCTGCGCCAGAATCATCCTGGCGGCCATTTCGCCGATCATCATGCTGGGCGCGCTGGTATTGCCGCTGGTCAGGGTTGGCATGATCGAGGCATCGGCGATACGCAGGCCGCCTATCCCGCGCAGTTTCAGATCCGGCGTCACGACCGATTGCTCATCGATCCCCATGCGGCAGGTTCCTGCCGGGTGAAAGACCGTTGCTGCGCTCGCCCTCAGATAGGCCATGATCTCGGCAGGCGTTGTGACCGATGCACCCGGGGCGATTTCGATACCTCGTGCGCGTGCGAAAGGCGGCTGGGAGAGAATGTGGCGGGCGATCCCGATCCCTTCGCAAAGCGTTTCGAGATCATGGGGATCCGATGCGAAATTGAAATCGATCTGAGGGTTCAGCGTGCCGTCGGTGGCCAGCCGGACTGTCCCTCGGCTTTTGGGACGGAGCACGCAGGTATGGATGGCAAATCCATGCCCCCATTCAAAGAGCCGACCACGTGGGCTGCGATATCCCGGGACGAAATGGAACTGGATGTCCGGCACCGCACCCTCGGCCAGCTTCGTCCGGGCAAAGCCGCCGGCCTCAACATAATTCGTGGTCAGCCAGCCCTTGCGCCCGAGCGCGAACTGCCAGGGCGCGCTTAGGACCTTGGGCAAAGCGCGCGTTGAGAACCCCAATGTGCGTGGGTCGGTGGAGCGCAGGGTCACCAGACCATCCAGATGATCCTGGAGGTTCTGGCCGACGCCCGGCAAGACATGAATGGGAGAAATCCCGGCGGCGATCAGATTGGCGCTTGATCCGATGCCCGATGCCATCAGGATCTGGGGAGATCCGATGGCGCCGGCACAGAGAATGACCTCGCGGCGGGCGCGCAATGTCTTCACTGTGCCTTCATGTTCGATCGAAATTCCGCATACGCGGCGGTTCTCGATCAGGAGGCGACGTGTCTTGGCTCCCGACAGAACGCATAATCCTGGACGCTTTCGTACAGGATGGATGAAAGCGCGGTAGGCGCTCAGGCGCAGGCCGTCGCGCTGCGTGACATCATAAATGCCCACGCCCTCGAGCTGTGCTCCGTTGAAGTCAGGATTATGCGCCAGCCCGGCTGCGATGCCCGCTGCGACGAAATCACGCGAGAGGGGGTTGATGTCGCGGGGAGTGACGACATCGAGCGCCCCGTCGCGACCGTGGAATTCCGCTCCCGGCGCATCGACCGTTCGATGGCTGCGTTCGAGCGACCTGAACGCATCGAGCAGCTGGGGCCATTCCCACCCTGTACAGCCGAGAGACGCCCAATGGTCGTAATCAGAGCGATCCCCGCGAATATAGATCATGCTGTTGAGCGTGGTGGAGCCGCCCAGGGCCTTGCCGCGTGGTACGTGAATGCGCCGATCGAGTAGGTGATGCTGCGGGGTGGAATAGAACTGATAGGCCAGTTTCCGGCTGCGATAGAGCGTAAGGGTGCCGGCCGGGATGCTGATACGCGGCGTGCGGTCGCTCCCGCCGGCCTCGATCAGCCCCACCCGAAAGCGCCCGTCGGCGCTGAGTCGATTGGCCAGAACGCAACCGGCCGAGCCAGCGCCGATGACGAGGTAATCGAAGGTCTGGGTGAGATCATCGGACATGGCATCCTCCTTCCTGCGTGGGGCGGGGTTCGCCTCGGTTCAGAACCCGGTCGAGAAGGTAGCGAGACAGGCAAAGGACGGCGCGACGTAATAGGTCGAGGTGCCCGCGACCATTCCCGTGCTGTAGACACCCGAGAGGTAGTGGCTATCGCCAAGATTGACGATATTCAGGCGCAGGCTAGGCTTTTTGAGAAAACCGATGTCATGGACGCGTGCGCCCAGCATCATGTCGACCTGTTTGTGTCCAGGGATACGTTCATCATTCATGAATGTCCCGTATTCCTTGTCGAGATACTTCATCGAGACGCTCCCGAAGAATGTGCCATCGTCATATTGCACGCCGATCGCGCCCATCCAGCGCGGTGCGGATGGGGCGACCTTGCCACGGGTGGCATAGGTGGTCGTACCCATGGTGATATTGTTATCGGTGGTGGCGTAGAGATATTCGCCCGACAGATAGGGCGAGAGATGGTGCCAGGGGGCCAGGCCGATTTCCGCATCCACGCCACGTGTGGTCAGCCCGCCCGCATCGAGGAAGTAGGGGACGGCATCCACATACTGGTTGATGGCGTGGTGAGTCATGTTGTTGTTGAACAGCGTGACAGAACCCGTCACCCAGCGATCATGGTACCGCGCGCCCAGTTCCTCGGCGATGCTGTATTCATCGCGCAGATTGGTGCTGGCGGTTTGATAGAGGCTCGGATCATAAGGGCTGTTGTACTGGTTATAGAAGGCCGAGCCGATCGGTATACGAAAGCTTGTCGTCGCGTTCGCAAAAACCTGTACATGATCATTGATCTTGTAGCTGATCGACATGCGCGGCAGAGGCTGGGCGGTATTGTAGCTGGTGGCGTATTGGGGGCCCGGCTGTTGCAGCGTCCCGTTACGCGCGGCCATGACTTCCTTGAACGCCAGATTGATCAGCAGCCGGTCATTCAGCAGCCGCAATTCATCGCCGATATAGAGGCTGACCATCTGCGTGATGGTGTGATAGCGCCAGCCGCTCAACTGTGTGCCGTCATCGAGATGCAGATAGGATTTCGACACATTTCCGGCTGAGTCGATAGCCGAGAAGGGTTCATTCACGTTCATGTCCGTGTAGCCATACCAGGCACCGAAAACGAGATGGTTGTGCCGCGTGTCGTAATGGAGCGCGGCATTGAGCCCGGTCAGGCTCTCATGCTCGTCGAAATCCCAGCGCGCCGCCACCGAGCCGTCCTGGGCATAAGGCGCGCCTGCTATCGCGCCATCGACGGGCTGCGTACCGTTATAGAATGTACCGGTCGTGGGGAGGGTATACACCCCGAGAGGATAATTGCCGAAACCGCGATAGAAATAGGGCGTGACGTTGAGGGAAAGGCGGTCGGTCAGGGCAAAATGCGACTGGCTGCTCAGGAAGTAGTTGGTCCAGTTGGTTCCGTAGCCCTTGTAATAATTGGCATCCCCAAATTTGTAGATGCCATCCAGGTTGATGCCGCCCCCGAGTCCTTTTGCCTGCCAGTCGGACAGGGTTGGCGTGCTGTACCAGGCTGTATTCTCATTGTTATAGGTGAAGGAGAGCGCCGTATTGCTGTTTGGCGCCCAGTCCTTGATGGCCTTGAAATCGACGTGCCGACGGTTATTGCGGCCCGGGCCGCGCCAGGCCTGACTCGTCAGGTTCGAGAACGAGGCAAAGGCGCGCAGGCCGGTATGAGCAATTTCGCCACTATCATACCGTATGTATTGGCGGTTCATCTGGTGCGAGCCATAACTCACATCGACCTGGCCCGAGCGCGTGTATTGCGGGTCGCGCATGCGTACATTCATGGTTCCGCCCGCGGAATATACGGTGGGCATTTCGATATCGGGCGCACCCTGCTGAAGCTGAACCGCTTCCATGTTCTCCGTATCCACCCATTCGGAGGAGTTGGGCGTGTAGTTATCGGGGTCATTCATGGGGACGCCCTCAAACAGAAAGCCGATTTCCTGCTGGTTCAGACCGCGCACGCTCACGGCAGACTGATCGGTCACGCCAAAGGGGTCACCCATGGCGACATTGGCGCCGGGCGAAAGATTGACCAGAGCCAGAGTATTGGAGGCCGGGGATTGCTTGGCGATATATTCATGCTCGACAGTACTGATCGAGCGTGCCGCTGTTTCCGGGCGGATCAGCCCCCCACCCGGGCGATGGCGATTGGCCGAGATGCTGATGGTCTCGCCTGGGCCGCTTGCCGTACGGGGAGAGGCTTTCTTTGCTGACCGCGATGCGGAGGACTGACCTGGCGTCGCGGCTGTTGGCGCCCCGACAGCAGAGGGCGTGCGATGATTGCGGGTCACATGGGGGCTGGAATGCTTGCCAGAGGTGACCGCTGCCGCCTGCGCATATCCCCCGAGCAGGAGGAAGGTCGATGACAGGAGCAGGCAAGAGCGCGTGGGTTTCGTCTGCATGGCGGTATCTCTGAGCGGGAGGTTCCCTCGGCCTGTGAGGCGCGGGGCAGGGGGGTGGGAAGGCTTAGGGGGGGGCACCCCTCAGTCTGGCAGCACCGCGATCACATCGACCTCGATCAGCCATTCCGGCCGCGCAAGGGCCACCACCACCAGTCCCGTGAATACCGGGAACACGCCTTTGAGATGCTTGCCCAAGACGCGATAACACGTCTCGCGATGGCGGATATCGGTGAGATAAACCGTGACCTTGCAGATATGTGAGAGGGTTGATCCGGCCTCCTCCAGGAGAAGGGTGATGTTCTGCATGACCTTTTCGGCCTGCCCGGCGGGATCGCCGATCGCGATATTTTCCCGGGTGTCGAGATCCTGAGGAACCTGACCGCGCAGATAGACGGTCTTACCGGCTACGACCGCCTGACAGAGATCGTTATCGAGATTCTGTTCCGGATAGGTATCTTTCGTGTTGAATGGCCGTATGCGGGTGTGAACGGGCATGGAGGTCTCTCCCCTGACTTGCAATTTTCTACCGTAATTCGGTGCGATGAAGTAATGATCGCAAGGTGACGGCCTGAATGAAAGAAGGGAGATATGGGGAAGAGCTTCGGAAAAAACTAAGAAGACACTAACGCGGGTGCGATCCTCGATTGGCCCCGGCAGTAATGGCCTTTTGGCGCGCTGCAGGGCGCAGCGAGGGGGGGCGTTATTCCCTTTACGGTCGCGTGCGGGCCCAGGCCCAGTAAAGAGCGCCAGGGACAAAGATGCCGAGTATCCATGAGAGATCGATCCCGTCCAGAGAGCGGGCTATGCGGCCAGTATAGAGACCATTTGACAGGAATGGGATCTGGACGAGCACGCCCAGCGCATAGCATGCAAGTGCCGGGCGATTGGCCGTGCCGTAAATGCCGCCGTCGCGGCGAAAGAGCGATTCCATATCGTAATGGCCGTGACGGACCAGATAATAATCGACCAGATTGATCGCGGTCCAGGGCGAGAGCACGGCCAGCAGGAGCGCAATGACATTATCGAGAATGGTCAGCACATTGCCACTCAGCATTTCGGTGATCAGCGCGCAGAGCAGAAGCAGGATGAGGGCGGCCATACCGCGTGCACGACCGGTCGGGTGCCAGTTCTGGCGAAAGGTCTGCAGGAAGGTGAGGGAGGACAGGGCCGCGCAATAGATCTGCATTGTACAGCTCACGAGTGTCGAGATCATCACGACCAGAAACAGGATTGCGGGGAGTATCGCGCCCCAGGGGCGTATCGCATCATACATCGATCCGCTGAACCCGGTGCTGCCAATGAAGGCCCCGATGACCATGGGGTAGGCCGTGCCCAGAACACTGCCAGCTAGACAGACCACGAAGGCCGTTCTCTCGCCTGTGCTGGAAGGAAGATAACGCGTGTAATCGGAGACGTAAGGGGCATAGGCGATCTGCCACAGCACACCGAGAGAGAGGGCCTTGAGGAAGTCATGCGGGGCAGGCGCTGCCCAGATGGCCTGGGCCAGATGCCCCTGGGCCAGATCCAGATAGGCCAGTCCGACCAGAAGGAAGGCCAGCGAGGCCACAGGGATGAATCCTGCTATGAACCGCTCGATCAGATCATGACCGATCATGCAGAGAAGGGCCGTGATAAGCACGGTGCCCCAGATGGGAAGCTGCCCGAACCCGCTGCCGAACAGGCTGCGCGCCTCCTCTCGCCCGATCGCGAAAAACGTGGTGGTGAAGCCGACATACATGATGATGATCACTGCAATGATCAGCAGGCTTCCAGTCGATCCAAACTGTCCGCGGGTCTGCTGCATTTGGGGAATGCCGAGATGAGGTCCCTGGGCGGCGTGAAGCGCCATGAACACGCCTCCGACGATATTCCCCGTCAGAATGGCAAGAAGAGACCAGCCGAGCGAGAGATGGCAGATACCGGGATAGAGCAGCCCTGTCATGACTGCCATGACATTCTGGTTGGCCCCCACCCAGACCGCGAAAAGCGACCAGGCGTTGCCGTGGCGACGTGCCTCGGGAACGGGAAAGATCGTCTCGTTCTCGATGGAAAGGGGAGGGGCGTCGTCCATCGGTCGGGTCTCATTCTGTCCGGCAGGGGAAAGGTTCACGGTGGTGGGCAGGGCGCGGCTCATGACATCGGCATATTAGCGGCAGGAGGAGGCAGGTAATCCGATCCGGGGGTCGGCTGTGGGCGCGCCGCTGAGACAGCACGGGCATGACCCGGGAATTGCTCATACTGTGCCAGTCTCTCCGCATGGCGCGCCGCCTCAGGGTAGGCATTCTGCGCGACACGCGCGAAGGACATGCGCTTGGTGAAATCATGCACGGAGAGCGGGGAGTGGGTTCTGGCCGCCCGGTTGGTGGGAAGCACCGCATTAGGACCCAGCACGTAATTGCCGAGCGTGACGGGCGTTGAGGTGCCCAGCAGAACCTCGCCCGCATGCCGGATGCGCCCCAGATCGGCCATCGGATCGGCAGTGAGAATTTCCAGATGCTCGGGCGCATAGGCATTGGTGAAAGCGATGGCGGCCTCCATGGTGTCGGTGAGGAGTACGCCACCATGCGCACCGCAGAGCACCGCGCGCGAAAAAGCGGCTCTTCCAGGATCCATGGCGGCCCAATGCACGGGCAGGGCCTCCATGACGCCTTCAGCCACGCGCCGACTGCTGGTGACGAGCCATGCGGAAGAATCAGGACCGTGTTCGGACTCGATGATCAGGTCCAGGGCGGCCAGAACAGGGTCGACGCTGTCATCGGTCAGGATGATGCTCTCGCTCGGCCCTGCAGGAACGCCAGGGTCGAGCCGGTCGCTCAGAAGGCGTTTGGCCGCGACCACATAGGGGCTGCCCGGTCCTACGATCTTGTCACAGGCTGGAATGGTCTGCGTGCCATAGGCGACAGCTGCGACGGCCTGGGCTCCGCCGCTCTTGTAGATGTCAGTTACGCCAATCAGCCTTGCTGCGGCGAGCGTGCCGATATCCACGCTGCCATCGGGGGCAGGAGGGGTGATGATCACGAGGCGCGGTACGCCCGCGACCATGCCCGGGATGGCGGTCATGGCCACCACGCTCGGAAAGCATCCCTTGCCGCGCGGCACATAGCAGGCGACCGATTCAATGGGGATCGTCCGATCGCCCGCCCAGACGCCTGGACGCACTTCGATCATCCAGCTCTCTTCGGGTTTCTGAGCTTCGTGAAAGCGCCGTATGTTGCCGATGGCATAGCGCAGGGAGTCCAGAATCTCCGGGTCCATCGCCTCGATGGCCGCGTCGATCTCGGCTTCAGTGACCTTGAGTGCAAGATCGGGCTGCGTCACCTTGTCGAATTGCCGGGCAAAATGACGCAGGGCGTCATCACCTTCCTGGCGGACGCGCTCGATGATGGGCGCCACCCGTTCGAGATAAGGGGTGTGGTCGCTCTCCGTGCGGCGCAGCAGCTCCGCGGGAATGGAGGCTGCCCCTGAAAAATCATGAAAACTGATCCTGTCGGTCATGAGGCGCATTTCCGGATAGAAGGAGGGAATTAGAGGGAGGCCAGCGCACCGCCATCGACATAGAGGGTCTGACCAGTCACGTAGGCAGAAGCATCAGAGCACAGGAACTGGAGAGGCCCGGCGAGATCCTCGCCGATACCGAAGCGACCGAGCGGAATGCGCGCGCGCATCTTTTCCTGCCATGTGGCATCCTCGAAAAACGGCGCAGTCATGGCTGTGTGAAAATAGCCGGGCGCTAGGGCATTGACCCGTATCCCCCTGGGCGCCCATTCGACGGCAAGGCTACGCGTCATGCCAAGAATACCGGATTTCGACGCGCTATAGGGTACGGCGCGCGCGATGCCTGTGGCGGCAGCAAGTGAGGCGAGATTGACGATGCTGGCCCCCGATCCCATCAGACGTGCCGCGCGCTGGGCGACGAAGAAGGCCCCTCTGAGATTGGTATCCATTAACTGATCCCAGAGGGCCTCATCCACGGCGTCGCTTGCACAGAGTTTTTCATCCCCGGCATTATTGATCAGGATATCGAGCGGGTGGCCGGAAGCTGCAACGGTCGAGAATGCGGCTTCAATGGAGGAAAGCGCCCGGACATCCATCACCAGAGCGTTCATCACGCCGCCTCGCGCCGTGGCCATCGCACAGCACTCCTCGAGCGCGGAGGCATGACGCCCCGTGACCCATACCAGGGCACCGGAAGCGGCCAGATGAAGCGCCATGGCCCGGCCAAGGCCCCGACCGCCGCCCGTCACCAGGGCAGTTCTGCCTGCGAGAGAAAACAAGGCGGATGCCTGGGTCATGGATGCGCCTCCCAGGGGGCTGCGCGCAGGTCAGAATCCTCCCCGTTCGGGGCGATCAGGATCTTGGGAGCGTTATCCGGCGCTGTGTCCTCAAGAGGGGCGCCCTTTGCGTCAGTCAGGCGGGCATAGAGCATGGGGAGTGCCTCAAGCGGAAAGGCAGGGCTCAGAAAACAGTCGAGATGGGGCGCAAGCTCAGGCAGAAGCGCAAGCGCTTCGGTCATTTCATGCGCGTACGCGCTCACGCCCAGGAGAGTCAGTTCGCGCTCCACAATCCGGTTGAGATCGAGAGGGGAGGCGCTGTCGAAGATGCCCGCCAGCACGAGCCTGCCACCTGGAACGAGCTGGTCGCCAAGCATCTCGATCACGCCATGAGATCCGGTCGTGTCGAGAGCCAGCGCAAGCTCCGCCTGTGACGCCTGTGTCTCGTCGGTCCCGCCTGCACTCCCGCGCAGACACGCAGCCCAGAGCTCGGGCTCGGGCGGCAGGGAGCGCGTACCGAGAGAGGCCTCGAGCATGCGGCTGCGTCCCGCATGACGCTCCAGCAACCAGACAACGTGCCCCCTTCGCCTCAGGAGAAGGGCGCAGAGACCGCCTATCGTTCCGCCCCCGCAAACAAGAACGGGCTGAGCTGGCATGGGATCAAGGCGGTTCAGCGCATGAAGCGCCACTGAGAGCGGCTCGACCAGGGCCCCGTAGCGCAGGGGGAGCGCGATGGGATAAGGCAGGAGCTGGGTGGCCGGAAGCACGACCTCCTGGGCGAAACCACCTTCGCTTCCTTCCCCCACAAAAGCAAGATCCGGGCAAAGATTGGCTTGCCCGGCGCGACATCGGGTGCACGCGCCGCAACCAAGACGGGAATCGGCGATGACGGCCTCGCCGCAATGCCGCTCACCGCAATTCGCGGAGATTTCGGTGATGATGCCGCAAAATTCATGGCCGGGAATTCGGGGCGTTGCGGTCAACCAGCGCCCTGTGCGGTAATTATGCAGATCCGATCCGCAAATCCCGGCATAGGCCACACGGATGCGAACATGGCCCTCGGGAAGAGGGGAGAGGCGGGGTATTGGCGCGATGCGAATATCGCCTGCGCCATACAGGCGTGCTGCCAGCATGTAATTGGCCTCCGTCCCGGCGGGAAGATGCGCTCGATTTGGCTCGAGCAGTTATAAATATAATGTCATCGAAATGAAAAGAGAGGCGGCCAAGTCAGGCGCATAGGTTTTTCCGGATCAAGGCTTCAGGAAATATGCACCAGAAAGCGGAGGCGCCCACTTCTAGTCGCGATCCTGTATTGATATGATTTCATAATGATCCGAAACGGCAACGTGAGAGCGCGGGATTTCTGCGGTTTGGCGTGGTTTGTCGGTGTTTCACCAGAATAACCATGTGCAAAACGGGCAGGGAGTGACAGGATGGAGCGTATCGGCACAGTGGAAGCAGAAACGATTTATCCGATTCCCGCCGCCAGACGTCATGGCCGGCCCAGAGACCTGTTCACGGTCTGGTTTGGTCCCAATCTGATGATGCTGACCGTGGTGACGGGGGCGCTGGCGACAACCCTGTTCGGGCTCTCGCTGCTCGAGGGGCTGCTGGCGCTTCTGATCGGCAATCTGGTGGGGGGCGTCTTCATGGCGCTTCATGCGGCGCAGGGGCCACGGCTCGGCGTACCGCAGATGATCCAGACGCGGGGGCAATTCGGGCTCTATGGTGCTGTGCCGATCACGGCCATCATCGTGCTGATGTATGTCGGATTTGCCGCGTCCAATCTCGTGCTCGGCGCGGAAGGACTACAGGCCTGTTTCCCGACGCTCGGACGCTTTCCCGCGATTGTCATCATCCAGATCGTATCGATCGCGCCTGCGATACTGGGCTATCACGTCATCCATGTTGCGGCACGCATTCTCACCGTGGTTTGCGGCGCTGCGGTGCTCGTCTGCCTGGGCTATGTCGCGCTCTATCATGGGGAGATGCACGGCGCGACGGCCTTTACCAATGGGTGGACCGGCTTCCTGCGCACGCTGTCCCTCGCGGCGCTCTGGCAGATCGCCTATGCGCCTTATGTTTCGGACTCATCGCGCTATCTTCCCGCAGGGCCGGCTAGCGAGCGTCACGCTTTCCTTGCCTGTTTCTCGGGCTCCATCTCGGGCTCGATGCTGGCCATGGCGCTGGGCGCAGTCGTCGGCAGTCTGGCCGGAGGGCAGCATGTGGTGCAGTCGCTCATGGGGGTACTGGGCGTGGCCGCCATACCCGTGCTGCTGGCATTCTCTCTGGGGATTGCGGTGGCCAATGCCATGAACGTGTATTGTGGCGCGCTCTCGACCCTGACGGTAGCGCAGACCTTCAGCACGCATCGCCATCATGGTCAGGGCATGCGTCTGGCCGTGACAATCGTGCTCCTGGTTTTCGCCTTCTGCATGGCCACGCTCATGGCGGATGGTTTCATGGCCGCTTATAGCGAGTTCCTCGAATTGCTGATGTGCGTCATGATCCCATGGACCGCCATCAATCTCACCGATTACTACCTGCTGCATCACGGCGAATATGACGTGGCCTCGTTCTTCAAGCGCGATGGCGGGATCTATGGCCATTGGAACCTGCCCGCCCTGATCTGCTACGTGCTGGGGCTGGTCATCCAGTTCCCGTTCCTTTCCACCGCACTCTATACGGGCAGCATGGCGCGAGTCCTGGGGGGCGTCGACATCTCCTGGGTAGTCAGCCTGCTCGTTACACCGCCGCTTTACCTCCTGAGTGAGCGGCATTTCCGGTCCAGGGTACTGCCGGGCGGAGAAAACGCATAATGCTGCTTCATAACGCACAATTCATCATGCCGGATCAGACGCGTCTGGGCGGGGCCATGCTCATACGCGATGGCCGTATCGCTGCAATGGGGCCCGATGCCGAAATAATCGCGCAATGTCCCGACGGGATCGAGCGCCGCGATCTGAAGGGGGCCGTTGTCCTGCCCGGATTCATCGATAGTCATCTCCATTTGCGCATGGGAGCGGAATATCTGTCGAATATCGGCCTTCGCGACTGCCGGAGCATGCGCGATGTCCTGTCACGCGTTGCGCGCTTTGCGGACGCGCATCCCGAGCGTCCCTGGCTGATCGGTCTGGAATGGAGCTACGGCTATCCAGACCTGCCGCCCGAGGGTTTCGATCGGGCCATGCTCGATGCCATTGTGCCCGATCGCCCAGTGTTCCTGTACTCGGGTATGGCTCATGCGGTGTGGGTCAATAGCAAGGCACTCGAGTATGCCGGTATCGATGCCTCCACACCCGATCCAGAAGGGGGCGAGATCATGCGACGCCCTGATGGCACGCCTTCGGGCTGGCTAAAGGAATGGGCCGGTCGGCTTGTGGCCCGTCACGTGCCGCCCATGGATGAGGCGATGCTGCGCGACGGCGTGATGCGCGTTCTGGCCGAGATTGCCGCATGCGGCATCACTCGGGTGGAAAGTGCAGCTTATGATGAGGGGCTGTTCCCGATCCTGCACGATCTCGAGCGCCAGAATGCTCTTACCTGTCGTATCGGCATCATGGTCGAGATGCCGCCTCCCGCCTTTTCTGCCGAGCGTCTCGCACAGGTCGCGTCGCTGCGCCGGACTTATGCCTCGCCAGCCTTGAGTCTCGATGGCGTGAAGTTCTTTCTGGATGGTGTGCTCGAATCCCATACGGCTTCCATGCCGCAGGGCTACCGCGATCGCCCGGATGAGCAGGGGACGCTGGTCTGGCCGGTGGCCGCCTACAAGCAGGCCGTGCAGGCGGTTTCAGAGGCGGGATTCCAGATTTGGACCCACGCCATAGGCAGCGGCGCCATCACGCTTGCGCTGGACGCCTACGCCCAGACCCCGGACGAGACCCGCGCGCTCAGGCACCGTGTCGAGCATGTCGAGATTCCTCTCGAGGCGGATATGGCGCGCTTCGCCTCCCTCGGTGTGGTGGCCTGCCTGCAGCCAGTCATGGTGGCGCCTTCGGATGAGTGGATGGGTATGGGTGGCGTGTGGGCGCAGCGCGTTCGGCCCGAGGAGCACGAGCGCGCTTTTCCCAATCGCTCGCTGCTCGATCAGGGCGCTCTGGTTGCTTTCGGCACGGATTGGCCGATCGTCTCGCTTTCGCCTTTACGCGGTGTGGCCAAGGCCGTGACACGGCGCAGCAGCGAGGACGGGACGGTGTTTGTGCCCGGTCAGGCCATCAGCCTGGATGAAGCGCTCAACGCCTATAACGCCGCCGGGGCGTTTGCCTGCCATCGTGAACAGGATGAGGGCGCGCTGCGTGTCGGGAACTGGGCGGATCTCGTGGTGCTGGCGCGCGATCCCGCAGCCTGTCCGCCCGACGCAATCCGGGACATTCCGGTGTTGATGACAATGCTCGCGGGAAAGCCGGTGTTCGAGCGCGAACGTCGGGACGTCGCAGCGAACGCCTGAGAGACGAGGGTCATCCGGCCCAGCGTCATTGGATTGATGCCCGGGGGGCGCGCTCTCCCAATCCCGGGCGTTGAGAGGACCTTGTGCAGCAGATGCGCGGGTCTTGGCGCAGGGCCTGTCCGGGCCACCATGAAGGGCGACTCGTCGGTCTGTTTCGGGACATCCTGCAGGAAGAAGAAAGAGAAATCATGAGCCGGACAGTTGACCATTTCACGACAGCCGCAGCGGTGCTGTCTTTCAGGACAGGATGCTGGATCGACGGGCGGTTCATGCCCGCCCAGGACAATGCGCGTTTCGAGACCATCAACCCGGCGACTGGCGAGGTTCTGACTGATATCGCCCGGGGCAAGGCCGCCGATATAGAACTGGCCGTGGCCAGTGGGCGCAAGGCGTTCAGAAGCAGGGTATGGTCGGGCATGACCCCCGCCGGGCGCAAGACAATCCTGTTGCGTCTTGCGCAATTGCTGCGCGATCATCTTGAAGAAATGGCGCTGCTCGATACGCTCGACGTGGGTAAACCCATCGCTGATACGCTCTCGATCGACGTGCCGGGCGCTGCAGATATCCTGCAATGGCATGCCGAGACGCTCGACAAGATCTATGATGAGATCGCGCCCACAGGTGGGCGTGATCTGGCCATGATACGCAAGGTGCCTCTTGGGGTGGTGGGCGTGGTGGTGCCGTGGAACTTCCCGCTCGATCTTGCCATCTGGAAAATCGCGCCCGCCCTCGCCATGGGTAATTCGGTTGTGCTCAAGCCTGCCGAGCAATCACCGCTTTCGGCCCTGCGTCTGGCCGAGCTTGCCGCCGAGGCGGGTCTGCCAGAGGGAGTGCTCAACGTGGTGCCCGGTCTGGGCCATGAGGCCGGGCAGGCGCTTGGACTGCACCAGGATGTCGATTGCCTAGCCTTCACCGGTTCGACGGAGACGGGAAAACGCTTTCTGCGTTATGCGGGAGAGAGCAACCTGAAGCCTGTCTGGCTCGAGACGGGGGGTAAAAGCCCTTCACTCGTTTTTCCCGATGCCGATCTGGAGGCCGCGGCGGAAAGAGCGGCGTGGGGAATTTTTTTCAATCAGGGCCAGATATGCTCGGCCAATTCACGTCTCATCGTGCATGAAAGCCTCGCGGATGAAATGATCGCCCGTCTCAAGGGCAAGGCAGAGGCGCTCGTGCCGGGAAATCCCCTCGATCCGGCGACACTGCTTGGCCCCATGGTCTCGAATGAGCATGCCGATCGTGTCGCCGGCTTCATTCAATCGGGCAGGGAGCATGCGCGCCTCGTTGCCGGAGGCGGTCAGATCAGCATCGGGCGCTCACGAGCCTATGTCCAGCCCACGGTGTTTGCCGATGTGCCCCCCGATTGCGTTCTGGCGCGCGAGGAGATTTTTGGTCCGGTACTGGCCATCCAGACATTCAGGGATGAAGACCATGCGGTCGCTCTGGCCAATGACACCGTCTATGGTCTGGCGGCGTCGCTCTGGACCCGCGATCTGGGCCGGGCGCTCTCGCTTTCCGAGCGACTGGAGGCGGGGACGATCTCGGTGAATACGGTGGATGCGCTTTCACCCATGACGCCTTTCGGAGGGCTGAAGCAATCGGGCTACGGGCGTGATTTGTCGCTGCACAGCTTCGATAAGTACACCGCGCTCAAGACGGTCTGGGTCAAATACTGAAATTCCCACCGGAAGGTCCATTCGGGGGATGGCTTCCTCTACCCCGGAGACGCTGCCAGCCTCGGATGCGGCACATGCGCTCGCCATGGCCGGCAGGGGGCAAGGGGGGGGGGGCAGGGCCGGGGCCTGAGCCCCGGCGCCGCGCGTCATCACCGCATGAGTGAAGGCAGGTCTCGCATTACGTCCAGGATGCTCTCGCGCAGAATGCTGCCGATCCTGGCAATTTCCACCTCTGTCAGGACCAGTGGCGGAGAGAGGATCAGGATATGGCCCAGAGGGCGCGCAATCAAACCTTTCTCCTGGGCCTTGCGGGCGACCAGCATGCCGATATTGAGTGCTTCGGGGAACAGTACCTTGCTCGCCTTGTCCCGGACGAACTCGATTCCGATCATGAAATGGCTGCCGCGTACTTCGCCGACGATGTCGATATCTCCCAGGGCGCGTAGGGTGTTTTCGAACAGCTTGCCGGTCACCCGCACACGCTCGGGAATCTGCTCGGCCTCCATCAGGGCGATATTGGCCAGACCGGCCGTCGCTGCCGCAGGGTGGCCCGCATAGGTCATGCCATGGGTGAAGACACCATCCGGGCCTGAAATCACCTCATGGATTTCATCGGTCATCAGGGTTGCGGCGAGAGGCTGATATCCTGACGTCACGCCTTTGGCGACAGTGATCATGTCAGGCTGTGTTTCGAAGACGGCTTCCGATGCGAAGAAATGCCCCAGACGTCCGAACGCCGTGACCACCTCATCGGCCACGACTTTGATCTCGTAGCGTCGGCACAGCTCCTGAATGCGCTTGTGATAGCCGGCGGGTGGTACGATGACCCCTCCGGCTCCCATGATCGGCTCGCCAATGAAACAGGCGATGTTCTCGGCCCCAAGGCGTTCGATCTGCGTGCGCATGTCGGCGATCAGGGCATCGAGGAACTCGGCCTCGGTCATGTCCGCCCCTTCACGCCAGTAATGCGGCTTTCTCAGGTGATGAACGATCCCCTCCGCCTTGGACCATCCCTTGGAATAGGGCGGAGTTGTCATGGCGATCGAGAGATAGGTCGAGCCATGATAGGCCCCATGACGGCTCAGGACGAGCTTCTTGGTCTTGTGCCCGAGACGTTCGTAATAATGATGCAGGATACGCACGGCGCCGTCATTGGCGACCGAGCCGGAATTGGAGAAATGGACGCGGTTGAGATTGCCCGGCGCCAGCGTCGCGAGTTTTTGCGCCAGCGCCGCGGCGGCGGGATGGGTGAAAGTGTAGAAGGTCGAATAGAAGTCGAGCGTCGAGAGCTGCTGGGCGATCGCGTCGATGATTTCGCGTCGTCCATGGCCGACATTGACGCACCACAATCCGCCAATGCCGTCGATCAGGTCACGGCCGTCGCTGTCACGAACCATGGTTCCCTTGGCCGACACGATGGCCGTACGGGCTCCGGGCTTCTTGAGCCCGTTGAGATCGGCCCAGGACTGGACGAGATGGGCGTCGGCGGCGAGAATGGCCTCGGTAGTCTGGGGCAGGACAGGACCGGCTGATCCGGCATTGCTGGCGCCGGTTTCGAAGTTTGTGTCGGGCATGGTTTCTCTCCCTGGACGAACAGGGCTGCGACAGGGCGCAGCGCAATGGATCGAGACTAGGACTGTGAGAAAGGGCGCGTATATCGCCCGAAAGGGGTATGCGCGGATGGAGGATATGCGGCCCGGTCTGCTTGGTGCGGCGATTTCGTGTCTCAGTGGGCCGGATTTCCCGGAGGCATTGCGACTATGGCTCGAAGCCTGTCTGCGCTCGGATAATCTGACCATTCTTGCCTGTGCGCCTGATGCTGCACCGCGTTGTCTTTATTCGCATGCGCAGAGCCGCGCCGTTCATGCCGGGTTCGAAAGCACCTACTGCACCGGGCTTTATCTGCTCGATCCGTTTCACACTCTCGATCGCAAGGCGGCACCGTCCGGGGTGTATCATCTGCAGGACGTGGCTCCAGATCACTTCCACAAATCGGAGTATTACACGCAGTATTATCAGAAAACGGGAATCGTCGATGAGATGGTCTATCTCGTCCGGATCGGTTCTGCGTATTCGGTGCATCTTTGTCTCGGTCGGGACGAGAGCTCGGGCGTCGCGTTCAGCGCCGAGCATAGAGTAAAGGCTGCGTTACTGACCCCGGTGATTCAGGCTCTGGCGATGCAGCACTGGTCCGATCTGGAAATACACGGGCATGAGCGTGAAGTAGACCGTGCGAGCCTGTTCTGGGCGCGTCTGAAGGAGGGAGAGGGAATCACCCTCACACCGCGACAGGCGCAGACGGCACTATTGATTCTGCGCGGCCATTCATCTGAGTCAATTGCCACGATTCTCGGTGTCAGCCCGCAAACGGTGAAGGTTTTCAGGCGGCAGATCTACGCACGCTGCGCCATTTCCTCCCAGGCCGAGCTTTTCTCACTGATGATGCCGGTTCTCCTGCGTCTCTCCTGATCGGGAGAGAGGGGGAGACTATTCGTTGGCGCGGGTACCAGCGCCACACACGCAAGGCTGCTGCGCGGGAGATGACGGGGCGCATTGTTCAGGGCCGGGGCCTGTCGTTACGCGGGTGCGCCGGTGTGCTACCTGGGCTGAGCGCAGGGATGTACTGGCAGTGTTGCGGAGCACGCTCTTGTGTAGGGCGCCCGGGAGCGCCTATCAGATATCAGAACAGGAGATCTTGCGTCGAGGTCGTGACGGCTGTTCGGGCGCACTATAGATCAACAATGCCAATAATGAACGAGACAGACAGCATGGCTGATGAGACGATCGAAGAAAAGCCGCTAATCGGCGATGCCCTGTATCGGGCGCTGATCGGGACCTGGCAATTGCTCTCCTACAGCGTCGAGGAACAGGGCACCGCCTGTATGGTACCTGCCATGGGCGAGGCCCCGCGCGGCCGGGTGATTTTCACGCCTGATGGCTGGGTCGCCTTCAATCTTGAAGGGGAAGGGCGGGTGCCCGCCCAGACCGATGCCGACCGGGCGGCGCTGCTTCAGACCCTCGTTTCCTATATCGGTCGGTATCGTATCGAGGGAAATGCCTGGATCACTCATATCGAGACTGCCTGGGTGCCGGAATGGGTGGGGTCGGAACAAAAGCGTTTCGTCTCGATCCGCGGAGAATTCGCCGACGTATCGACCCCCTGGCGTTTCATGCCCAATTGGGCCCCCGACCGGCTGACCCGCAGCCTTATCCGGTTTCGCAAGATCCAGTCAGACCCTTCCGCCCTGCATATCGCCTGAAGCGGTGCGTTTTCGCGCCCGATGCAGTCAGAAGAGCCGTTATGGTCGCCAGGAGGCGACCTGCCGGAGCACGGGCACGAGCACGGACTGGCAGCGTTTCGTACCGGCGCTGCTGATTGTCCAGGGAGCCTCCTCGCGCTCGAGATAGGTGCTCTGCGTCATTTCCATCTGCAAGGCATGGATATTGTCATGGGGCTGCCCATAATGGCGCGTGGTATAGCCCCCCTTGAAACGGCCATCGATCACATGGCTGAACAGGCTTTGTGACTCGAGCTCCTGTGCCACGAGGTTGCGCAGCTTGGGCGCGCAGGATGCGCCGTCATTCGTCCCCAGATTCAGATCCGGTAACTTCCCCTCGAATAGCCGGGGTACCCGACTGCGTATCGAATGCCCGTCCCAGAGCACGGCCCATCCCCAGAGCGCCTTGAGACGCGCGAGTTCAGCGGCAAGGGCATCGTGATAGGGTTGCCAGAACAGGGCGCGCCGCGCAGCAATTTCCGTCATATCGGGGCCCATACCCTCATGATAGAGCGGTGCACCATCGAAGCTCGCCTCGGGTACGAGCCCTGTCTTGGGGCGGCCAGGATAGAGCGTGGCATCGTCCGGGCCGCGGTTGAGATCGATCACGTAGCGGGAATGCGTCGCGGCCAGTACACCGATGCCCAGTTCGGGCGCGAAATCATAGAGCTGCGTCATGTGCCAGTCCGTATCGGGTCTGGCCTGCCCTGTGGCGGTCATGCGCGCCTCCTGGCCGGGAGCAAGAGCCAGCCCGGTATGGGGGAGGGCGATCAGGACGGGTAGTTCGCCTCGGGTAAGGGTGGAGAAGGCAGTCTCTGTCATGATGGGGCCTTTTGCGTTTTCAGTCCTGCAACCGTCTGACGACGTCGCGAAAGCGCGCCTGAATGGAGGCTTCCTGAGGGTGGTGGCCGTTTTCAATCACCCAGCGGCCTCCCGCCAGGACATTCCGGACAGGAAGCGTGGCGCGGGCGAAGATCATGCCATCGAAGAGCGCATCATTCTGAAGGTCGGGCAGGGCGAAATCCGATTGATCCAGAGTACAGAGATCGGCGCGATGATGGAGGGCGAGTTTGCCGCCCCCATGAGCGCAGGCCTGCGCGCTACCTTTGAGCGCAGACTCGTACAGGAAGCGTCCTACCGAGCCGAGCATGCCCTCCGGCAGGGCACAACAGCGCTTTTGGGTGGCCAGGCGACGCCCGTATTCCAGCAGGCGCAGTTCCTCGGCGACCGAGGGCAGGACATTACTGTCCGTCCCGATCCCGAAACGCCCATGGCGGGCGATATAGGGCTCCAGGGGGAAGAAGCCGTCGCCCAGATTCGCCTCGGTGACCGGGCAAAGACCCGCCACGGCGCCGGAAGCAGCCAGACGCAGGGTTTCGTCGTGATCCAGATGGGTGGCGTGAACGAGGCACCAGCGATGATCGACCGGAACCTCATCCATCAACCAGGCTACCGGTCGCCTGCCGAGATAATCGAGGCACTCCGTTACCTCACGCTGCTGCTCGGCGATGTGGATATGGATCGGCAGATCGGGGGCGATCATGCCCAGCATTTGTGCAAGATTCTGTCGGTCGACAGCGCGCAGGGAATGCAGGGCCAGCCCGTGCTGCACCATGATATCGCCCCCATGCCGGGCAGTGATGGCGCCCAGGATCTCGGCGATGAAATCGGGATCGCTGCGGAAACGCGCCTGTTCGGGGGCCAGGGCGCGACCGAACCCGGCATGACTGTAGAGCGTGGGCAGGATCGTGATGCCGATACCGGCTTCTTGCGCCGCATCGATGACGGCCAGGGCCATTTCCGCCTTGTTATCGTAGGCGTTTCCATCGGGCGTGCGGTGTAGATAGTGAAATTCGCCAAGCTGGGTGAACCCGGCCTTGAGCATTTCCAGATAAAGCTGAGCAGCAATGGCGCGCATGTCGTCCGGTGTGACACGCGACGCAAGAGCGTACATCTGCTTGCGCCATGTCCAGAAGGAATCCGCCGGGTCTCGCCTTGTTTCAGCCAGTCCCGCCATGGCGCGCTGAAAGGCATGGGAGTGGAGGCTGGCGAGAGGCGGCAGGGCGATATCACACAGGGTGTCGCCGGGCTGCGGCTTCTGATTGGCCTCGATATGGGTGAAGCGGCCATGGCTGTAGGACAGGCGTACATCGTGCCGCCAGCCTGACGGGAGAAAAGCCTGCCGCGCGAAAACCGCGCCACCCTGATCGGTCTCACCCATGACATACCCCGAAATGGCTGGTCAGCGCGATTGTCGTTGCGCGTTCATACTCTAATAACTAGACATGTATAGATAAGTCAGGTCAAGAAGAAGGTTGCCGATCATATGTGGGACAGGCTCTGGATCGATGTGCATCTGGCCACAATGGATCGCGGCGTGGCTACCGGCTTGGCTTCTGGTATGGCCACCGGCCTGTCTCCCGTGTCCGATCGCGTTACGGATGCGGACGGAAATCTCGGCATAGTGCGTGATGGTGCCCTTGCCGTCCGGAACGGGCATATCGCATGGGTGGGGCCGCGCAGCGCCCTGAAAGCGGCTCCGGAAACCCTGGCGCGCGAGGTCATCTCCTGCAACGGCCACTGGATGACGCCGGGTCTGATCGATCCGCACACTCATCTGGTTTATGCGGGCGATCGCAGCGGCGAATTCGCCGAGCGTCTCGAGGGTGTTTCCTATGAGGCCATCGCTCGGCGCGGGGGCGGGATCCTCTCTACCATGAGGGCCACGCGTGAAAGCAGCGAAGACGAGTTGCTCGCAGTTTCCCTCAAGCGGGCGCGGGCTCTGGTGGCGCAGGGTGTTACTACCGTCGAAATCAAATCCGGCTACGGTCTGACCCTGCGGGACGAGATGAAGCAGTTGCGTGTGGCGCGTCGTATCGGTGCATCCCTTGGTCTGCGTGTGCGGACCAGCTTTCTGGGGGCTCATGCTGTTCCACCCGAATATGCCGGGCGTCGCGCGGCCTATGTCGCGCATCTCTGCGAGGATATTCTTCCAGCCGTGGTCGAAGCCGGTCTGGCTGATTACGTCGATGGATTTTGCGAGGGAATCGCCTTCCAGCCTGAGGAGATTGCGCGCCTGTTCGAGACCGCTCAGGCTCTGGGACTGTCGGTGCGTCTTCATGCCGATCAGCTCTCCGATCTGGGGGGAGCCGGGCTGGCTGCCCGTTTCGGGGCGCTGTCCGCTGATCACGTGGAATATGCCAATGAGACGGGGATCAGCGCCATGGCGCAGGCCGGTACGGTCGCCGTGCTTCTGCCAGGGGCATTCTATTTCGTCCGGGAGACGCGCCTGCCGCCGATCGACGCGTTTCGTCGTTACGCTGTGCCGATGGCGCTGGCGACGGATTGCAATCCGGGGACATCGCCTGTGCTTTCTCCTACGGCGGTGATGAACATGGCCTGCACCCTGTTTCGCCTCACCCCGAGTGAGGCCCTTCTCGGGCATACGCGCCATGCGGCGTCGGCGCTCGGGCTTTCCGCTGTTTGCGGAGCGCTGGCGCCTGGCCTGGCAGCCGATATGGCGGTGTGGGACGTGAGCGCCCCGCATGAATTATCCTACTGGATTGGCGGCGTGCGCCCCGTAGGGCGGGTGTTCGGGGGGCAGCCCGATTGACGGCACATTTCGCCAGGCTGATGGACCATGGCCATGATGCGCCGCGACCCGGTATAGACGGTAATGATTCCTGACCATGATGAGAGGCGCAAACGGGTGAGCACAGTTCTGGGCAAAGACAGGCCGGCCGCACGATACGAGCAGGTGAAAGCCTATATCATGGAGCGGATCGAGGGCGGCGAGTGGGGCGTGGGTCATCGCCTGCCCTCCGAAAGCGAGCTTGTCGAGATTCTGGGTGTCTCGCGCATGACCGTGCATCGCGCCCTGCGCGAACTGACGAGCGAGGGTATCGTAACGCGGGCTCAGGGTGTCGGTACCTTCGTGGCCGAACCTGCCCAGCAGGTGGAATTGCTCGAGCTGCGTGATATTGCCGAGGATATTGCCGCCAATGGCCATCGCCACACCACGCGTATCGTCACGCTCGAGGCGATACGCGCTGACAGCGATCTGGCCATGGCCTTCGGGCAGAGGCCGGGCGCGCGGCTCTTTCATTCAATCATCGTGCATTACGAGGACGAGACCCCGCTTCAGGTGGAGGAGCGTTTCGTCTCGCCTCACTTCGCGCCGGATTATCTCGAACAGGATTTCACTCTTTCGCATCCGCATCGTCATCTTTCGGCCATCGCCCAGCCCGAGGAAATCGAGCATGTGGTTTTCGCCGTGACCCCAAGCCTTGCCATCTGTTCCCTGCTCGACCTTGAAGAGCCAGAGGCCTGCCTGCAGCTCATGCGTCGCACCTGGGTGGATGGGCGCGTGGTGATGAAGGGGATTTTCACCTATTCCGGCAGCCGATACAGTTTCGTTGGGCGGTATCGTCCCTGATCCCGGGGCAGAAAGTGTTTCTGCCACGAATCTACGCGCTGTTCGTAGCCCGCATGGTAAGGCGGCGCGTCCTAGCTATCGTGCCTTTTCCATAGCCTCCATAGCTGTCGGTTCAGCGCGTCTGTGAAGGCGCGGGGTGGGTGACGTCCGGTCGTTTGGATATCGTGACAATTCCTGATTGACAAGCCTCGATCACCTGAAGCACCTTAACATGTATATACAAGTCAAGGTCAGGAATTGTCATGTGCTCCCGGTTTGCCTCACCCGACACTGCGTCCCTTCCCGCATCCTCTCCCCGTCTTGCCAATGACCGTGTGATACGCGCGGCCACAGGCACGACGCTCAGCGCCCGTTCCTGGCAGACAGAAGCGGCCTTGCGGATGTTGATGAACAATCTCGATCCGGACGTGGCCGAGAAGCCCTCCGAACTCGTTGTCTATGGCGGTATCGGGCGGGCAGCACGCAACTGGGCGTGCTACGACCGGATCGTCGAGTCCCTGACTGCGCTGCGCGCCGATGAGACCCTCCTGGTCCAGTCGGGCAAGCCGGTCGGCGTGTTCCGGACCCACGAAAATGCGCCCCGGGTGCTGATCGCCAACTCCAATCTTGTGCCGCATTGGGCAGATTGGGACCGGTTCAATGAACTCGATCGTGCCGGGTTGATGATGTACGGCCAGATGACGGCCGGTTCATGGATCTATATCGGCAGCCAGGGTATTGTGCAGGGCACCTACGAGACTTTCGTCGAAATGGGGCGCCAATCCTATGGCGGTTCCCTGGCAGGGCGCTGGATCCTCACGGGCGGGCTCGGGGGCATGAGCGGGGCTCAGCCTCTGGCGGCCGTCATGGCCGGGGCCTCGATGCTGGCCGTGGAATGTGAAGCGAGCCGTATCGAGAAGCGTCTCGAAACGGGTTATCTGGACCGCAAGACCCAGTCGCTGGATGAGGCGCTGGAGTGGATCGACGCGGCCTGTCGGAACAATCGGCCGGTTTCGATCGGATTGCTGGGGAATGCGGCCGAGATCTTTCCCGAGATATTGCGGCGGGGGATCCGACCCGATGCCGTGACCGACCAGACCTCGGCGCATGATCCGCTCAATGGCTACCTGCCTGCCGGATGGACGCTCGATCAGGCCGCACAGAAACGCGTCACGAACCCCGCCGAGGTCGAGCAGGCCGCGAAGCAATCGATGCGGCTTCAGGTCGAGGCGATGGTCGGCTTCCACCGGTTGGGTGTGCCGACCTTCGATTATGGCAATAATATCCGGCAGATGGCGTTCGAGGTGGGCTGTGAAGAGGCGTTTGCCTTCCCCGGCTTTGTACCCGCCTATATCCGGCCGCTTTTCTGTCGCGGTGTCGGACCGTTCCGCTGGGCGGCGCTTTCGGGCGATCCGGAGGATATCTACAAGACCGATGCCAAGGTAAAGGAGCTGCTTCCGAACGATAAGCATCTTCATAACTGGCTCGACATGGCCCGGGACAAGATCCAGTTCCAGGGTCTTCCGGCCCGTATCTGCTGGGTCGGTCTGGGTGATCGCCATCGTCTGGGCATGGCCTTCAACGAGATGGTTGCCAAAGGGGAGCTCAAGGCCCCCGTCGTCATCGGCCGCGATCACCTCGATAGCGGCTCGGTGGCCAGCCCCAATCGAGAGACCGAAGCTATGCGCGACGGCTCAGATGCGGTGTCGGACTGGCCCCTTCTTAACGCCCTGCTCAACACGGCTTCGGGTGCGACCTGGGTCTCGCTGCATCATGGCGGTGGCGTAGGCATGGGCTTCTCGCAGCATGCGGGAATGGTCATCGTGGCGGACGGAACGGAAGAGGCCCGGTCGCGGCTCGAGCGCGTCCTGTGGAATGATCCTGCGACAGGCGTCATGCGCCATGCTGATGCCGGTTACGAGATAGCGACCGATTGTGCGCGTGAGCAGGGGCTGAACCTGCCGATGATCACCTCCGTCAAGTCGTAAGGAACACGCCTGTCATGTCGGATACGATGATTCTTACCCCCGGTGCGCTCGATCTGGCGGGTCTGCGGCATTTCGTCGCTCATACCCCCGCAATCCGGCTGGATGACGAAACCGAGCAGCGTCTGCGCGCGGCGGCACGCTCGGTCGATCGGATCGTTGCGGGGGGCGCTGCGGTCTATGGGGTCAATACGGGGTTCGGCAAGCTCGCCAAGACCCGTATTCCAGACGGAAAGCTGCGCGACCTGCAACGCAATCTGGTGCTCAGTCACGCCGCCGGGATCGGCAAGCCGATGCCCGAAACAGTGGTGCGACTGATCCTGTTGCTCAAGGCCAATGGTCTGGCCCGTGGCTATTCGGGCGTGCGCTTCGAAATCGTCCAGCTGCTTCTCGACATGCTCGACCACGGCGTGATTCCCATGATCCCCGAGAAGGGATCGGTCGGTGCCTCCGGCGATCTCGCCCCGCTTGCGCATCTCTCGGCCGTGGTGATTGGCGAGGGAGAGGCCTTCTACAAGGGGGAACGCATGGCCGGGGCCGAGGCTCTGGCCCGTGCCGGTCTCGCGCCCATCGATCTCGGCCCCAAGGAGGGGCTGGCGCTGCTCAATGGCACCCAGGCCTCCACCGCCCTTGCGCTCGCAGCCCTGTTCGACGCCGAGACGCTCCTGCAATCGGCGCTCGTCACCGGCGCGCTGACGCTGGATGCCGCGCGCGGTACCGATGCGCCTTTTGACCCCAGACTGCATGCGTTGCGGGGGCAAAAGGGGCAGATCGACTGCGCTGCGGTCTATCGGGCGCTCATGGCAGGGTCGGCCATACGGGCCTCACATGAGATCGATGACGAGCGTGTCCAGGACCCGTATTGCCTGCGTTGCCAGCCCCAGGTCATGGGCGCGGCGCTCGACTCCCTGCGTCACGCGGCAGGCGTGCTTCTGATCGAGGCCAATGCGGTTTCCGATAATCCGATCCATTTTCCGGATACGGATGAAATGATTTCGGGTGGAAATTTCCATGCGGAGCCAGTCGCGATCGCGGCGGATCTCATGGCGATCGCCATATCGGAAATCGGGGCCATCGCCGAACGGCGTCTGGCGCTGCTGGTCGATCCGAGCATGAGCGGCCTGCCGCCCTTTCTGGTCGATGATAGCGGGGTCAATTCCGGTTTCATGATCGCCCAGGTCACCGCAGCGGCGCTGGCTTCAGAAAACAAGACGCTCGCTCACCCCGCCAGCATCGACAGCCTGCCGACTTCTGCCAACCAGGAGGACCATGTCTCGATGGCAACCTTCGCTGCGCGGCGTCTGGGCGATATCAATGACAATGTGCGCTGTATTCTCGGCATCGAATATCTTGCCGCGGTGCAGGGGCTGGATTTTCTCGCGCCGCTCACCTCTTCCGCTCCTTTGGTCGCGGCCGCCAATTTGTTGCGGGGTGAGGTACCCTTCTATGCGCAGGATCGTCTTTTCACGCCGGATATGGAAGCTGCCAATGCGCTCATTCGTAGCGGTGCCCTGACTGCGCGCGTTTCGGCGCTCATCGCCTTGCCCAGCCTTGACCCGGCATGACGCGTGCTCTGCCCGATGACGGCGCATTCGCGGATATGGCCCGGCAGGCCCGGCGGCGTCTGCCGCGTCTCTTTGCCGATTATCTGGATGGCGGTGCGCATGGTGAGGCAACGCTCCATGCCAACAGGGCGGCTTTCGGTCGTCGTGTACTCCTCCCGCGGGGTCTGAGGGACGTCTCGCAGATCGATCTGACGAGCCACTTTTCGGGAATGACGCTCGATGCGCCGTTTCTGCTCTCTCCGGTCGGCTTTGCAGGGATGTTTCATCGCGATGGCGAAACCGGCGCGGCGCAGGCCGCCCGGAATCACGGCGTGGCTTTCGGGGTGTCGAGCTTTGCCATCGACCCGATGGAGCGTATCGCGACCAGTAATGCGTCTCTTCTGGCGCAGATCTATGTGCTGCGCGACCGCGCGGTGACGCGTGACATGCTCACCCGCGCCCGTAATTGCGGGATCAGTAACCTGATCCTGACCATCGATACCCCCATCACCCCGCTACGTGAGCGCGATAGGCGTAACGGCTTTCGCGACCGCACCCGCCCCAGTCTCGGGCAGTGGCTTGGTCTGGCCTCACGCCCGGCCTGGCTTGTCGACAGGATGCTTGGCCAGGGCAATATCATTGGCAATATGGCCTCCTATACCAGCGCAAGAGGGGTGCTCGCTCAGGCGCGCGATATTGCCGGTCGGATCGATCCGACCCTGGTCTGGCATGATCTCGACTGGTTGCGTCAGGAGTGGCAGGGGGCGCTTCTGGTCAAGGGTATCCTGCACCCTGACGATGCCCGTCAGGCTGCTTCCTGCGGGGCCGATGGTTTGATCCTGTCCAATCACGGCGGGCGCCAGCTCGATCCGGCGCCGTCGCCGCTCGACATGCTAGAGGAAATCCGTGAGGCGACCGGGGATGCTATTCCCCTGATCGTCGATGGCGGCATACGTCATGGCGGTGATGTCGTCATGGCGTTGGCCCTTGGGGCGAGGGCCGTTTCTTTCGGGCGACCCTGGGCCTGGGGGCTCGCTGCGCGTGGCAAGGCTGGTGTGGAGGATGGGCTCGCCCGGCTCAGGCGGGAAACGGCCGATATCATGGCCCTGACGGGCCACACAACGATTCACACCCTACGAGGTGCTGGCGCCTCGGTGCTGCGCGCTTTCTGAGAGTCGCGGATACGCCCGATAATATAGTCGCCAGCGAGAACAGGAGGATCGCAAGGCACTTGTGAGACGGGCAAAGCCAGATCGCGGGGGTCGATCACGGCGTCATAATCGGGATCGTAGAATGTCGCGAGGGAGACGCGCTCCCGTCCCGAGCGGTTGGTGACACGATGGGGGGTCGAGACATAGCGCCTGTTCGACCAACGGCTGAGCAGATCCCCGATATTGATGACGAGCGTGCCCGGTATGGGCGGCGCGGCCATCCAGGTTCCGGTCAGGTCCTGCACTTCCAACCCCCCGGTCTCATCCTGCCAGAGCAGCGTGATGCAGCCATAATCCGTGTGGGGCGCCACGCCGAACTGGTCCGCTAAGCGGTCTGCAGGATGGGGCGGATACCAGATAGCCTGGCTGCGCTGCAGCGGGCGGTCATATTTTTGTGCAAAGAAGTCCGGCGCGATCCCTAATGAGGCCGCCACGGCCTGAAGCAGCACGCGACCGCACGCACCGATCGCTTCAAAATAAGCCTCCATTGCGGCCCGGAATGCGGGGCGGTTTTCAGGCCAGAGATTGGGACCGCGTAAAGGCTGTCCGGCGAGTACGGCGGGATCATCTGCTGGCAGATCGAGCCCGATCTGGAAGAATTCCTTGTAATCGGGATTTTGCGCTCCCTGCATGGTGGTGCGATTGAGTGCGTTGAAGCCGCGAACCGCCTGTTGCGGTTTGCAGATCAGTTTCTCGGTCATGGGAGCGTGGAAGAAATCGAGCGCCTCGTCATGGACGGCGCGGATCAACGCCTCATCGACCCCGTGATTGCGGATATAACAAAACCCCGATCGGGAAAACGCGGCGCCGATGGCCTGACCTGTTTGCGCGAATTTACCCTCTCGTGCCGGAGCGAGATCGATGACGGGCAGGAAATCGGATTCAGACATGACGAGCTCCATCTGACGGAACAGAGGCGGGCAGGGCGATGCACAGGCAGAGCGGGGCGGGGGGCCGTATCCTCGCGAGAACGACTTTTCCGGTGACTGCCGTGTGATGGGGTGCAAATTCAGGCGCGGGCGTGACACTCAGTGAGGCCGTGCAGCGCAGCGTCTCTCCGGGGCGCAGGAGACGGGTCTCGACCTTGGGGACTGGATTCGGGGGAGGGGCTTCTCCGTCTGCCGAGGCAGAGCCGGTTGAAACAGCATCGAGTTGCCACGTGCCTGTGAGGGGAAAAAGCCATGATTCTCCTTCAGCCGGGGTGTCGAAACGTGCGCCATGACAGATGAACCCGGATGAGCCTCTGCCTGTTGGACCCGTCGCCTGAGTGACCATGAGGTTGATCACGCTCAGGATTTTGCCATGGCACTTCGCCTCTATCGGCTCACCGCCCGCAAACTGCGCTGTGGCACCGCAGCCTCGTAGCAAAATTGGAAGACCCCCGGCAGGGATGAGATCAAGCGCATCATCACCCGTCAGTGCCAGAGAGCGCGTCATGCCGGGAAAGAGGGAAAAAGCACCATCCTTGGCGATCTCGGCCAGGCTGAGCCGCCATCCGGCGCCCTGAGCGATCACGCGGGTAACGCCCCCGCCATTGCGCCAGGGCTCGGCAGGAAGCGTGGCGAGGTTCAGGGGGGGCGGAATCATGGCTCCGGGAGCAGCTTGCCCGGGTTGAGAATGTTCCTGGGGTCCAGGGTGGCCTTGATCGCGCGCATGATATCGAGTGCCACCGGGTCATGTTCCGCTCCCATGAAGGCCTTTTTGGCGAGGCCTATGCCATGCTCCCCGCTTGCCGACCCGCCGAGGGAGAGGGCGCGCGCCACCAATTTGTGATCGAGTGCCCGTGCGCGTTCCAGCCCTGCCTCGCCGGGCGGGACGAGCATGACGGTATGAAAATTGCCGTCTCCGATATGGCCGACGATGGGGGCGACCAGACCTGAAGCGTCGATATCCTGTTTCGCGCCCAGGATCATGGCGGTGAGCGCCGAGATCGGGACGATGGCATCTGTCGAGATCCCGATATGACCCTGTCGGTAGGCCAGGCAGGCCCAGTAGACAGCATGGCGCGCCTTCCACAGAGCAGCCCGTTCGTCATCACGCGTACTCCACAGAAAATCTGCCCCCCCATTATCCTGACAGAGCCCTTCGATAGCGCTGATCTGCTCGTTGACAGAGTCCGGCCCCCCTGAAACCTCGAAGAACATGGTGGGCAATGCGCGATAGCCCTCAAGGCGAGAATAGAGGATGCAGGCCTCCATCTGCACGTCATCGAGCAGTTCCATGCGCGCGATGGGAATGCCCATCTGCATGATCTGAATGGCGGACTCCACGCAGCCACCGAGCGTCTCGAACTGGCAGATCGCAGCTGCGGTCACTTCCGGGATACCCTGTAGCCGCAGCTGGATTTCGGTCACGATTCCGAGCGTGCCTTCCGAGCCGATCATTAGATGCGCCAGATCGTAACCCGTTGCAGATTTGCGCGTGCGTCCCCCCAATTGCGTGACCCGCCCATCGGCCAGAACCACGGTCATGCCCAGAACATTTTCCCTGATAGTCCCATAGCGTACCGCCGCCGTGCCCGAGGCGCGCGTGGCGCACATCCCCCCGATCGTGGCTTCGCCTCCGGGATCGACCGGAAAAAACAGCCCTTCATCGCGCAGGTGAAGATTGAGGGCCTGTCGGGTTACGCCCGCCTGCACCCTGCAATCCAGATCGGCGGCATTGACTTCGATGATGGATGCCATGCGCGACAGATCGAGCGAGATCCCGCCTTCCAGAGCGTTTACCTGCCCTTCGAGCGAGGTCCCGCCGCCGAAGGCCACAACCGGCAGGCTGTGCTCATGACATAAGGCGAGTGCCGCCGAGACATCCTCTGTGCTTTCAGCGAAAAGGACGGCATCGGGTTCATGGCTCAGGTGATAGCCCTCGCCATGGCCATGCTGCTCGCGCAGCGCTGCGCCGCGTGAAAACTGCGTGCCAAAGCGTGCTTGCAACGCAAACAGGGCGGTTTCCCGTCCTTCGAATGCTTCTCTCATGCCACAATTTCCCCAGTATCACGCGCCGTGGCCGCGAGGGCAATCAGGGTGTTTTTCAGCGCGGCGAGAAAGCGATCATTATCCTCGGGCAGGCCGATACTGACACGGATGCGGTTGCGGAATCCGCTTTCTTTCCACGGTTTGACGATCACGCCTTGCGTCAGCAGATGCTCGGCCACCCGATCGGCGTCATAGCTCAGCCGGAAAAAAAGGAAATTCGCACAGGAAGGCGCGATCTCGGCCACGACAGGCGCGAGCGCTGCCCGCACCCGTTCGCGCTCGGCCACGGTCCGGGCTACGCTGTCGCGCATATGGTCCTGCCCCTTCAGCGCAGCAATGGCGGCGATCTGTGCGGCGATATTGGTATTGAACGGATCGCGCACTGCCTCGAGCGCCTGAGTGACATCCGGCCTGCTGGTCATGGCATAGCCGATGCGCAGCCCGGCGAGCCCCCAGGCCTTCGAGAACGTTCCAAGCACGATCCAGGGGCGGGACTGCGCCCGAAGCACCGTGCGCGCATCGGGATAGGTGGGGTCATGCTGAGCGTATTCCCGATAGGCTTCATCGATCACGAGAAGGCAGTCCTCGGGGCAGGCAGCAATGAGTTCGGCCAGAGCCCCGGCCGTCATCATGCAACCTACGGGATTGGACGGGTTGGAGAGGATCAACATGCGCGTTGGGCGGGAAACGGCCTCGATGAGCGCCGATAGATCGAACTGCGCATCTTGTGTGACCGGTATGGCCTCTACCCTTGCGCCCATGACTTCGGCATTGAGAATATGCAGCCCGAAAGAGGGGAGTACGGTCACGACGCGGTCGCCCGGCGAGACGGCGCCTTGCATGATCATGCGGATGAGTTGCTCAGAACCGTTGCCGAAGACAAGAGAAGCGGGGTCCTGATCCAGAAATGCCGCAAGCGCCTCACGCAGCCGGGACTCGGATTCGGGATAGAGAGCAATGCGGTCGAGCAGGGTGCTGAGCGCCACACTTATGCCAGGCGGTGGCCCGTGGGGGTTTTCGTTGCTGCCGAGCTTGACGATACGATCGATACCGTAACGTTCCCTTACTATATCGGCGGCAAGCCCTGCGTTATACACGGGGAGCGATTCTATTTCGGGCCGACAGCGGAAAAGCGGGGTGTGTTCCGAAGAGCAAGACGACACGGGCGAATCCCATTCTGTATTTGTATATACAAGTCTAGGAAGATTCGGAACGTAATTGCAAGCATCCTCATGCTGGCGCCTCGTGGGAATGATCACGCCTAGGCGAGGGGAAGGTGGAACGAATTTTTCGTTGCGAAATCACATTGACCTCTCCTGTCTAGACAACATAGGCTGATCTCGAATGATACCCGTGAAGAGGCCGTTTCCATGAGATCCTCCTTCGTTCCTTCATCAGACGAGATTGCCGGTTTTCAGAATGACGGGGCGGTTGTGCTCCGTGGCGCATTCGCACCCTGGGTGGAAACGCTGAGAGAGGGTGTGGCGCGTCTCATGGCCGATCCGAGTCCGCTCGAGCGGTCCTATCATCCCGAGAATTCGGCGCCATTCTTTCAGGATCTGTGCAACTGGCAGCGTATCCCCGAATTCCGGCGTTTCGTCGAGGATTCACCGCTGGGTGCGCTCGGCGCAGCGCTGATGGGCGCGCATCAGGTTCGGTTTTTTCATGACCATGTGCTCGTCAAGGAGCCAGGCACGTCGCTTGTGACACCCTGGCATCAGGACCGGCCCTATTATTGCGCGCGTGGTCCCCAGACGGTCAGCTTCTGGATACCGCTCGATCCTGTCCCGGCCGCTGCCGCGCTGGAATGCGTCGCAGGCTCCCATCGCTGGGGCGTGGACCATAAACCCATGCGTTTCGATGGGACCCCGCTTTATGCGGGCGATGAGAGCACCCCGATGCCCGATATCGACGCCCATCGTGAGCGGTACCGCATCATCTGTGCCGATATGGCGCCCGGCGACGCCGTAGCGTTCGATTTCGGCACGGTTCATGGCGCCGGGGCCACGATCGGAGCCAGCTTCAGGCGGCGTGTCTTCTCGGCGCGTCTCGTAGGCGATCATGCCTGCTTTGCTGATCGTGGCGGGAAAGGCTCTCCTCCCTTCGCCCATCTTGCCCTTTCTGAGGGTGACCCGTTGACCGGCCCGGATTTTCCCATTCTCTTCCAGGATGCCGCCTGAGCATGAAATGGCTCGGGATGCTGTGCGCCGGTGCCATGTTGCTGACAGCGCCCGGCGCTTATGCGGGGTGCCTCGAGCGCGTACGCGCGGCAGGAGTGCTGCGCGTCGGGAATGGCCTTCTGGGCGCACACCCCTCACTCTGGCAGGACGCAGAGGGGCGATATCACGGGATCGATGCCGATCTTCTGGCCGAGCTGACGCGTCGACTGGATATTCCGAAATCTGAGTTGATCATTACGGAATGGTCGACCATCGTGCCGGGGCTCAAGGCAGGACGCTGGGATATCGTGCTGTCGGATGTCAATATCTCCGAGGAGCGCCATCTGCGGGGGCATGTCCTGTTCTCGACGCCCTATTTTATGCTGTACGACTATGTGATCGTGCTTGAGAACTCGCCCATACGGCGTCTCGAAGATCTGCGTGGCAAGACGGTTGGCTCCGTCATGGGAACCAATGATTCGGCTACGGCGCACAGGCTGGTGGAGCAGGGTTACGCGCAGGACGTGGCCGATTTTGAAACATTCGGCGATCCGTTCATCGCCCTCAAGAACGGCCAGGTCGCGGCGGTTATCGTCGATCAGGGTACGCTCCATGCCCAGAAGGAGCATTTTCGGAATCTGCGTACCGTCGGTGCGCCGCTTTTCTATACGCCCAAGCCTCAATGGGCGCAGGTGCAGGCCAGGGCGCCCTATCGTCTGGGCAGTGAGGGGGTGGTGGTTCCTGAGCACTGCCCCGATCTTCTCGCAGTCATCGATACGGCCCTCGACGCCATGCGTCAGGATGGCACGATCAGGACCATCCTGAAGCGCTACGGCGTATGGGAACCTCAACAGGATCATCTGATCGTCAGCCAGGCGGATTCGTCTCACAAGGAGTAGCGCGTCCATGCTCGATTTTTTTCTGGAAGCGCGCGATCACCTGCCCTTCCTGCTGCGCGGGGCAGGGGTGACGCTGGAATTATCCAGCATCGCCATGGTGATTGGCACAATCTTGGGATTCGGAGTGGCCATCGGTCGACGTTCGGCGAGCCGCTGGATACGCTATCCGCTCAATGTATTTGTGGAGATCATGCGCGATACGCCGCTGATCGTGCAGCTTCTACTCATTTATTTCGCCCTGCCCGAATGGGGACTGACGCTCAGCGCCTTTACCGCCGCGATTGTCGGTCTGTCGCTCAATCTGGCGGCCTATGTCTCCGAGGTTTTTCGCAGTGCGATCGAGGCGGTGCCTCTGGGGCAGAGAGAAGCGGCGCTCTCGCTTGGAATGTCCGGATTCATGCTGTACCGGCGGGTGATCGTTCCCCAGGCGGGGTTGGCCAGTGTCCCCATTCTGGGCGGATATTTCATCGCCCTGCTCAAGGATTGCGCTCTGGTCTCTTTCATCTCGGTCAATGAGCTTCTGCGCCATGCCACGATCGTGATCTCCGATACGTTCGATAGCATGAATATCTATCTGCTGGTGGCCATCATTTATTTCTGCATCAGCTTCGTCTGCTCGCGCCTGATCCACAGGCTGGAAAAGCACCTCACACCCGCAATGCGACCGATACCTGTTGCGCTGACCATGGAAAAGGAGGGCGTGCGATGAGCCCGGTTCTGGTGGTTCGGCAGGTAGCCAAACGCTATGGGGAGCATGTAGTGCTCAGGAGCATCGATCTCTCGGTGGAAAAGGGGGAGGTCGCCTGCCTGATCGGCCCGAGCGGTGCGGGGAAATCGACCCTGCTGCGTTGTCTTAATTTCCTCGAGAAGCCGAGCCAGGGCGAAATCACCTTTCTGGGCGAACGGCTCTGCGCGGAAGACGGCAATCTGTTCCGGATAGCGCCGCCGCGTACCTTGCAGGCCGCCCGCGCGAGAATGCCCATGGTCTTCCAGCACTTCAATCTGTTCACGCATCGGACGGCCATCGAGAACGTCATGGAAGGTCCGGTAATCGTGCTGCGCCGCCATCGCGATGAGGCGCGGGAGATCGCCCGGACCCATCTGGCACGCGTGGGAATGTCGGGTTTCGCCGATCATTATCCGGATCAGTTATCGGGGGGGCAGAAACAGCGCGTCGCCATCGCGCGCGCTCTGGCCATGTCTCCCGCGCTGATGCTCCTCGACGAGCCCACGAGTGCCCTTGATCCATCACTCGTGCGAGAAGTGGAAACCGTGATTCGCGATCTTTCTGCCGAGGGTATGACCATGGTTGTGGTCAGTCATGACATGCGTCTCGTGCGTAGTATCGCCACGACGGTGCACCATTGCGCAGGAGGACATATCACGGCGAGCGGTGCGCCTGACCGCCTTCTTGGGGGAGAGAACCCTTCCTTCAATATCCCGGTTCCTGCTGCTGCGGCAGGCTGAAGGGGCATTTTTCCCAACCCATCGTTACTTGTCTAGACAGGCATAAAACAGCGATCTTCTCACCAGATTTTTGCTCTGAGCGTCCTTCGGGTGGGGATTTTGTTCGCGATTCGCAAAGCGACATAGTGATTCGGAATCGTTACGAATAATATTGACCATACTCGTCTATACATCTTAATCTTCAGATAACGAGCCGCCAGCATGGCAGTCTCTCCCTGAAACAGCGTCGGCCTCACGCCAGCGGGTTGTGAGCCGTTTGCCCCAAGCGACGGTATTCTCTCATGCGTATCATTTCGTTTTCGAAACTGTGCCTGATATCGACGATGCTTGTTTCCGCAGTTTCATTGCCTGCTCATGCGACAACAGCTACCCAGCCCGGAAAGACAAAAGCGGCCCATGGCAAACGCGGTGCCGCGACTGAACGGAGCGGTATTCCCGCCGCAACACCGAAGTCTGTCGGAAAATCCGCCGTCTATCTGAGTTCGACCTCTGAGACGTTTGACGTGAAGGCCGCTCATATCACGCGCGGCGCTCTGGTGACCGTCAGCCAGAAGCTCCTCTCCCAGGCGCCTGCAGGGACCAACCCGTTGAAGGTCCTGTCCCAGTTGCCTGGGATCATGTTCCAGTCTGCCGAACCCCAGGGCGTTGATATCTGGTCACAGCAGCTTTTCATGCACGGATTTCAGCAGCAGCAAATTGGCTTCACTCTGGATGGAATGCCTCTGGGGGAGCAGACGCTGCGCATGTATAACGGGCTGAATTCGCTCCTCGCCATTTCAGCCGAAAACGTCGCGCGTATCGATATATCGCAATCAGCAGGGGCAGAGGAAATCGCTTCGACGAGCAATCTGGGCGGATCTTTTGCCTATGTCTCGCGCGATCCGGCGCATAAGCTGGGGGGAACCATCAATCAGGGCTTTGGCAGCTATGCCAATTTCCATACTTTCCTGCGCCTTGATAGCGGAGATCTCAACAAGACGGGGACGCGGTTTTTCACGTCCTATAGCCGTCAGGATGGTCAGATCTGGAAGGGGACGGGAGACCAGTTCGTGCAGCAGGTCAATGCCAAGCTGCTTCAGCCAATTGGTCATGAAAGTTACTTTTCGGCCTATTTTGACTGGGCGGATGAGCATCAGTTCTCGACACCCGACACCTCGCCCGAGATCATCCAGAAGGTCGGGTATGGCGTGACCAACTACTATAACGGCAAGCAAAGCGGGCTTCAGGCGGCAATCAATGCGGCCAATGGAATATTCCCGGCATCCTTTGCCGGCCTCGCTGATCCGGAGGACTCCGCATATTATGATGCGACGCTCAACAGCGCCGATTATCTGGCCGGCATGCGTGCCCATTTGCAGATGACCGATCACCTGGTCTGGGACAGCACGGCCTATGGCCACGGTGCCATCAACCAGTCGACCTGGACCACGCCCTATTATCCCTCTCCCAATGGGTCGCCGCTGTCCGAACTGCGCAAGGCGCCGGGAGTCAAGCGCGTGGGTTTCCTCTCGCGCGTGCAATACCAGACCCACGAGAATACACTCGGGGGCGGCGTCTGGTACGAAAACAACAGCTATCAGACCCCGCAATATGTGTTTGAAATGCCCAACATCGTGGACGGCAAGCTGACGTCGCCACTGCCCAACCCACTTGAGTACTGGAAGCATCCTTTCGCCCAGATCTTCAATCAGGACTACAGCACGAACACGTTTACGGCTTTCGTGCAGGATACGTATCGGCCGATCGAGCATGTGGCGCTTCATTTCGGCTTCAAATCCGTGCTCAACACCACTCGTGTCGGGAATGGTTATGCGAATCCTGACTATTATTCCCCCACAACCGTGCTCGCGAGCGGCGTCGGCCTGACCACAGCCAAGGCCTTTCTCCCGCATATCAGCGGAGACTGGCACTTCCTGAGCCATCACGAGCTGTTTTTCGACATCTCGGAGAATGTCCATACCTATGCGCAATGCGGCTATAAGCTTTGCGCGTCCCCCTTTGCCGTTACCCAGACCGCGTTCGATCAGGAGCGCAAGTCGATCCGTCCCGAAACGGCCTGGACCTATGCTGCAGGGTATCGTTATTCGAGTGAGAAAGTCGGTCTGTCGATCTATGGCTACCGTACGAATTTCAATAACCGGTTGCAGCAGGTCGCCTCGGGTTCATCGGTCAATCCAATTTCCGCGGTTTCGAATGTGGGCGGCGTGACCATGAATGGTGTCGATACGGCGTTGACCGTCATGCCGATCCATAATCTCGTTTTCACCAATAGCCTCAGCTATGACCACGCGACCTATGATCAGAACCTGACGGCGGCCGGAACGACCTATGATCTCAAAGGTGTACAGGTCGTCAATTATCCACGCTACATGTATAAAACGCGCCTCTCCTATGACTGGCAGGGTCTGACGGCCTATGTGGACGCCAGCTTCAACAGCAAACGCAACTATTCCTATACAGGCGATGTGAAGGTGCCGTCCTATTGGCTCTCCAATCTCGGCATCCAGTATAATCTGATGCGTATTCCTTCCATCAAGCGCAGCCTGCAGCCGGTCAAGGATTTGACGCTCTCGCTCAGCATCACCAATCTGCAGAACACCCATTACATTGCGACGATGGGAGAGAACGGCAATCCGCTCAGCATTGCCAGCGGGGCCATGGCCTATCAGTCCTTCCTGATCGGCGCGCCCCGCATGGCATTTGGTTCCATCAGCGCAAATTTCTGAGCGGTTTCCGCTTCCTTGGACGGGCAAGCGTGCCGGGTGGGCAGGGCCGCCGCGAACCCGGCAAGCTGTTGTGATCGCGATCCGGCTGCGTGAACGCGCTAGCGCATTGTAAAACCAGATGAAATGGCTCAAACTGATCCCAGTCGCATGGGCGGGGGGCGAGTTCTGGATATCAAGCGTGTCGATCTGCGCAGGCGAGCCTTCTTCCTTCTTGGGGGGCTTGGGCTTCTGAATGCCCTGGTCTGGCTTGGGTCATTTTCCCTTTTCTCGGGGCATCCGCTCCTTATGGGCGCTGCGGCGCTGGCCTATGGTCTGGGACTGCGTCACGCGCTGGATGCCGATCATATTGCGGTCATTGATAACGTGACGCGGGCCTCGCTCCGCGAGCAGCGCAGTGCTCAGGCAGCGGGACTGTTCTTTTCCCTTGGCCACTCCACGATAGTCTGCCTCGCCACGCTCGGCGTTGTGCTGGCCGGGCAGCATTACCGGGCCAGCCTGGCGGATATTGCGGCGCGAGGAGGTCTCATCGGCGGCTGGGTTTCGATCCTGTTTCTCGTCCTGATCGCCGCGATCAACGGGCTGACCTTGCGGGATTTGTGGGGGCAGCGTGGCCAGATCGTGTCGGGTTCGGAAGGCACCCTTCCGTCTCGTGGCATTGCCCGTCTGGTCGCTCCTGTGCTCGCCCGCGTCTCGGTCAGTTGGCATCTTTATCCGATCGGCTTCCTGTTTGGGCTCGGTTTCGATACCGCATCGGAAATCAGCCTTCTGGGTATCTCGATTGCCCAGGGGGAGCGTGGTTTGCCGCCCTGGGAAATCATGATGCTGCCCCTGCTCTTCGTGAGCGCGATGGCATTGCTTGATACGGTCGATAGTGTGCTCATGCAGGGGCTCTACTCCCGCGCGGGACAAAGGACGCGGCTCAATCTGGGCCTTACACTTGTTTCCGTTTTGCTTGCCCTGTCGATCGCGGGCGTCGAACTGGTTTCGATGCTGTCCGACCATCTGAGCCTGTCTGGCCCTGCCAGCGTTGCGGCAGAGTTCGTTTCCAGCCATTTCGAGATGATCGGCGCCCTGGTTTTCGCCTTGTCCGTTTTCTCCTGGCTATGGCTCCGTTTGACGCGTGTTCAGGCTCCCCTGACCGATGCGGCTTTGTCCGATCCGCTCTTCGGCATCACGGGGAAAGATCGATGAGACCTCGGAATCGCCGGAGCTCGGCATGCTCACTGCGGCTCGTGTCATGACGGCGCCTTCCGCAACCCGGCCGCTCACGGCGGGGACCGAGCCGGGGTTGCAACGTGCAAGAGGCTGGTTCGGGCTCGACGTCAAGCAGCGTGACGGGCGCACAGTCATGGCAGATCTGGTGCAGGGGGGCTGTTGTCGCCTGCTTTTCCCCCGCGTGGAAACGCCCATGCTCGAGGCCGTCACGGTGAATATCTCGGGCGGTATGGCAGGAGGGGATCGTATCGAGGGGCGTATCGGCTGTAGGGCGGGAACGCAGTTGCTCGTTACCTCACAGGCCGCCGAGCGTGTCTATAGGGCGCGGGCAGCGGACCCGCCCTCGGAGATCGATCTGACCTGTCACCTTGAGGCAGGAGCCTGCCTCGACTGGCTGCCTCATGGCACATTGTTTTTCGATGGAAGCGTCATGCGCCGGGTCATGAGGGTCGATATGGCGACGACAGCCCAATTTCTTTATCTTGAGAGCCGGATTTTCGGGCGGACCGGATCAGGCGAGATCGTCGAAACTCTTGCGCTGCGCGATCGGCTGACAATTCGCCGTGAGGGCAGGCTCATCCTGGAAGATCTCCTGCGGCTTGAGAGCAAGACCGTGTCTGGCCTTCTCGCCTCCAAGGCCGCTGGCGACGGCGCGCCCGCCAATGCTACGCTGATTCTGGTTTCTCCCCAGGCAGAAGCGTTGCTCACCCCGGTGCGAGAGGCATTGGAAGCCGGGTATACTGGCAGTTTCGCCGCCTCGGCCTGGAATGGCATGTTGGTGGTGCGCGGGATTGCATCGGGCGGTTGGGCGCTGGAAAAGACGATCAGGCATATTCTGCCGATCCTGCGTGGTGGTCGCTCCATGCCCGCCACGTGGAGATCGTGAGCGGATGGCTGTATTCGACGATCATGACCGCATATCTGAGATGGAGTTGAGCAGGGCATGAAACTGACCCCTCGGGAAAAGGACAAGCTGCTGGTGGCCATGGCCGCGCAGGTGGCCAGACGGCGGCTCGAGCGGGGTGTTGTGCTCAATTATCCCGAGGCCGTAGCCCTGATCACCGACCACGTGCTCGAGGGCGCGCGCGATGGCCGAAGCGTGGCGGAACTCATGGCCAGTGGCGGCCGGGTTCTCACGCGCGATCAGGTCATGCAGGGCGTGGCCGAGATGATTCACGACGTGCAGGTCGAGGCAACCTTTCCCGATGGTACGAAGCTGGTGACTGTCCATGACCCGATACGCTGAAACTTTGCCCCCCGGCGCCGTCCCCGGCGAATTGCTGCCGGCGGAAGGGGATATCGCGCTTAATGAGGGCCAGCCTCGCCTGCTCGTTCTGGTGACCAATACGGGAGATCGTCCGGTGCAGGTGGGAAGTCATTATCATTTTGCCGAGGTCAATCCAGCGCTTGTGTTCGACCGGGACAGGGCGCGTGGCTGGCGTCTGGATGTTCCGTCCGGTGGGGCAATACGCTTCGAGCCGGGGCAGGATCGGGAGGTCACACTGGTCCCGCTGCGCGGCCTGCGCCGCGTGATCGGGTTTCGGGGGGATGTCATGGGGAGTGTTGATCCATGATGCGTCTTTCCAGACATGACTACGCTGCCCAGTTCGGTCCCACGACCGGTGATCGGCTCAGGCTGGCCGATACGGCCCTCATCATCGAGATCGAGCGCGATCATACGATCTATGGCGAGGAAGTCCGTTTCGGCGGGGGAAAGACCATTCGTGATGGCATGGGCCAGTCGCAGCGCACGCGCGCCGAAGGGACCATGGATACCGTGATCACCAATGCGGTCATCATCGACCATTGGGGGATCGTGAAGGCGGATATCGGCATTCTCGACGGGCGGATCGCCGGAATCGGCAAGGCGGGAAATCCCGATATTCAGCCCGGCGTGGATATCATCATCGGGCCGGGCACAGAGATCATGGCGGGCGAGGGCAAGATCGTCACGGCGGGCGGCATCGACAGCCATATCCACTATATCTGCCCGCAGCAGATCGAAGAGGCCTTGTCCTCAGGCGTTACGACAATGCTGGGTGGCGGCACCGGACCGGCGAGCGGCACCACCGCGACCACCTGCACGCCGGGGCCTTGGCATCTGGAACGTATGATCGAGGCGGCCGAAGGTTTTCCCGTCAATCTCGCTTTCGCGGGCAAGGGCAATGCCTCGCGGCCCGAGGCGCTGGAGGAGATGATCAGAGCCGGCGCGAGTTGTCTGAAGCTGCATGAAGACTGGGGTTCCACTCCAGCCGCCATCGATTGCTGCCTGAGCGTCGCAGACCGGATGGATGTGCAGGTCATGATCCACTCCGACACGCTCAATGAGAGCGGTTTTGTGGAGGACACGATCGCTGCGTTTCAGGGGCGCACGATTCACGCGTTCCATACCGAGGGCGCCGGAGGGGGGCATGCGCCCGACATCATCCGCGTGGCGGGTCTGCCCAACGTGCTGCCGTCTTCCACCAATCCCACACGGCCCTTTACGGTGAACACGCTCGACGAGCATCTGGATATGCTGATGGTCTGCCATCATCTGGATCAGCAGGTGCCCGAGGACATTGCCTTTGCCGAGAGTCGCATCCGACGCGAAACGATTGCGGCGGAAGACATCTTTCACGATATGGGCGTGCTGTCGATGATGTCCTCGGACAGTCAGGCCATGGGGCGCGTCGGAGAAGTGCCGCTGCGCACATGGCAGACCGCACACAAGATGAAAATCCAGCGCGGCGCCCTGGCCGGTGATGGCGCGGCCGATAACGCGCGGGTCAAACGCTATATCGCGAAATACACGATCAATCCTGCGATCGCGCATGGGTTGTCCCATGAGGTCGGTTCGGTTGAAACCGGCAAGCTGGCCGATCTGGTACTCTGGGAGCCCGCATTTTTTGGCGTGAAACCCGAGCAGGTGATCAAGGGGGGCATGATTGTCTATGCCATGATGGGTGACCCGAATGCGTCTATCCCTACACCGCAGCCGGTGCATGGCCGCATGATGTTTGGCGGGTTCGGTCGCGCGCTTGCGCGGACCAGCATCACATTCGTGTCCCAGGCGGCGCTTGAGGATGATATCGGTGCGAGGCTCGGGCTCGAGCGTCGCCTCTCGGCGGTGCGGAACGTGCGTGGCGGAATCGGCAAGCGCAGCATGATTCATAACGATGCCATGCCCCATATCGAAGTTGATCCCGAAACTTATGAAGTGCGGGCCGATGGCGTGCTCCTGACGTGCGAGCCCGCCGAAATCCTGCCCATGGCCCAGAGGTATTTTCTGTTCTGATGACCCGTATTCTCGAAATCCTTCCTGCCGGGAGTTGGCTTGAAGCCGATGCGAGCGGTATTTTTGCTGCCGATTATGAGGGGCGGCATCGCCGGAGAATGATGCTGACACTGGCCAGTGGCGAGAAGATCCGTCTGGAACTGGAGCATGCACGGCTTCTGCGCGGCGGTGACGGTCTGCGTCTGGAAGATGGTCGGACCATTCTGGTCAGGGCCTTGCCCGAAGAGCTCATGGAAGTAACCGCCCACGGCACGCTGCAATTGCTGCAACTGGCCTGGCATCTGGGTAACCGCCATTTGCCGGCGGCTATTGGCGAACACGCCATACTCGTGAGGCGAGACCATGTGATTGCGGACATGATCGGCGGGCTGGGCGGGCACGTGCGGGATGTCGAAGCACCGTTCGACCCGGAGAGCGGGGCTTATGCCGGTCGGTCAGGGGGGCATGCAGGGGGCGGACATGCTCATGACCATCATCATCACCACCATCATGATCACGGCCACCATCACGCCCATGCGCGCGCCCAGGAAACCGACGACGGCGTCGGCCTGAGCCTGCAGGGTGGCCACGATCACGCGCATGGCTGAGGAGGAAACTCCGGACGGGGCAGGGGCATTTCTGCGTCTGCTCTCCTGGGTATCCCCTGCCTTTCCGACCGGCGGCTATGCCTATAGTCACGGGCTGGAATGGGCGGTGGAGACAGGAGATGTGCATGACGTCGCGACGCTTTGCGCCTGGATTACCTGTCTGTTCGACCATGGCGCGCCCGGTAGTGATCTGATTATTCTCCAGGAGGCCTGGCGCATGGGCGCAGAGATCGAGCCCTTGAGAGAGCTCGCGGCTTTCGCCTGCGCGTGCGCATCTTCGCGCGAGCGTTATGAAGAGACGATCTATCAGGGGGAGGCTTTCCTGAAGGCAGCTGACTCCTGGCAGGTTGCCCCCGAGCCGGAAGCCCTGCGGGGACAGCGCTGGCCGCTTCCGGTGGCGCAGGGCATGGTCTTCCGGCGCGGCGGGATAAGCAGGCATCAGGCGCTTCTGGCAGGAGGGTATGCCACGTTGGCCGCGCTGGTTTCCTCTGCCGTTCGGCTTGTGCCCCTGGGCCAGACGGACGGGCTGCAGACACTTGCCCGCCTTGACCCGTTGCTGGTCAGGCTGGTTGCGCTCACTGGCGCTCGTACACTCGACGATGTCGGAGGCGCCTGTTTCCGCTCCGATCTCGCTGCCATGCATCACGAAACCCAGACGACAAGGTTGTTCAGAACATGACCCAGGCAAAACACGGCCCACTGCGCGTGGGAATTGGCGGCCCCGTCGGAACGGGCAAGACGGCGCTGATGGATGCGCTATGTCGCGTTTTTCGCGATGGGTATAATATCGCCGCCATCACGAATGACATCTATACGCGCGAGGATGCCGAATTCCTGACGCGAGCGGGCTCGCTTCCCTCTGAACGGATCATGGGGATCGAGACCGGCGGGTGCCCCCATACGGCCATACGTGAGGATGCCAGCATCAATCTGGCCGGCATCGCTGAACTGACCGAGCGCTTCGAGGGGCTGGATCTGGTTCTGGTCGAGAGCGGTGGCGATAATCTCGCGGCGACGTTCAGCCCGGAGCTGGCCGATCTGACGATTTACGTCATCGATGTCTCGGCCGGGGACAAGATTCCGCGCAAGGGCGGCCCTGGGATCACGCGCAGTGATCTGCTCGTGATCAACAAGATCGATCTGGCCCCTTATGTCGGCGCCGATCTTGGGGTGATGGATCGTGACAGTCGCAAGATGCGCGGCGCGCGTCCCTTTGTTTTCGCGAATATCAAGGCCGGTCAGGGCGTGGCCGAGATCGCCCGCTTCATTGTCGAGCAGGGAGGGCTCTGACGGCGTCCTGCCATGCGCCTCGCCCGGTTTCCTGAATCTGGGCAGGCCATGACGTTCCACATGATCGCTGGAATGCAGGCGTTCGGCGGGCCGGTTGCGGACGACTGCCCCGCGGAGCGTTGCTCTAGCTGATCCCGGTCGCGCGCTGCACCATGCCAAAGAGGTCGCGCGGATCATCCGGATCGGCCAGCATATCCAACCGTTCATAGAGCCCGGTCCCGGCGATATTATCGCGCACATAGCGCAGGGCCGAAAAATCCTCGATCGCAAACCCGACTGAGTCGAACAAGGTGATTTCGCTCTGGCTTCTCCGCCCGGCGGCATCCCCTGTCATCACCTGCCAGAGTTCCGTTACCAGGTGGTCCTCCGCCAACTGCTGGATTTCGCCCTCTATGCGGGTCTGGGGCGGATATTCAACGAAAATGGCGGCGCGCGTCAGGATGTCGCGGTGCAACTCGGTCTTGCCGGGGCAGTCGCCACCCACGGCATTGATATGCACCCCGCTTCCGACCATGTTGTCGGAGAGTATGGTGGCGCATTGCTTGTCGGCGGTCATGGTGGTGATGATATCCGCCCCTTCGACCGCCTTTTCGCTGCTTTCGCATATTGTGATGTCAAAGCCGAGCCCTGCGAGATTGCGTCGGCATTTTTCCGATGCGGTGGGGTCGATATCGAAAAGCCGCAACGTGGTGATCCCGAGCAATTCTCGAAAGGCGATCGCCTGGAATTCCGATTGTGCGCCATTGCCGATGACGGCCATTACACGGGCGCCTGCCGGGGCCAAGTGCGTGGCTGCAACGGCCGACATGGCTGCGGTACGCAGCGCGGTGAGTACGGTCATCTCGGATAACAGCACCGGATAGCCCGAGGCCACATCGGCCAGCATCCCGAAAGCTGTCACGGTTTGCAGGCCTTCCTTCATGTTCTTCGGATGGCCGTTGACATATTTGAAGCCATAGAGCGTGTGATCGCTCGTCGGCATCAGTTCGATCACGCCCTCTGCCGAATGCGCTGCAATGCGTGGTGTCTTGTCGAATTCGGGCCAGCGTCTGAAATCTGCCTCGATATAGGCCGCCAATTCCCTCAGAAAACGATTGATGCCAAGGGTATGAACCAGTGCCATCATGTTCTGTACCGAGACGAAGGGCACGAAGGCGAGGGAAGAGGGAGCGGGACCCGTCAGCGCCATGTCAGTATGTCCTTGTCTTGCGTTCGAGAACGCGCCGCCCGAACAGGCTGGCCGCCAGATCAGTCATGAGGAGCGCCGTACGGGCCCGCACATCCAGAAAAGGGTTGAGCTCCGCGAGATCCAGTGACGTCACGAGGCCACTGTCATGCAGGATCTCCATGATCAGATGGGCTTCACGGTAGGTCGCCCCTCCCGCAACGGTGGTGCCCACAGCAGGGGCGATTTCGGGGTCGAGAAAATCCACATCGAGGCTCACATGAAGCCTGCCTCCTGCTGCGCGTACCCGGTCGAGAAAGCCGTTCAGAGGCTGGACAACGCCTTGCTCATCTATTGCGCGCATATCGAAAACCGAGATACCGATTTCAGCGACATGGCGCTTTTCTGCCTGATCGACCGAGCGAATGCCCATCATGCACACATGATGCGGATCGACCGTCGCGACCGGGGGCGGGCACGCCTCAAAGCCGGGTTGCCCCGTGAAATAAGCGACCGGCGTGCCGTGCAGATTACCGCTGGTGGTGGTGTGAAGCGTGTGCAGATCCGTATGAGCGTCTAGCCAGAGCACGAATTGCGGTTGTCCCCGTTCCTCGGCATAGCGGGCAACGCCGCTGACCGTACCCGCCGACATGGAGTGGTCTCCGCCCAGAAAAATGGGGAAATCGCAGCTGCGCGCCATTTCATAGGCCCGTGTGCTGACGGCTTCGGTCCACGCGATGATCGCATCGAGGTTGCGTACGGCGGGGTTCGAGTGGCTTACTGCGGTCAGGGCAGAAGGGGTGGCATCGCCCACATCGGTGACTCCCCAACCAAGTTCCTCCAGCATTTCGGGCAGACCGGCGATACGAAAGGCAGTCGGTCCCATGATGCATCCCCGTTCGGAGGTCCCGCTCTGGGTCGGAACCCCCAGGATCTGGCACGTCTTCGTCAGGGACGGTTTCATGATATCTCCTCATCGTGCAAGGCCGCGTAAAAGCGCGCCGGGGCCAAAGATCATATGCCCGTGGCAGGTACGGGGCGTCGTGCCGCTTATAGGCCATTCCCTGTTTGCGATCATACCGTCAAGAGAAGGATCTTTCAGGTATTGTCAGGGCGCTCGGTCGGGCGTCTTCCTTACCGTATTGCCTTGGCGCTGACATGATCAGGGCGTGAGGGGGACAGAATAAAGAGCAAAGGGCTGGCGTATATGCGATTTCCCTCCATTGAACCGGGAGAGGCGATCGAGTTGTGCGACTGGGAGCCAGAGCGTGTTATCCTTGTTCAGGAACGGCGCGTCGGCCCAGTGCAGTCGATGATCCCTGGCGAGCATGGTGATCTTGCCATCCGTGTCGCGGCGATAGAGCGTGTCGTCGCGCAGTGCGGTGAAATAGAGTCTTCCTTTGCTATCCATGGCGCTGCCCCCGATAGGCGGGATATCGGCCCAAGGTTCGACGGTGGCGGCCAGTTCCTTGTCGGAAAGGTTCGGATCATCGAGTGCAGCGGTAGGGATGCGTGACCAGGGGCCAGCAAGCGGACCGAAATACAGGAAGCGCCCGTCAGGACTCACCTCGAGCGGGTCGGCATTGATGAGCATCGGCGTGCCATCGCCCTTGCGCAGAACCTGCCCGTCAACAACGATGGGGCGCCCGGGCTGCGCCATAGCGGCGGGGTTGCCCGCCAGAACGCGGCGGACCCCGCCACTCGCCAGATCGAGCACCAGTAGCGCGCCGGTCCCTGCATCCGTCAGATAGGCATGCGGCCCGTTGAAACGGATATCATCGATATAGCTGCCTACCGGTGCGACCTCCGGCCCCAAAGGGTAAATCCGCAGGATTGTGCCTTTGGAGGCGTCGATCCGAACGAGCTTGGCACCGTCCTTGACGGGAGGTCCGCCGAATTCCGGTGTGCCGGTATCGACAACCCAGACCGTGCCTTCGGGATCGACGTGCAGCGCGTTGACATTCACGAAGCGCTTTCGAGCATCCTGCCCGGGTGCCCAGCTATTCCATTCCTTATCAGGAAAGGGGCGTATTCTGTTCCCCTGAGTCACAAGGGCGACCGAAGGACCGGGGAAGCCCGTCCAGCGAGGCCCTCCCACCAGAACATGCCCACTGGTCAAGGCTACAGCATTCCAGTCCAGGGTAGTGCTCGTCGCCACAAGATTCAGCGCTACCCCTCGGGCAAGGGAGGGAGGGCAGGAGAGCAGCATGCCGGTCGTGAGCATGAGGCCACATATCAACGCGATCGAGGGGCGCGCCTTGCCCGTCTTTGCAACTGTTCTTGAGGGGGGGATCATGGGAAAACTCCGGGTTGGCCATGGGCGGGAGGCAACGGGTCACCGCAGGAACGTGCGACGGCCCGCATTGTCTCCTGCCCACCCTCCCAAGCCCCGTCGGGTGATCGTCATCGGAAGGGATGGTATGGAGGAGAAAGTTGAGAAGAGGTTTCGGCAGACCCTATGAGATGAAGGTCGCGCTGTGTTCCCCGCAAGGGAGCGGGTTCCTTCGCAGCGCAGGGTTCATGGATTGCCTGTGCGTCCGGGCAATGCGGGGATGGGGAGAAGGGGGCGGGCATCCGTTTTTTTCCATCAGGGAATGAGCCAGAAATGAGACGTCATGACCGAATGATGCAAGAAGGCACATAAAGAACCCTTAGGGGCAGATATGATACTTCCATGCCGCCTTCGCCCGGCCCCGCCATGGGGGCTGCCCGCGCGAGAGGGGGTCAACGCCATGGCAGCCTGATCCCTATGGCATCTCCGCGCGAGGAACGATATCAGGATATCCTGCGCAACGGAGTGCCCCATGAACTGCGACGGCAAGCGCGTTCTCATGATCGAGGATGATCTTTCCCTTCTCTCCCATGCAATCGGAGCCATGGAGGAATGGGGGATGGACGTGACGATGGCGAGTGACGGCGCGACGGGGCAGATCCTTGCTCTCGACGCTGGATGGGATTGCATTGTCCTCGATCGTCGCCTCCCGATGACCGATGGACTGTCCATTCTCAAATCCATGCGTGTCGCAGGGCTCGAGACCCCGGTTCTTTTCCTGACCACGATGGACGGCATACGCGACCGTGTGGAGGGATTGCGGAGCGGTGCCGATGATTATCTGGTCAAACCCTTCGCGCTGCCGGAGCTCCGGGCGCGGATCGAGACGCTTATGCGCCGCGCCGATCAGCCTGCCAGCCGTACCCGTCTGGTCTTTGGGGATCTGGAGCTCGATCTCGTAAGGCGGGAGGTGTTTCGTCGTGGCGTGAAGCTCTATATCCAGTCTCAGGAGCTGGCTTTGCTTGAATATTTCATGCGGCATCCACTTACTGTCCTCTCGCGCACAATGCTGCTTCAGAACGTCTGGGGGATGGATTTTCCGGTGCACACAAATCTCGTGGAAACCCATATCAGCCGCTTGCGCGAGCGGCTGGGGCGCGACGCCGCGCCAGTTCTGCATACCGTTAAAGGCCAGGGCTACGTGTTGCGTCACGATGGGTGACGTGCCGGGCCAGGATCGGCAAGGACAGGCCCTGCCGGTTCTCAGGAGTACGTCTTTCAGGATCATTGCGTCGTTTGCGGTCTGTCTCGTCGTCTGCGGTATGGCAGGGGTGGTCTGGTCCGGAACGAGGGGCATAAACCAGCTCGACGGACAGATGCGCCTGA
>Ga0157365_10000068_pt1 | contig 50284 bp, 39 predicted proteins | sample AttsexASBM3_FD_111478 | JGI IMG/M metagenome (GOLD analysis project Ga0157365, IMG submission 111478) | Fungus gardens microbial communities from leaf cutter ant in Ribeirão Preto, State of São Paulo, Brazil - Atta sexdens ASBM3 | ecosystem: Host-associated > Fungi > Mycelium > Unclassified ...
GAGCCGGAACCACCCATCAATACGACGGTTTCACCGACTGCGACTTCGAAGCTGACACTCTGCAGAACCTGCGACTTTCCATAGTGTTTTGACACATTGTCCAGCGTGAGAATCGGCTTCATCCGAAAATTCCTGTAACGGGCCTGGGCATCGCGCGCGCAATTTTCAGGGCTTTCTTGCCTTTCGGCGCATCGGGCGTGATCAGGCGCGGCAGAACCAGCGTCATGAATGCGGCGACAGACAGGCAGATGGCTATGGCCACCAGCGCAAGGCGGGCTTCGGCAGCATAATGCAGCGTTTCCTCCAGCCCGATCAGCTGCACCGAAGTTGGCGTGCGTGCAGCCGGATACAGCAGTTCGGACATCGGTAGTTCGAAGAACATCGATCCGAAGGACATGACCCAGGCCCAGATGAGTGGTCGTAACAGGAGCGGCACGTGTATTTTTTCCAGTCTCGTGAGCGGTCCCAGGCCATGCAGGCGTGCGGCGTCCGTGAGCCCCTCGCTCAGTTGCGACAGCGGCGCGCGGAGATAGCGCATCAATGGCGGTAGATGCCCGGCGGTATAGGCAATAACCAGCAACATGGGTGTGCCGTAGAGCGGCAGCCACGCGGTGTTGAACGCAATCAGGAAAGCCGCACCGAGCACAAGCCCGGGTACTGCCATGTTTGCCTGCACCACCAGGTTCACTGCCTGCCCACATACACGGGTGAAGCCAGCACGAGATTTTTTGCCACGATTAATGTTAACGGCCAGCATGCAGGCCGTACCGAGCGCCAGAGTTGCAGAAAAACCCGCATAAAAAGATGAATTTGCAAGGCTTGCCCAATCATCCTGGCTCAGGCTCGCAGCCCCGGAAACCGTATCTTGTGGGACGAGTACCTCCATGACCAGAGCCAGCATCGGGACACCAAAGCCCGCGATAATCAGCAGCAATGTCGCAAGGGTTGCGACACAGCGCATGCGCTTGTTCAGTCTGGCGGGTCGTTGCGACTGGCGCCGACCGTGAATAAGACCGGACTCACGGCGCGACATCCAGTGGTGCAACCAGACGGATAGACCCGCCAGCATGACGAGTTGCCAGCTCAGAACGGATGCCTGGATGAAATCCACCGGTGTCTGCGAGAGTTTTTGGTAGATCGCGAAGATCACCAACGGCATGTGCAATTGTGCGGCAAGTGTCGCGGCAATCCCAAAGTCCTGAATGACTTCAACGAAAACTACGGCAAGGATCGCCCCGATCGCGGGCAGCATAAGGCGCAGGATGATCCACCAACGGCGAGGCTGACGGCGAACGTGAATACGCAGCGCCGCGCTGATTTCCCCACCAATGCCAGCCCACCCGGCACGTGCGGCGAAGCAGGCGAAGGGCAAAGCCTTCAGCACACTGAGCGCCACGATACCGCCCTCGCTGTGAAACATCCGGCTGAGTGCGCCGCCGTGGAGGGCCGGGGTTGCAAACAGAATCTGCCATCCGTTGGCCATCAGGTAGCTGGGCGTCAGAAACAGCAACCAGATCGCCCCTGCCACCAAGCGCTGGCCTTTCCACTGGTACCGCTCCAGCAACAGTCCGAACCCCAGTCCGAACGGCAATACACAGATTGCAGCCTCCGTGCCGATGCGAATGCTGTTCCAGATTGCGAGCCACGACAATGACGCGGCGGCATCCGACATGGTTGAGATCATCAGTGGAGCAAGGGAGGGGAAGAACGGCAACAGGAGAAAGCGCGCCAGAGGGTATGCGAACAGAACCGTAACGAACGCCAGCCCCAGGGCTGCAGAGAGGGGAGCCCGATAGGCGGTCAGGCGGCGGCACGTATGGAAAACGCTTGTCATTGGCGCGCGACCTCACGTTCGAACCATGAAATGATAGCGTTTTGTTGCGGGCCCCATATCGCTGGATCGAGATGTTTCACCTCCGTTGGGTCCAGTGTCGGCAATTCGGTCTGTACGACATCCCGGGTGACCGGCCAGAACAGATGGTCCGTAGATCCCTGGTGCAGACGAAGGGTCTGGATACGCGGTTGCATCAGGAACGTCTCGAAACGTCTGGCCATCGTGCGGTGAGTGGCATCGGTGTCGGCCGCAATCATCACCACGCTGGGCAGCACCGCGGCCGGCCTGGGCACCTGCACACGAAAGGAGGGGTCTTTGGCGACAAGGGCATAGGCGGCCGAACTCTGAACGACGGCTATTTCCAACTCGCGTGAGCGTAGCGCCAGTACGACCGAGGGGTTGCTGGGAAACAAGCGCATCCCGGTCGCGAGTGCCTGCCGGACCAGACCCTGCCCCTGCGGCCAGCCGCCGCATGTCGCCAGCAGACCGGCCAGCATCGGATAAGCTGGTCCGGACAATGCGGGATCTGCAATGCCGAGGCTGCAGACATCGTCGGCACAGGGTTTCTGATTGCCGAGGCGGGTTCGCTCCTGCGCGATCAGATCAGGCCATGCGGCGGCCGGTTGTTGGCCGCGGCTTGCACGCGAGAGGAACACGCCTGCAAGCGTGTAGCCGGTGACGATGTAAGCACCGTTCCTGGGCTGCATCGTCTGCCCAAACGGCGTCCAGTCCAAGTCGGGGGTCGGCCCGCGCTGAAGAAGATGCATCTGATCGAGTGCCGCTGCGGCACCGTCTCCCTCGAACCAGGCGACAGACCAGCGTGGGTGGTGCGCTTCTGCGGAAATCCGCGCCAGCAAGGGGCCGGTGGAGAGCGGGATCACAGTCGTGCGAATTCCAGTTTCTTTAGTAAACTCGGTTGCGACGATCTGGGCAGATCCGACAGAGCTGTAAATGACAAGTCCGGACTGGCTGACCGGCCAAGTGACATATAATCCAAACAGCATGAACGCTGCGACGAAGATCGCAATCGAGCGCAGCGGTGTCAGTGTTCGGGCATATTTCACGTGGCGGCCGGTCATCAGGTTAAGGTTTAGAATGGGGCTTCGACGGTGACGAACACGCTGCGACCCGGCAGCACGTAATAGAGGGGTGTCTTTGAGCCGCCTGAATATCCCGCCAGGGCGGTGATGGCCCGGCTATCGGCAAGATTGTTCAGTTGCAGCTTGACCGACATCGGCTTGAGGTCGGGACGAAAACGATAGAAATTATACCCCAACGACATATCGAGCTGATTGAATGGATCGATGCCCTGCGTTTCATTGGTGTCGCCGAACTGGCTGCCAACCCATTTGTCCATCAGCGACGCGTAGACCTTGCCGCGGTTGTAGACGATCCCACCGGCGGCTGTGGCGTCAGGCGCACTTGCGATCCACTTGTTCGTGCCTTTGGTCTTTGCCTGATTGAAACTGCCGTTTGCAAATATGCTGACGCCGCGCCCCATACTGATGGTCGCTTCGGCCTCGACACCGTAATAGTTCACGCCACCCTGGTTGTAGTAGGATGTGTAATTTCCGACGGTCCTGCTGGCGACCAGATTGCCGAAGTCGATGTAATATACATCTCCCGACAGCGAGTAGCGTGAGGTCTGGTAGGACGTACCAAGCTGGTAATTCCAGGTTTTTTGCGGGCTCAGCGTATTGCGCGAGGGATCGGCGACATAGAAATAGTTGGATTGCGGTGCCAGGAAACCCTCGGCGGCCTGAGCATAAGCGCTCCATTTTTTCGAAATCATGTAGTGCAGCGAAAAGTTCGGTACCGCTGCGCCATAATCCTTCGAATAGTAAAGCGGAGTCTTGGTCGTCTGATTGACGGGAGCGGCGATGTCGCGACCGAAGAAATCGTACTTGAGTCCCGGTGTGAACGTCAGGCGCGGGGTGATGTGCCAATCGACCTCCACATAAGGCTGAATGGTTGTCAGCCCCAGATGCATCATATCGTCGATGGCTTTGATGCTATTCGGTGTTGGCGCGTTACCGTGCGACAGATCGGCTTCGAAGCCGTTTCGACTGGCTGACTGATGCTCGACCCAGACGCCAAAGCCGACATCGCCGAAACTAAAATCTTTTTTGATGCGAAGAGTATTGCCGAAGGCGCGGTAATCACTCTTGGAGGGCTGGCCGGGGACGCCGTTCGGGTCGTAAATCGTACCGTTTTTGGTATTTCCGCTCAGGTCGGTGCCGAGGATACTCTGGTGATAATAGCCATAAGTATAGATCTTGTCGTCAAGCGTCCAATTGGCACCAAGGTCGGACCGTAGTCCCAGATATTCGAAGTCCGTGTGAACAGGGTCCTTATTGTAACGATAAAAACTCTGCGAATGTGGATTGTCATTGAGCCCATAGTCAGGACCGTATTTAGCAATCTGGGCGCGCGAAGCCCCATGATCGCTAAACTGGCGCACGAAATTTCCCATGGCCACAGCCGTCAGAACGGTATGTGGCGCCAGCGGTATCAGGACTTTTCCGAAGATGTTCGTGCGTTGCTGGCCAGCGTAGCTTACGGCGCCGTCGCTTTCCCCATGCTCAAAATCGAGCATTACCTGCGCACCGTGTGTGGCCTTGATCTTTCCGCTGTCATACTGGGCACCAGCCGTCCAGGTGTTCCAGCTTCCGCCCGATGCATATGGCGTGACCGTCATGGTCTTGGACGGGTCCTTGGTCTGCATGGAAATCGTGCCGCCAAAGGTTGCAACGCCCAGCGTCGAGGCGCTGCCCGGCCCACGATCCACTTCGACGTTTTCGAGGTCGTGCGGCATGAAATAGGACGTCGTATGGTGGGTGAAGTTATTGACGTCCTGAAACGGAATTCCGTCGAGCAATACGTTATACTGCCCATCCTGGAATCCTCGGATCGAGACGTGACCTTCTCCAAGACCAGGACCGTTCTGATCGATCGACATGACACTCGGTGCCAGCTTGACGATGTCGACGAAACTGCCGGACAGAGGCACGTTATGGTCAATATAGTTTCTGTCGATCACTGAGGTGGGCTGGATGGCCGTCAGAGGCGCCTTGGTGGGCGCCTGCGCCACGGCTGAGCTATTCTGGTTAAGGCCCGTCACAACCAGATTTTCGGTCGGATCGAGATTTTTTGTCTGGGATGAAACATCATCCTGCGCCATGGCTCCGGAAACGACGGCAAAGGTTGAAACGGTCGACAAAAGCAGGGCGGAGATGCGTGACCGCCGCAGTCCAGCACGCGTACGCCTCACGCCAAGCTTGGACTCTTCCCGCGCAGAGTTCTTCGCAGCCATCAAATCGCACATGATTCATAGACCTGTAGTTTTCACTACACATATCTATATATAGTAATGTTCACTACAGTATGATGGTTGTGTTAAAGTTGAGTTCAGCGCGCGACCATTGATTTTTCGTTGACGTTAGACACATAACCGGGCGTCGCCATTCTGGCGCCACCCTTCACCCGGAAAGGCTCTATGAGCGAGGATCTCTTCCAGAAGCGCCTTCGTGACAGTCAGGAAAGGTTGTCTCCGACAGCGCGCCGTGTGGGCCAATTCATCGACCAGAACCGGGTGATGGCTGTGGCCAGTTCGGCTGCTGAACTGGCGCAGACAGTCGGCACGTCGGACGCAACTATCATTCGCACCGTCCAGGCCTTGGGGTACGCAGGGCTCAGCGAATTGCGCCAGGCTTTGCTCGAGACGATGAACATTAATTCGACGCCCGCCGCCAATATGCGCAATACACTCGCTGAGGTGGGCGACAGCGCTGATCACGCGGTTGCGAGCGTTATTGAAACAAACCTTGAAAATATCCGTGTGCTGGCGAAGCCCAAAGTTCAGACGCAAATCGTGTCCGCCGTGCGAACGCTGCATGCATGCACGCGAATTCTGATCTTCGCGATCGGTCCTTCGCGGGGTGTTGCCGAGTATATGCAGCGTGTCTTGATACGGCACGGCCGCGATGCACGCCTGATTGGTGCAACCGGAAACGAACTGGCCGACCTGCTGATCGGTCTGCAGAGCACTGATGGCATTGTGATGATGGCGTACGGGCGTACTTATCGGGAAATCCAAATCGTCCTGGCCGAGGCACGGGCTCATAGCTGCCCAACGGTTCTGGTGACCGATAAAATGCCTAAAGAGGTGGCGCAACATGCCAGTGTCGTCGTGCCGGCGAAACGTGGACGGGAAGACAGGGTGGCCTTGCACGGTGCAACCTTTGTGATTCTGGAAGCCATCGCGTTGGGACTCGCGGCGACCAATCGCCTGCATTCCATTCAGTCGCTTGAGCGTCTGGCGGTCCTGCGGTCCCACTTGCATAGCGATGTGGCGATGCTTTGATAGTGCGCTCTCGGACTCGTTTTGCTTTGAGGAGAGACGGGCAATAAGTGATGATCTTTTCTGCGCGACGGACCGGTGAGTTGCGACATTCTTGCCTGATTTTCTGACCGATACGCGCGACACGCCTCATGTCGATGATAAGAGTAATCAGTGGTATTATCAGCTTATTTTTGTTCATTGCATGGGCGCGCATTAGCTGCCTAAGAGCCTTAAAGTCGCTTTCAAGGCTCCCTTGCGACGGAATCTGGGTTGAATTTTCGAGGCCTTATCCAGGACGGACCGCCTCCCGGCTGAGATTTTGATCGATTTCCCTGCCTTGAGGGCCCATCAGTAAGCTTCAGGCCGAAAAAGGGGGGGGCGAATCATAGGCAGAGGCTGTTCATCTTCAGGTTGTGCATTTTTCTCCCGAAGAACTCTGAGATATGGCCTTTATAAAACGATAAGTTTTCGAAGGTGAGACGCCGCACTACGGCCCAGTTCCAGGGGAACTGCGCGCGTTGAGAACGTGACCTCCATCATGGCATTCGGTATCGGCCTGATCGTGTCGACATGGTCGAGATTCAGGAGGAGCGAGCGGGAGACACGCGCGAAAGGCGGCGACGGCAGTTGGTCGGCAAGCCTTGTCAACGTAATATACGTTAACTCCGTTCTGCCGTCTGCCGTGCGTAGTTCCACATAGTCGCCGCTGGCCACAGCCGCTGTGATATTTTCAGGCCTTATAAGCTTTGTCTTGCCTTGACTGCGAATGATGATCGGGCGCCCTTTTTCCGTGGCTAAACTGTAAGCCGCCTGATCTTTATCCTGCCTGTGTTCCTGCGTCGCCTGATTTGCGCGACGCAGACGCAGGACTGCCTCGGCCAGACGTGGCGCGCCAACCGGCTTTAGCAGATAATCCAATGCCTCAACATCGAAGGCACGCGGCGCCCGGTCCGCATGAGCTGTTACGAATACGACGAGAGGGCGACTGGATAACCCAGCCCACAGATCCAGCCCGTCCCCATCCCCGAGTTCCACGTCCATGAAGACGGCGTCTGGACCTAGTGTAGCGATAAGCTGAACCGCCTCAACGTGGCTGGCTGCTTCAGCTATGACGTCGATATCGTCATGCACAGTCAGCAAACGACGCAAATAGCGGCGTGCCGGTGCCTCGTCGTCGACGACCATCACACGGAGCACGGTTTGCCTTTCAGACTGAGCGCGGCAATCGTGCGCCCGTTGCGTTGAGTGAGGGTAAAGCTGTGGCGCTCAGGATATCGCAGTTCGAGACGCCTTCGCATATTGGCCAACCCGGTTCCAGATCTCTCCTGCGGGGCCAGTATTCTCGAACCGCTCGGGTTGTCTACCTCTATGAATAACTCGTCCCCTGCCTGTGTGATTGCGACGTTGATCTGAAAATCGGAGCGCTCAGCCTGAAGTCCGTGCTTGATCGCATTCTCGACCAGGCATTGTATCGCCATGTGAGGGATGCTGGCGCCCAGAGCCGCAGGGTCAACACTACACAAATAAGAAAATCGTTCACCGAAGCGAAGAGCCTGAATGCGCGTATACATTCGTACGGCGTCGAGTTCATCAGAAACCGGCCCTATATACTGGTCTCTTTTTTCAAGGGAGTATCGCAGATAAGCGGCAAGTTGCTGGGTCATCTCTTCGGCGATTGCTGGACGATCGCCAATCTCCGAAATGAGTGTGTTGAGCGCATTGAAAAGAAAATGCGGCGCAATTTGTAAGTGCAGACTCTCAAGTTCGATGCGCAATGCTCTTGTTTCCGCCGCCAGGCTTTGTATGCGCTGAGTCTGCACTTCGCTTTCCGCGCGGATGCCGAGATAGGCAAGCGTCCAGGCTGTGATGACGCTGAGATAGTACATAAAGACAACAACAAATTGCCCTCCATGAGCAGTCGACTTCCCATGAGGCAATATGCCTGCGCGTAACACGTATGCGACTACAGTCATGATCCATGCGATGCCGATGCACCAGAGCGCGGCCATGGCAAGGCCACGGAGCCGTTGGCCCGCCCGAAAATGCACGAATGGCTGATGCGCCATCAGACTTGTAAGACACAGGCCGAGGCTATCAACCACAAGCGTGAAAAAGGCTGCAACGATCACACTGTCGAAAACGAACAGACGAATGCAGAATCCGAAGAGCGAGAGAAATCCCCACCCGATAAACTGAGCTTGCCAGAATTCGCGCGTGAATGAGCTTCCTTTCAAGAAAGGCGTCGCCGTCGTTCCAAGGCCTTTCGCACCCCGACCTTTGTTATGGAACAAGCGTACCTCCATGTTGTGATCCTCTCGGTCGGTTTGGGCGTCGATTCCCCGAGAACATTATACGGCGTTGAAGTCGAGAAAAATCGATCTTCAATAATAGGCATCCCAGCACGGCAATGGTTCAAATCGGTCTGGAAGGTCGCATGTCACGTTCATATCGTCTGACAGATCAACCCGTGTTCCGACATGCGCTCGCTGAGGTCAGTTTGGTCCGTTTCAACGAGTGTTTCGGCGGTTTCGTCGAAAATCTGTTACACATCGGAAGCAAAAGTGGGAAAACGCAGGCGTTGGTTTATCACCAAAAAACGCGTCGGAGTTTTGTTGAACAATATTATGAGTGATATCGACGTATATATTTCCTATGAAAATCAAATTAGTCGCGGTGTATTATAAATACTCACAAGGGCGTTCAGTCTATTTGTGTCTGTAGTGAAGTAATAAAAATACCCGCATTATTAATACTCTACACGTAAGGACATCCCGAAATGGCGAACTACAGATCGTCACTGGTGATAGCTTCAGCTTGCGCTTCGCTTGGCACTCTTTCGTTGAGCGCAGCCGATGCTCAGTCCTTTGAGAATGTTAATGGGACCTATGTAATCAGACCAGGCGATTACGCACACACGGCTGCGTTAACGGAATATAGCAAACCGTTGACTGCGCTGAATCAAGGCTCGTTTTCTGTCCATGGTGTTGTTCCCAATGTGATTTCAATCGAGTCATTGCCCGCGTCGACCATAGCCGACAGTCATGCCATCACGTTTACTGATACGGCCTCGGTTGCCTACGAACTCTCTGCAGGAAACACGACACCTTATGTGGATGCGATCCTGCTTTTGAACAAAGGGGGTCTCGGCGTCGACGGCATGGATAGCCACTCATCATACGCTAAGCCGACAAGCAGTGGTGTTTCTGCGCCGATTACCGCCACAATCACCGACACGGGCATCAGCACCGATAATTCGGCGAGTGGCGGTAACACCACGACGTCTGGGATGCGTCTGGTAACCCAGTCGTTCAATGCTGGTTCAGCGGTGAGCAATCAGGACAAGGTCAATGGTGCGACCGCAAATCCAGCCGGGCCAATCACGCTGAATGTCACGGGCAGTTCGGTAACGGCTATGGCCAACAACAGCACGATTGGTGGCGCGATCGTGTCGCAGCAATTTGGTGGCTCCGGGGGCCTTGGATGGTCGAATGCTGCGGGCGGTCATGGCGGTGACGTGGGGCTTCAGACAACGAACCTTCTGAATGCGACGCTTCACGGCGAAGGCAACAACATTTCCGGGCTGCTGATCCAACAATTCGGCGGTGATGGAGGGGATGGTCACAGCACCTCGCCAAGAGCCAATGGCGGGGCGGGTGGTGCCGGCGCTGGCACTCCCGACAGCAACAATGTGCTGTTGCAACTTCAGTCCGGCGCTTTGAATACAGTGGAAAGCACTGGCAATAACGCGCCTGCCATCCGCATTGATGTCATCGCGGGAAAGGGTGGCACCGGGTCCGACGATTATGGCTTCAGTGCGAATGGTGGATCGGGCGGCGGTGGAGGAACGTGGCTGTATGATGCATCGAAACTGCCTTCTCAGGCAGTGACGGTTCAAAGTGACGGCAATCAGGACATTGAGACGAGCGGCAACAACGCGCCGGGTATTCAGACGACCGTGCGGGGCGGGGATGGCGGTGCGTCGATGCCCATTTCCAACGTTGCCGGATCCGAAACCGGCGATGGCGGCCTGGGGGGGGCGGCTGGCGCTACAACAATTTCGCTCGGCACAGGGGCTGTAATTACGACGTCCGGGGATAATGCTTCGGCAATCGACGCAAGCGGTATCGGCGGCAATGGCGGCCTTGCAGGCCTGGATCATGGTACGTCGTCGGGAACCAGTGGAAGTGGGGGGCGAGGCGGTATCGGGGGAAGGGTAGATATCGAGCTTGCGTCCGCAGTTACTCTTTCGACATCGGGCGCGAACTCGAATGGCGTTCTGGCACAGAGTCTCGGTGGTGACGGCGGTATCGGACAGAAAGCACAGGGAGTTTTTGACGCACACGCCGGCAACGGCGGCAGGGGCGGGGATAGCGGGGACATTTTCGTCAACAGCCATGCTACGATTACAACCGTCGGTGCGAGTGCGCGCGGCATATTCGCGCAGGGGCACGCGGGTTCTGGCGGTGTGGGCGGGAACGCGGATGGTGTATTTGGCGACGGGGCCGGGAATGGCGGGCAGTCGGGCGCTGTCGCGACGATCAGCGTCAATAACGCAGGTTCCATTACCACGAGTGGTGATGGCGCACATGGCATCCAGGCAATGTCTCTTGGAGGGACGGGCGGCGCCGGCGGCACAGGCTACGCCTTCTTCCCCGACAGCGGTGACGGCGGTGTTCCCACGGCCTCCGGTGGTCCGCTATCCATTACGAATACAGGGGATATTACCACCTACGGCACCTACGCCGACGGTATTCTGGCGCAGTCGATCGGGGGAGGTGGCGGCGATGCCGGCGCGGCGCACGGCATCACCAGCAGCACGGCTGGCGATGCAGGCGCCGGGGGCAACGGCGCTGCGATCGCGGGTGCGTTGAACGGCTCCATTACAACAGGTGGTGGCCTGAGTAATGGCGCGGTCTTTCAGTCCGTCGGTGGAACGGGTGGAAGCGGGGGCAATGCCCGCTCGGACGGCGTCGTTGCCGCCTACGCTCTTGGCGGTGACGGCGGGAAAGGTGGTGACGGCGGCACTATCACAGTCAGTGGTCAGGGCGGCAGGATCGTGGCCACGGGATCAGGATCAGGCGGCATTGTGATGCAGTCGGTTGGAGGCGGTGGTGGCGTCGGCGGCGAGGCGACAGCCGTTTCCGGCAGTATTCTGGTATCGCTGGCATCAGCCGTGGGTGGATCGGGGGGAGATGGGGGCGCCGGGAATACGGTGTCTACGGCCATGGGAGACATGTCGATCTCGACTGGCCAGCAAAATGCAGAGACTGTCGATGCGGTAGGAATTCTGGCGCAATCGATCGGCGGCGGTGGTGGTGCTGGCGGTGGTGCCGACGCGCTGGCCTTTGCGGCGACTCTCAAACTGACAGACGAGATCCAGGTTCCGACCGTAACAGCAACCTATTCCGCCGGCGGCTCAGGTGGCGATGGCGGGAAAGGGGGCGACGTCGATCTTAATCTTGGCATTGGTTCGGTCAGGATTTCGGATACGCAAACGATCAACACGACCGGGGGTGCAAGCATCAGCACGGCTGGAAGCGGGTCCACGGGTATTATAGCGCAGTCGGTTGGCGGCGGCGGCGGGCAGGGCGGAGATTCTTCCTCACTGGCGGCAGTTGTCGGTGCTCCCTCGCTTTACGGAAAGGCGGAAATATCCCCTCCCACGACTTTCGAACTCAGTGTCAGTGTGGGCGGCGTTGGAGCGGTCGGCGGTGACGGCGGAGCGGTTACGACCAACTTGTCCTCGGCCAACGCGCCTGTGCTGATCAACACCTCCGGTGATTATGCATATGGTTTGATTGCGCAGTCGATCGGCGGTGGCGGCGGCAATGCCGGTTCAGGCTCCGCCGACACAAAAACGATCGGGAGTACCTCCAACTCTGATCTGAAGATTAGTGTCGGGCATGAAGGCGGCGGCGGCGGCAACGGCGGCGCGGTGCAGGTTGATCTCAATACCGGGACGAGCATCGAAACACTCGGTTCCGCTGCGGTCGGCGTATTGGCCCAGTCGACGGGCGGTGGGGGAGGGACGTCGACAGGATCGACCATCTCGTCTTCGTTGTTCTCGGATATTGCCAATTCCGTCGTTGATTCCGTCTCGCCCGGAAGCACGTCCCATATCGGGAATGTGACGCTGAATGTCGGCAGTGCCGATGGAGCGGCCGGCGACGGAGGAAGCGTGGTTGTCAACAATCACGGCACGATTACTACAAATGGTAACGACGCGCCTGCCGTGCTCGCTCAGTCGATCGGCGGCGGGGGGGGAGTTGGCGGTTCCGCAGGGATTGATCCCTCTTTGACTGGGGACGCTGGCGCAACGGACGGTACGCCTGTCATCACGGCGACGACCCTTGCCGCCAACATCGTTTCAGATGGCTTCGAAAGCGCGTTCAAGAGTGCCATCAATGACAAAACACAAGATATCAATCTGATGCTTCAGGTTGGGGCGGGCGGCGCAGTCTCAGGTAACGGCGGCTCCGTCACACTTGATCACGGTGGATCGCTTGTGACGTCTGGCGACTACTCGCCCGGGATCGTAGCCCAGTCGATCGGAGCGGGCGGTGGCCGTGGCGGTACAGCAATCGCTGGTGGTGAGGGGAATGCATTCGCGGGGTTGGTCGGTGCGGCAACGATCACATCGCACGTTTTCCTGGGGAATACGTATGCGGGAAGCGGCGGCGGTGGCGGTGGAGCTGGAGGCGCCGTTTCCGTAACGCTAGACGGCGGCGCGACAATCTTGACGGGCGTGGGTAAGGGCCTGGGGTTCCAGTCAATTGGTCTCCTGGCGCAATCGATCGGCGGAGGCGGAGGCACAGGTGCCGATGGTACTGTTGCACCAAACAGCATTATTTTCCTCGGAGATGGCCTCTACGGTTCCACCACAGGAGCGCTTCCAGTGGGGGGCGACGGGGGTGTCGTTACGTTGAACCAGGGTGCGCCAGGGGCAACTGTTATTACGACGTCGGGCGTTGCTGCCGACGGTATCCTCCTTCAGTCTGTCGGCGGCGGCGGTGGTTTGGCAGGCGCCGGGTCGACCGTCATGGGTAATCTCGATATCAACGGCCTGCCAAATACCGTGGGCGTCAATTTCGGGACCGTTTCTCAACAGAGGCATGGCGGCGACGTTTTTGTAAATCAGCCCCAAGTTCAGATCACCACGTCCGGTCGGGATGCCGTTGGCCTCATGGCCCAGTCGATCGGTGGTGGCGGTGGCGTGGTTAATGTTACAGGAAGTAGCAATGTTGTCTTGGGCTTTACCAATGGCAACGGCGGCGTCGGCGGCGATGTGAAGGTCATCCTGCCGAACGGCGCCAGCATCGACACATCCGGCATCGCGGCGGACGGAATTGTTGCGCAATCGGTCGGAGGCGGCGGTGGCTTTCTCACCGGGCAATCCGGCACCATGGTTCCGGACGTGACATACGCGGTGCCCGACACGCTCTATCGCAGCGCGAGCGGTCCAGGTGGTATGGTCTTCGTTTCCCTTTCTACGCCGGTGATCACCACAGGTGACGGGGCTTATGGCGTTCTTGCGCAGTCGATCGCCAATGGCGGTGGTATCTTTGCGCTCTCGACTGGACAGACCTTTATCGGATCGACGTCAAACAGCCTGTCCGATACCCAGCAACAGGCAGCAGGTGCTGTAACCGTCGAGGCGGGACAGGGGATCCAGGCCACAGGCAGGAACGCTGTCGCCATCTTTGCACAAAGTGTCGGCAATACCGTCGGCCAGCACGGCGGCACAATTACGGTGAGAACCTCCGCAGAGGTGATGGGTGGTTCCGGCGCCCAGGGTGCCGGCATCGTGATCGATGGCGGCACGAGTAGCAATCTGATTACGATTAGGGATCGATCCTCTGTATCAGCCGGTCTTTCGGCACCGGGAGGAAGGCAGGATCCGGCCATCCGCGTGGATCGGGGCATTGCGAATGTGAATAACGCGGGCACAATCTATGGCGATGTGTATCTAGGCGGTGGTGCGTTTTCTGGCAATCATCCCGCGGTCGAGGCGCAGACGACTGCTACGCCCAGCGTTCTGGTCGTGCCGACGGCAGGTGGCACCTTGTATAACGATGGCTCGATTGTCGCGGTCCCCGGGCAGCAGTCGGTTGTCGACGGCAATCTCGTGCAAAGAAGCAGCGGGCGTATCGTCACCACTGCGGATTTCGCTGCCGGAAAAATCAGCAGCTATGTCGTGAGCGGGGACGCGACGCTTGCGGGATACGTGCAACCGACGCTGGTAAGCATCCTGCCAAACGTCAGGCTGCCGGTTCTGACGGTTCAAGGTACGACCACCGGACGCCTGACGGCTTTGAGCAGCGCATTGTTTTCCTATCAGGTGACGCAGACCGGTAACGAGCAGTATCTCAGTGTGGCAGGGCGGAATTTTGATCAAAGCCAGTTCGACCTGACCCCGACACGGGCTGCGATTGCGCGTGGGCTGGGCACGCTGTTTGATGCGGGACACGTGCAGCTTGGTACGTTCTTTGCTGCACTCGACACAGAAGCAGGAAGCAGTCCGGCAGGGTATGGCCGAATACTGTCTCAACTCGGCCCGCGTTCTGTCGGGACCGTTGGTGCGCGTCGTGCTTTTGATGCTGCCCGGATCGCCGATCAATCCATGAACTGTCCCGTCTCCGCCGACGGAAGTTCGGCTCTGGTGGAACAGGCGTGCATTTATGGCCGCACCTCTGGTGGCAACACGGCGGACAGCGGGGACACCGATCGGGGCCGTATGCAATTGGGCAATGTCGTATTCCAGGGCGGTGGCCAGACCCGCCTGAACAATAACATGTTCGTCGGCGGATCCGTCGCGTACGAGCGGAGTTGGTATAATTCTTCTACCGACAGCGTAAAGGGCAACGGTAACGCGGGCCAAGGTGCCATCACTTTCAAGTGGCAGCCTAACCGATGGCTGCTGACCGGCGCAGCTTTTGGCAGCGTTGGTGACTTCCATATATCGAGGGACGTCAATGTTGCCGCTATCGGTGGAATCGGGAGTGGCTCAACGGATATGGAGTCCGTCGGACTGAGACTGCGCGCTGCCTACACGTTTGGATCGGACCCTTTCTATATCCGTCCGTATTTTAATATTGACGGGATTTATGCCCGCTCCGGAGGCTATCACGAAAAAGGGCTCGGTCTCGTGGGCCTTCAATATGGGGCGACCGACCAGACGACCGCAGTCTTCACCCCTGCTGTCGAAACCGGCAGCCGATTGAAGATCGGTAGCAAGATACTGGGCGCGTTCGTATTCGGGGGGGCATCAGTCCGATCAAACGACACGTGGAAGCTGCCTGCACGGCTGGAAGGCACTGTCTCAAGACACGAGGATTTCAGAGTCAGAATATCGCAAGATCGGGCGGTGGCGCATGTGGGCGGCGGCCTGCAATTGTTTCAGAGCCAGAGGCTGGATATCCGGCTTCAGTATGATGGGATATTTGGCAATCTGACCACCAGTCATGAAGGATCACTTGCAGCAATTTGGCGGCTATAGTGCTTGCATATATCAAAACCAGGGCCATCTTTCACAAAGACTGATACGCGGCAATTTCCCTTGGGGTCTGAATTGAACCGACGGAATTTTTTCCTGTATGTTCGTCAGAATTCCAACATCTGAGCCCTTGATGTGATCAATTTCGGCCCGACGTGCTCTCGGCGATCACGTTCACGATGTTCGTTAGTAAAGGCTGAATTTCGTGGCTTCTCAGGTTTGCCAAGCCGATGCGTACTGCGTTTGGTGCGTGAGATGCGGACACCGAGAATGCGGATGCAGGTGTGATGGCTATACCGCGCGCGGCAACCGCCTGCACAAATTCGTCCGCCCGTAATTTATCGGGCAATTCCAGATAGAGATGATAGGCGTGCCTATTCGCACGAACACGGAAACCCGAGAGGGCTTTTTGCGCCAAGGTTTGCCTATCTATGGCTTCGCGCCTCTTGTCGGCTTCCAGTGCGGCAATTGTGCCGTCCGCCAACCAGCGTGAACAGATTTCCATCGCAAAGCCACCGGCTCCCCACGCACCCGTCACAATCGCATTCGACAGAGCTTCGATATGGCGTTCCGGTGCTGATATTATCCCGAGCGTCAGGCCTGGGCCGACCCGCTTGGAAAGGCTGTCGAGAAAAATTGTATGCTCTGGCGCAAATGTCGATAACGGTGGCGGGGCCATATCGTCCAGGAAGCCATAGACCGAGTCTTCCACTGCAATGACGTCGTTCATACGCAACAAGGTCTTCGCAAGTTCTTGCCTGCGTCGGGACGGCATGGTGACACCCAACGGGTTATGCAGCGTGGGTTGGACATAGACGGCCCTCAGAGGGCTGGCGCGATGAGCGGCTTCCAGCGCTTCGGGTATCAGACCCTGAGCATCCATTGCGATGGGTACCGCAGCGAGACCCAGCTTTGTCGCGATCGCCTTCGCCAGGGGATATGTCAATGCTTCAAAGCCGACCCGATCTCCGGTTGAAGCGAGTGCAGACAGTGTCGCTGCAATGGCCTGCTTCCCATTTCCCGTGAAAAGCAGGGAACTTGCCGTAAGCATGTGTCCAGATCCGGACATTGCATGTGCCACACTGTCCCTGAGCGTCACCGTCCCGCGCACCGACACCTCGCGGAGTGAGCGCTGTAACAGTTCGGGGTTTAGTGCCATTTGGCGTAATCCTGCGGACAGCAGCAGATGCTGGTCCGCAAGGACGGGATAATTGGTGTCCAGATTGAATTGCGCGATCTGCGGCTCGCTGAGTGCGGGCCTGTTGGACGGCGGCACGGCACGTACGAATGTGCCTCGGCCGGTTTCCCCAACGACCAGCCCCCGCCGTCTCAAATCGTCATACACACGACTTGCGGTAGAGGGCGCGATGCCGCGACGATGGGCAAAGATCCGCTGTGGCGGCAAACGGTCACCGGCAACCAGTCGACCTGTCAGGATGTCGTCGGCGATCTGCTGCGCAATGGCGCGGAAATCTTCCACTGAAATGCTCCGAGTACAATAATCCAATTGCACCGATGTATTGTCTTATGTCATCCGGGATTCCGCTGCAACCAGCACTGAAAGAACCAGTTATGAACATCGCCATCCTGACGTTTGACGGCTTCAATGAACTGGATTCGTTCATTGCTGCGACGATCCTCAACCGGATGAAAGTGAAGGGATGGGCAGCATACATCACGTCGCCGACACAGGAAGTGACGTCGATGAACGGTGTCAAGATCGAGCGTCAGAGGCAGATCGAATTCGCAGCGGAGGCCGACGCTGTTCTTATCGGAAGCGGTGTAAAGACGCGCGACATTGCTGCCGATGCGACGTTACTGGACCGGATAAAGCTCGACCCGTCGCGACAACTGATTGCGGCGCAATGTTCCGGGACATTGCTCTTGGCAAAGCTGGGTTTGATCGGGGCGCTCCCCGCTTGCACGGATTTGACCACCAAGCCGTGGGTCATTGAAGCAGGCGTCAGCGTGATCGACGCACCGTTCATCGCTCATGGGAATGTTGCCACAGCCGGCGGATGTCTCGCGTCGCAGTACCTCGCATCATGGATGATCGCGCGCATGGGGTCGCGTGAAGATGCGGAAGCGGCAATCCACTACGTAGCACCGGTTGGAGAGAAGGCTCGTTACGTCGAGCGCGCACTGGAGGTGATCTCGCCGTTCATTCCGGCGAAAGAGGCTTTGGTCGCCTGAGGCTTCGGACCTGAGTAATTTACCCTTCAAAGCATCAGGAGGGACCCTTCTCTGTCGCCAGTTTGGTTTTTAGAACGATATAACGTCAATATTTAACTGTCTTTTTGGGTCCAGAACGTGAAATTTGTCAGACCTACATAATCGGCAGGTGAGTTGCAGATTAATGGGTCTCATGTTGTTCGCCAAACATCAGTTACCCCGGCGCTGTTGGGCTTGCTGGGCTTGGTGTTCTTAAGTGTCGGGACGACCGCGTCCGGCGAGAATGTCATGACATTTGCGCGTGTTATAGGCGGCATCACCGACGTTGTTGCTGGTAAAGTCGACGGCGCACACTTCCAGCGTCCGTTTATCAATGGCCAGATGGATTTTGCGCCAGACGCGACGACTGGAAGCGCCATGCTTGCTCGCATGTCTTCCCCGTCGACCTTGAACCCCGTGCTGTCGATAAGAAGATGCAGTGGCTCGCTGCGCCTGCCCGAAGCGATATCCACGACCAGCGTCTTCTGGCGGCGGCATAAAATGCTGGAGTCCGGCACCTTCCAGTCCAGGCCAATCAGCCTCAAGAGACTTTCGGCAAAGTCCGTCGTCTGCTGCAACGCCATCCCGAACAGAACCTTCATCGTCAGGCAGGTCTGGATCGTAGCGTCGTTGAATGCCTGCTGGCGACCACGCCGGCCGCTCGCCATCGCTTCCCATTGCGTCTGCGGATCCAACCAGATCGTTGTCTTGTAGTGCATGCGTGCTGGTCGGCTCATCCGCGCCAGCTATCAGCCCGGATTCCATGTGTGAATCCTACAAACCCCAATTTGTGCAATAGCGCCCAATCGAGGTGTATCCATTGAAAGTCTTTGAGGAAACGGCAGACTGGCGTGAAAGGAAGAGCGTGAGCGCGCCTGGTTCCCTCGGCGCGAAGTCGCCGACCTGGTGAGTGAGGGGGCATTGGTGCAGATTATCGAAGGGTAGGGCCAGGTTTGAGAATTGGCCCGTTTTGTCGACACAACGGGACCGCCTGCAGATGTGACTGTGATGGACGTCCCAGTGCGTGCCAGCCCCGCCGGGGGGATCGTTACCATGACCCTTATCACACCCATCAGCACAAGAGCGCGGTTGCCTGATCATTCTCAAAATGGTTTCGACGCCACAACTGGCAGGCAGTCGGTGGCCAACATGGCCGCTCCGCGACGGATGCTGGTGCCAGCCCTGCTTACCTGTTCAGAGCGGGTCAGCCTGAATGCGTCGAGAATTTCGGTGGCCATCGTCCGATCGACAAGTTGTATGACGCAGATCGGTTCGGCTGCGCTGATATCCTCGGGGCGGCGGAACGAAGATGGCGTTGGAGCGTCGGCGGATCTTCCGTTGTGAGGGTTTCGAGACGACGAGACGACCCCCACGGGCCAGCATATGGATTACGTTTCTTCCCAACTGGATCGTAGAGAATGACGTTCTGATCTCCAGAATAAAATGTATTCTGCCCGGTGGTGAGGCATGGAACGGCGACACCGCCGACATACGGTTGCAGAAGGCGTTGGCCCAGCCCTTTGTAAGGCTGAAAGTCGTAATCGCGGCGATCAGGTCCATGTTGGCCAACCACGCGTATGGACCGGAGATCCGTTACTTGACGGCCACTTACGTTGGAATTTTGTCAAATGGCTGCAAGATTTTTTTAAAATTATAGGCATACTGTTGTGAGTGCCAGTCTTGACATCAAGACCCGAAGCACACGGTCAGATTTATGCGAGAATCCGTGAAACGGACATCATCTCGGTTGTAGCGTGAACTTTCTGGTCGGGATTCGATTCGAAGAGGAAGTCTATCGACTCACCCATTGCCTCAGCAGCGAGCTATCTCACTAGGCGCGATATCGTGCAATTCCGTCGGCCCGCGAAACTTTACCGACGTAGGCGAGTTCGCGGCGCGCCGCAGTATCATCTGTCGTAAACTCGCGTCCGATCATGCGGACCATCGTCCTGGAAAGAGGTGGGTCTTTCTCGGAGCGGGAGAAGGTTGCCCCTATTTCCATAAGGCGGCCCATTACGAAAGCCAACCGATATGGCATTGAGCGTAGCCCTTCAATCGAGAGACCCTGAAGATTTGCAATATCCGAGACAAACTTGCGAAAGGTCGTCTTGTCACGGTCATTGATAAAGTAGGCTCGACCGCCTGTACCCTGTATGAGAGCGCAGGATACAGCTTCAATCACATTATCAACATGACAAGTATCGTAGGCATAATTGCCGTGCTTGATGAACGCGAACTGACCAGATTTGATTACACGTGGAAGCTCTCTGCTGAATGTATCCCCAGGCCCCCAAATTGCCGGAGGACGCAGGGCGATCGTCCGGAATCCTGGCCTGTTCGCAGACAGCACAAGCGCTTCAGCAGACGCTTTGCTCGCGAGATATCCAGAAAAACTGTTTGGAAACGTCTCCGCTGATTCGTCAACTTTGCGAATAGGAGATCCGTCGTTATCCATGATGATACCTGCGGCACTGATATAAACGAAGATCGAAGCCCCCGATTGTTCAGCCGCGCTTAGAAGAGAGAGCGTTCCATCAACGTTCGTCTTGAAGTAGGGGGCTCGGGGGCCGGAGAACCGAAAATAGGCACCAGCATGAACAATGGCGTCCACCTTGGGCAGGCACGGCAACTCAGAGCCATCCAGGATACCCCTGATCGGTACTGCCCCAAGGGCGAGAACTTTTTTCTCCGCGTCATTGGAACGCGCGAGCGCGAATACGGCGTGGCCATTGTCCAGCAGCTTTGAGATCAGTCGAGTTCCGAGAAAACCGGAGCCTCCAGTGACAAGAATATCCATTTGAGGGTTCCTATATTTTTCGCCTGCTGATCGCGCTGATCGCGCTGTCGCGCAGGTTCGAGATAACCGTCGGGTCTGGGGGGAGTATTGTCTCCACCAGTTGCAGCGATGCCGTGACGTGTAGAAGGGCTGCTGCGTTTGCAGACGACCAGATCAGATTCGCGGCTGCATCCTCGGACATTACGAGAAGGCCTGCACGAGCAACATTACTGATTCTGTCCTGCAGCAGCCCGTAAGCCTGCTTGGCCGCTGGAATATCAGCAGCCTGCAGGACACGAGCCATCATCGCGGTGTAAAGACGGGGGCGTGCTTCAGCGAAACGAACGTAGTTGTCCCAACCTTCCTGAAGGGCGACTAACGGATCGGTCGACGTGACAGCGACTTTTTTCTCTTGGAGAAATTGCCGGAACGCTTCGGCTAGTGCAGCACTGAGCAATCCATCGGCGTTGCCGAAGTGATGATAAAGCGTTGGCGCCGTGACATTGGCTTTCGTGCAAACAAGGCGGGTCGAAAACCCTGCCTCGCCTTCATCCTCAAGGACCCGAAGGGCCGCCGTCACCAAGGTGTCGCGTGTGTTCATTCAACTTATATAGCACCGCTATACAGTGCCGTCTATAGCGACGCTATATATCGTTTCTCAGACTTCGTAAGATCCGCCCCACCGACTACAAGTGCGAACTGCATGGCATGCTTTGCTAGACTTGCGCCTGCCTTGAAATACCTTTCCATCATGCGGCCCGTCATCAAGGGGCTTTCCCAGCAAAGGTGGTATAGTTGACGTTCCCGGTCTGCACCTGCGTCACCCACCGCATAATTGGATGAATTGCGTTTAAGGATGTGGCGGCCTTTGCCGCAACAACATCTGTTTTTGTATCGCCTGCGCAAAAATTTTCAATGCGAGGTTCTAGGAAATCTCTCAGAACAGTTGATCAAGTGTAGATCATAGGTCACATGTTCTATTCAATATGTGCTTCGGACTCGAGAACCTCAGCTTACATGAAACTTTTAAGTATTTTACAAGGAGAATTTTATTCTGGTATTTTTTTAAAAAAATCCACAACCCGACACGTTAATTTATGACCAACATTTGGTAGCCATATGTTGGAATTGAGGATTTATGGACACTCTGGCGACGTTGGATATCGAAACCGCTCCGATGGCCAGACCGCAGGAAGCTGTGGGGTCCTCAACTGCTGTGTCCTTATCGACGAAGGCAGATGTCCCTAAAAACTATCCCGTCCCAGCCACAAGGCCGACGCAAGAGGGTCCGGGTGGCGTCCTCTATGATTTCAATGAAGGATGCCGGGTCAAACTGCCCGACGATCAGGACTATACAGTCACCATTCGCGACCTGGACACGCAGAATATTCTGTTTCGGGCGACGTCCTGTGGTGGCTCGATTCAAAGCAGCAAGAAGTTCTACGTGCGATTTGGAGTCGACGTGGAGGACGAATCTAAGAGCCGCGTCCTGTCATACTCACTGAGCTTGGCGGGTCGAGCGGTCCTCGTAGCCATGCCCGTTGGCACACTAGGCGACCCGATTTCGTGGTTCGGGTATGTCCTGAAATCCCAGAAGCAACATCAGTGCAACCTCACCTGTGTCATGGGTGAGCATATCATTCCACCGTTCAAATCTGCCTATCGAAACATCACGTTTGCAACACAGGACGCTGTATATACCTCCCGCTTTTACGCGACTTATTACATCGGCGTGTTCTTCGATGATGCGAGAAACGATTAGCAGTCGACCGATTTTCGTCATGTAGGTCTGCACAAGACGGCTGCATATATTCTCGGTGTCGATCCGAGCGAGCCAAAGCTTTCCGTAGCGCTACCAGATGAGACGCGCCCGATCGCCGAGCCCTACGTGTGCGTCGCTGTCCAGGCCAGTACGCATGCCAAGAAGTGGAACAACCCGCACGGCTGGTCAGCGGTTATCCAAAAACTGAAAGCTCGTGGCTATCGCGTCATCTGTATAGACAAGGAAGCGGCGCACGGCTCAGGGCTGGCGTGGACGCACATTCCGAATGGTGCAGAAGACCAGACAGGAACGATCCCGCTGCGCCGCTGTTCGTTGCGCGTGACGTCGTGGAACCGATCTTCTGCATCCTGGAAGAGCGTGCGATCGCACAGGGCTGCGCTCTCGCGTGACCCAGCCGGTTCGGACGACCACAGACCATGACCTGCACCTGATCACTGACAAGGGCCAGATTATTCATCAGGCTCGCGCTGTGAGTGATCAGGCGATGTTCATGATCCCGAATGGCGTGAAGGCGGTGCGTCTGGTGTCGCGCACGTCGCGTCCGTCGGATGCGATCGGCCCGTTTGTTGATGACCGTCGCGAGTTGGGTGTGCTGGTTGGTAGCGTCACCCTGTGGGACTCCAACCTGACGCGCAGCATCGACACACTCGACGCGGACCTCGTCGGCTGGTCGGTCGTGGAAGCAAGCACCTGCCGCTGGACACTCGGTGATGCTTGGCTACCGCTTGGGGATCGTCGTGCAGACGCACTCGGCATGCTCGGCATTCAGATCCTCGCGGCTGGTCCTTATGTGGCCACGGACAGCGGCATGCAGGCTGAAAGCGTCATCACAGCCTGAGGCCTCGGGCACGGGTTTCGGTCCGTGCCCATTGCCGAGAGCCCGTGGTGGGACTGTCAGGAGAGCAGCGTGGGGGGAAACACCACGCTACTTTTTTTATCTGGCGTGAGGGCTGCTACACAAAGCACATCGTGCTGACGCGATTAGTGGCAGCAGAAGGCGGCTGGGGGCCTCTATGCGCGCCGGATAGAATGTTCGATCCGCGTAGTTCACACGGTTATCGTATCGTTCAAACCATTCAGAGGCTCGCGCTCCGAATTATCCCATTCCTGCAGTCTGGTGCGCGATGAAAGGATGCGCCGCATGCTTACGCGCCGCGCAGGACGCTCTACAATCGATTTTCGGCGTTGAATGGTCGAGGGTTGATTGGGCGCGTCTGTTCTAGGCCCTGGCGCGGACCGTCGGCCAACCCGCCTGACTGCTGATTGACGGTTCCGCCGTGAAGGCCCATCGCTGTGCCTCTGGCGGAAAAAGGGAGGGAGCGATATCAGGCCATCTACCGCTCGCGTGGCGGACGCAAGACCAGGATTTGCGTGTTGAATAGTGGCAATGTCGCGGATCGCGGGGGCGCCCCGCCGCCTCTGGAGAAGACTCTGGTGCTGGCGCATCCACGGTGACAGGGGCTACGACACCAATGTGGTTCCACGCGGAACGGCGCCGCACAGGGTGACGAGCGCCTCCGACCAAGTTGGGTGAGCAATCACGAGCGCTTCGATCGCGTGATAGGCAAGCCCCTGCGCCATAGCGAGTTGGACTACCGGCAGAAATTCGCCCGCATGGGGCGCGAAGGCGGCGAAACCGACGATCGTGTCGTCCGGGGCGACGAGCAGCTTGAGAAGGCCGCGCGTCTCGCCCGTCGTGCGGCTGCGGAGGATCCCGCGAACCGGCAGGGTCGCGGTGCGGAAGGCGAGACCCTGTGCGCGCGCCTCAGTCTCCGTGAGCCCGATCCGCGCCAGTTCGGGCTCGAGGAAGAGGCAGCTAGGCACCTGACGACCTGTCGTTCGACGATCACCGCCCGCGAGGTTGTCGCGGACGATGCGAAAATCCTCGAAACTCATATGCGTAAAGGCCGGGCTGCCTGCACAGTCACCGAGAGCCCAGACGTTTTGCGCAGTGGTTTCGAGACGGTCGTTCACGCGGACGTAGCCGTGGTCGGTCATTTCGATCCCGGCGCGGTCGAGACCGATATCTCGCGTGTTCGGCGTCTTGCCGGTGGCGACAAGGAGATGCGTGCCCTCAATCGCGCGCTTGACGCCGCCGATCGTCGCTTCCAGCGTCACATGATCGCCGGAGAGGCCGGAGATGGACGCGATCGCGACATCGGTCAGAATGGTAATCCCCTCGTCGCGCAGGAGTGCCGACACTTCGATGGCGATGTCGTCGTCCTCATGCGGCAGCAAGCGAGGAGAACGCTCGCAGATCGTGACCTTGCCGCCAAAGCGACGCATAGCCTGGGCCAGTTCGAGCGCAATATAGCCGCCACCGAGGATAAGGAGATGATCGGGCACTCCCTCAAGATCGAGAAGCTCGACGTGCGTCATGGGCACCGCGTGCCTCAGCCCGGGCAGGTCCGGCAGGCTCGCGAAGGCGCCGACGTCGAGGAACACCCGCTCACCACGCATTACCCGCGGTTCGCCATTTGCGAGCGTGACCTCGATCGTGCGTTCCGCCGTGAACCGCCCGCGTCCCATGACCAGTTCCGCGCCCGAGACCGTGAAGCGCTCGCGATGCAGTGCGATCAACCCATCCACCATCGCGCGCTTTCGGGCCTGCACTGCCTCCATGGAGACCGAGACCTCGCCTACCTGAATGCCGAACGCAGCACTTTCGCGCACGATCCGGGCGACCGACGCGCTGGCGATCAGGTTCTTGCTCGGCAGGCAGGCGATGTTGGGGCAGGACCCGCCGATATAGCGGTCCTCGATGACCGCCACGCGCTGGCCGGACTTGGCCAGATGCCAGGCGATATACTTGCCGCTCTCGCCGCATCCCAGCACGAGAGCGTCATAGGTCTCGATCGTCACGACGCGTTGCCCATTGTCAGTACGATGCGAAAGCGGGCCTGCCCGGCCATCATTTTCGCATATGCTTCCGGCGCACGCTCCAGCGGCATCGTCTCAATCATGGCTTCGACGCCCGCTAGGCTGCTGAAGCGCAGTGTCGCATCTCCGGTCGCGGGGTCGCCAGTCAATGCACCCTCGACGGATCGACCGCCGAACAGGAGATCCGTCGTCGCGGCCTGCACCGGATCGGACGAGGCGCCCAGCACGATGACGCGGCCTCGCGGGCCGAGCCCCTTGATCGCGAGGGACGCGACATCGCCGCCCGAGGCCGTGACGACTACCAGCGACGCGCCACCGAGCGCCTGCATGGCCGCGCCGATATCGTGTGCTGCACTGTCGATATAATGATGCGCGCCGAGTTTCGCCGCGAAGGGGGCGGCCTTGTCGCCACGCCCGATCGCTACGACCTCGAAGCCCATGCGGCGGGCATATTGCACGGCAAGGTGCCCCAGGCCACCGATGCCGACGATCGCAACAAGGTCGCCTGCCTTCGCGGGGGAATTACGAAGGGCGCTGAAGGTCGTCAGTCCCGCACAGAGCAGCGGAGCAGCGGCTTCGGCGGAGAGATCGTCCGGGATCGCGACCAGACCGCTGGCGCGGGCGAGCATAATCTCGGCGTAACCGCCGTCATGCTGGATGCCGGTAAATTCCTGATTGCGACAGTTCACCAGATCCCCGCCACGACACGACAGGCAGTAGCCGCAGGAGCCACCGAGGAAGCCCACGCCCACGCGCTGCCCGACCGACCATCCGGCGACGTTCATACCGACCGCGTCGATCCTGCCGACGGCTTCGTGGCCTGGCACGCGCGGCCAGGCGATCGGGAACTGTCCCTCGACGGTTGCGGCATCGGAATGGCAGACGCCGCACGCCTCGACGCGGATGCGCACCTGTCCGGGACCGGGTTCCACGAGAGGCTTCCGGGTCAGTTCGAGCATACCGGGCCCGGTCGCTTGGACGGCCCGATAGGTGGCGCCGGATACTGTCATGTTGCTTCCCCTTCATGAAACGCCTCATAGCTACACCGCAATGAAGATCGGCGAGAGGACGTATAAGCCTCTTATCGGGCCAAGGAGCGGATCGGTGGGTTGCGGTTGACCATGATATTGCGGGATGGGGCGCGAGGCTTCATTCGGGAGGGGAAAATGCGCCGTATTGGACTGCTGGTCCTGCCAGAATTTCAGGTGCTCGGCTTTTCGGCGCTTGCCGCGTTCGAGGTTGCCAACAAGGAGGCAGGCGAGACGCTTTACGATCTGCGCGTGCTGTCGGAACGGGGCGGTGCAGTGCGGTCGTCTCTCGGCATGGAGGTCTCGTCCGAGCCGTTGCAGACCGTCGAGGACGGCTCCTTTGATACCATCCTGATCGCAGTCGGCATGGAGGTTCCTGAAACCCCCGATGCGGTCGCCCGAGCGCTGTGCACGGCAATGCCCCTAACGCGCCGTCTGGCCGCCATCTGTCTCGGCTCCTTCGTGCTCGGGGATGCGGGGCTGCTGGACGGACGTCGGGCAACGACGCACTGGCTGTTCGCCGAGCGCTTCCGCGCGCGCTTTCCCCGATGCGGCCTCGATATCGATCGCATCTTCACCGAAGACGGCCCGATTTGGACCTCAGCCGGCATGTCAGCGGCGAGCGATCTGGCCATCGGGATGATTGAGCGCGACCATGGCGCGGCACTGGCCCGAAAGGTGGCACGGGGCATGGTCCTGCATCATCGCAGGGCTGGTGGCCAGTCGCAGCATTCGGTACTGCTTGATCTGGATTCGCCGAATGACCGCGTCCAGAAGGTCGTGGCCCACGCGAAGCGCCACCTGCGGGACCGGCTCTCCCTGGACGATCTGGCGGAGATTGCCTGCCTGAGCCGCCGTCAGTTCACGCGCCTTTTTCGAACTGAAACGGGCGTGACACCCGCGCGCGCCGTCGAGCTACTACGCCTTGAGGCGGCGCAACACATGGTCCAGCAAAGTCGGCTGCCGATCGAGGCCATCGCGGCGGAGACGGGGTTCGGAAACCGCGAGCGGATGCGTCGGACCTTCCTGCGTATCCGGGGCGTAGTGCCGATGGCCCTTCGTGCGCAGACCGGCCCCGTGTCCACCATCGAGGCCGAGCGCGCCCAATAACATGCGGTCGGGCTGGTTTGACGTCTTCTCACGGAGAGAAGGAGGATGGTCCGTCAAGTCCGACTTAGTCCGGATGCAGCGGGTGAGGCTTGCGACAAAAATAGCCCTTCTCGAAATACATGTATACAACACATCGACAGATGATTGGTCGCGTGTTTGGAATTTCCTGTTGCTCGAGCCTACTAGATTATCATTCAGCGTAGATGCCGAAGTGACGTCACCACCGTTAACTGTTGGAGAGGTGTTTGATCTGCGGCATGCTCACGCCACAACCGCATCGTATGCCCTCGGCAAACAGAGATTAAACTGTCATTTCTTTAATGAGCAGGAAATAGAGTTTGACTTGGACCCGCGTGATGTTACCGGACCAATAGAATTGCTGCAGATGATTGGATTTTTTGAAAAATTGTTTCATTTAACGAAGAAGCAGGTATTTCTTACACATGAAAATGCGTCAGATGCCATCGTCGCGCGATTTGATCCCGTTTCCGGAAGCTTCCTCTGGGTGCCTGTGCCCGCAGAAAGGCAAGATCGATAAACAAGTTAACGCGTTTGCTTTTTTTCAGATTTTGGCCGCAAAGCAAACACTCCGCTCGTGGCTCCTCGCTGAGCCAATCATGATTCGCGAATAGTGGCAGTCGGGACATAAAATCGTACCCGAAATGGTTGAGAGATACGAAGTCAGTGAAGATCTGCCTTAGCTTTGTTTTGAGCGTCTTCCATTCGTGGAAATGGTCAGAGCGCGCCGCGCTAACGCAAAGCGGTGCATGGCACGTGTACTTTAGGGGCAGAAAGGGCAGACGTGACGGACAAAAGACGAAGACGGTGCGATTAGATGTTTGCGGCGCCTGAGCGCGAATACGAGCAGCGCATTGTTCGACCGCTTGAAACTCTCCGAGCGGGGTGACTGCAGCCGAAGGCCGTCCAGATGCGCCGTCGGTCGACCACCCGCCTTCACCATGCCGGATTGCAGGCACCACGGGCGGAACATTTCATAGGACACGATGATCCCGCGCTCTGGAAGCATTTCCTCGATCAGGCGGAAGCTTGGTAGAAAACGGAAATACAGCCACACCGCATTCGCAATCAACTCACGTGGAAAACAGTGCCAGTTGTAACCTCACGGAGGTTCGCCTCATCTCACCTTCCTGTCACACGCCAGAGTCAAAGTGACAGCGCCTACCGACGGGGCGTCCCCCGCGCATCACAAGTGCATACCAAAAAAGGCGGTTCCGAAGAACCGCCTTTTCCCACATCGACCATTGTGATCGATCAGAAATTCGCCTGAAGCGTCAGCTGGAATGAACGACCGATAATGCCGTCAAAATAACGCGAGGTGCTGCCCGTATACGGAAACTGCGGACGCCCGTTGAAGACATTGTTCATATTAAAGTTCATCGAATAATGCTTAAGGAACGTGTAGCCGATAGTCGTGTTAAAGGTGAACCACTGTTTGAAATGGCCGTCCTGATAAGTGTTCGGCGATACGTTCAGGGCATACACGCTGGGACCATAATAGATGGTCTGCCACTGGAGGAACAGCGGTCCGCGATAGTAAGACAGGTTCGCGGTAAAGCTGTCTTTGGGATTGCTGGAACTTCCGACCTCGTCATACACCTGTCCGAGGACCGTCTGCTGATTCTTAACGTAGTGCATGTAGTTGACGTTCATCTCGATATCGCCAGCACTGATCGGCAAGCCGACGCGATAGAGCGGTAGATAGTAGTTCAGACGCGATTGCAGACCTTGCATATGTTGATTGGCAACATTGAAATACCCGTCAGTATAGCTGGTCACCTGTCCACTAGAGTCACGGGTAAAGGTACTGCAGTAGGCGTTCGGATAGCCTGGATTGTCGTAGCACGCGTCCATCAACTGCTCTGCATCCAGCGAGACGATCTCGTTGCGAATGTCGATGTCGATGAAGTCTGAATTCAGCGTCAGGCCCGGGATGAATCGTGGCTGAAAAGTGATACCACCCGTGAAACTGTCGGCAGATTCGTTTTGCAGCCCGTTATTGCCGCCCGTCTTCCCCTGCGTGGTGAAGTTAACAATGTTGGAGTTCAGTCCGGCCGGAACACCCGCACGGGCGCAGTTCGCGGCACGGGTTCCGGGATTGGGACCGGAATTGATGAACTGAGCCGAGCACGGATCGTCTGCTGTCTCGTAGCTCGTGCCCTGGGGGGCGAACAGCTCGGTCACGGACGGCGCGCGCAGGGAGCGCGTGTAGTTGCCGTGGAACACGATATCGCGAACCGGGGCATATGAGCCGCCCGCCGTATATGTCCAGAACCCGCCGGTGATGCTGTTGTTGAGATATCGAGCGCTTGCATTGCCGCTCAGGCTATAGGCCAGTGGGATGTGCATCTTGGGCGAAATCAACGGCACATCGAGTTCAGCGAACACTTCGTGCGTATGGAAGCTGCCCTGCACCGGCGTGATGGGCGCGGAGTTGCCGTATTGCAGATACGATCCGTCCGGCTGTTCCGCACCGAGATAGAACGCACCGGGCTGGAAGTTGAAGCCCTCACGACGATGTTCATACCCAAGATCCCAGCGAACATCCCCCGCCGGTAGCTTGACAATCGTGCTTTTAACTTCAGCAACGATATCGAACTGGCTGTTGGTCTGGGTGGTGTGGCTCGGGGCGGTGATGTAATTGACCGCGGCTTGACTGGCGTTCGTGTCCCCGAAAGGGTTCAGTGGCATGCAGGTCGAACTATAGGTCGCTATCGCCGCGTTCGTATAGCCCGGGGCACACACGATGGCGCCCGACGCATCTGTCGTGGCGTTCAGCGCGTTGACAAGATTCTGCGTGACGATCTGCGGCTGATCGGTGTGCGAGATCGAACGACCATAAGTGCCGCTGACATCCCAATCGAAGTGCCGTCCGCCGATGCGGAAATCTCCGCTCAGACCGCCAACAAAACGGAATGTCTGAGTGTTGGTTGTAAACGCACCACTGCCCCAGTCTGTGTTGACGCGCGACATGTAGAACTGGTCCGTCGGCTCACCGGCCGCCGCCAGCGCCGACGTGATCGTGTTGCGCTCTGAGGACGTTAAGAACGGATTGTTAGTGCTGAGCACCATATCACCGTTTTGCGTACCGTCCGCGGCACCTGTCATCGCATTACCGAACAGCGCCGTGTTATAATAACCCTGATAAGCGGTATTGTAGGCGCTGCTGTTCTGATACCATCCTTCAAACGTCGCCTTGAGGTGATCGGTGATGTCATAATGCGCAAGCGTGGTCAGATTGAGTCGCGTCTGGCCAACAATCAGATTGTCGTAATTGCCCAGCGGGAAGCCGTTGCCACCCGTGCCGGTGATCTGGTCTCCATTGGTCGAATTGAAGGTTAGCGGCACCAGCGCAGTACCGGCCGAATTGAAGATCAGTGGGTTACCGGCAGCATTGGTCACCGACGCGTAGGGCTGTCCGCTGAGTGTGGGATAATCATCGGCGATCAGGGGCATGCCTGACGTAGTGAATTCAAGATAGCGCCGTCCGCCGCGCCGTAAAAGATACGAATAAGGCGTGTTACCATCAGCGTCAGTTGCAAGCCCGTAGGAGTTTTTACCTGCACCAGCGTAAGTCTGTCGAGCGGCATCACTGAGCGGTAACTGATTGTTGTATTCCAGATCGAACACGATACCGCCCCGGTCGTGATCGAAATGCTTGCCAGCTAAAAGGGCGATTTTCGACGATCCATTATCCAGCTTCTGGCTTAGTCCACCCTGAGCGGTGAAGCTGACTCCCTCGAAGTCATCCTGTAGAATGAAGTTCTGCACGCCCGCGATGGCGTCGGAACCGTAGGCTGGCGCACCGCCGACGCCGACAGTTTCCACTTTTTTGATCAGGGATGTCGGGATCACACCCAGATCGACTGGAGAGCCCGAGACCGAGCCGAAAATAGATGACGATGCCTGGGAGACAAAGCGATGGCCGTTGACCAGTGTCAGCGTGCGCTGCGATCCCAGATCGTAAAGGTTGGCAAGGAACTGCCCGGCGCCAAAGCTTCCCTGCGATCCCATGTTGCTGTTATCCGGGGCGCCATACGAAGGATTTTCACGCAGCAGTGCGGTACCTACGTTAGCGTAACCGCGCGCTTGCAACTGTTTGGCGTCAATTGTCGTCGTCGGCATGATGTCTGACATCGAGGAATGTGCAAGACGCGATCCGGTTACAACGATGGTCTCGGCCGCGTTACCAGTTTCCTTTTGTTCGGCCAGCGTCGCAGCATTCGCCTGTGTCGTGGCGTTTCGGGTCGTGATGGGTGATGGCGTGGTCTGCGCAAAGGCCGGATTTGTGGTCGTGCTTGCCGATGGCACCCCTGTGGTAGGTTCAGACGTGACCTGCTTGGCAGGGGTGACTCGCTTCTTCGTTTTTTGTGTCTGTACGGCAGCAGTCGTTGCGCTGTGCGCTTTTACCGCGACCACAGGGCTTAGGCCAGTCGACAGTGCCAGCACGAGTAAAAACGGAGAACCGACAAAGCGGCTCTTATTATTTATAAGGAGCGATTTATTTGAGTGTTCTCCTGATTTTTTCATCCGTGTTCCTGCTCCGCTCGGAGATCATGAGGTCAGGCAGGATGCCGACGCTACACAAATTGTAATGTCATGTAACATACGTTACGATGTCAAACAGTGTTTTGCGGGTGTGGACATTAGGTTTGTCATCTGCTGCTTTATCGCAACACTCCTGCATTTTGGAAGCTGGAACTCTCACATGATCGAACGGTTTGGCGAAGACTGCCTCCCGTTCAACAGTCATATGTGGGGGCAGGGCTTGATCTGGTGGGGGGGGGCAGACGTCCGCCGAACGAGTGAAATGACCAGTCGCCCAAGCTGTGGTCAAGGTAGTTGCTCTGCACCTGAATCACGAACAGTATAGTGCGGTTGCGTGCTGGGTTAGGATAGATAGCAAGCGGCAACGAGGGTCAGAGCGTCGGAAACTCGTTGCTAAACAAGCTATGTATTTCATACAGAGCGTTAACAGTGCCCAGCACAGGGTCGAGTTGCCTTTCCGGCTCCTGGCGCTGCGAGCGCGTGCTCTGGGCTTGGGAGGAGGCAAGTCTGAATTGAGCGACAAACTAATGGGGCGTCGCGGTGCAACGGTGTCATAGGAAGTGTAAGTTGCAGTCATCGACGTTCTACTTATGCGCATACCGCTTTACCCAATTTCTATTGGATGCGATGGAACCCAATCAACACCGGTTCGTCGGCCTGCTGATTGTGTTGAGAAGATCGTCGATGAACGCGGGCCTCCCTCGGCCAGTAGTTTACATTTCCTCCGCCGCCACAGACGACAAGCGGCGGTCAGAGATGATCGCGTGCTAACGCTAAAATCAGCGCAGACCGTACTTATCTCGCCACGTAGTGGCCAGGTGCCCAGACCCAACGCATGCCGTTCCAACGCCAATGACCAGGTCGCCAGACCAGATAGGGCCGGGGAGGTGGGGGTGGACTCTCAACGATCATCGGGGGCGGTGCAGGACGCACGACAACGGGTGCGACCGGCTGTGCATAGACAACAGGCCGTGCCCTCGGCGGATACACACATCCGGCTAAGGCAAAGGAAATTGTAGCCATGATTAACGAGCGTGTTTTTAAAATCATCATTTTCCCCAAAAACCTGCTTCTTCTGTTTCATCTAAAAAGTTTATATTATAATTATCCATAAATTTACTTCGGTCGGTCGTCTTTCATTGCGACATAAGTGCACGACCCGTAACCCTCTGTTTTCCCCTTTCACACCAAATATCGCTTATAGTGAACATAGCCTTTGTCATGGACAGTGATTTTCAACTTAGTAAATCATGATTATTCTCAAATGAGCAGCTGCGCCTTCCGGCAATGTCAGGTCACCGACATGCACAGTAGTCGTCACTCATATCGTGCACGGGAGCCTGACACTGCGACCATTCGCGCAAGCAATGAACGCTGCAACAGGCTTCAGAACTGGGCGCCGAGAGACGTCTCTTTTTGCACTGACCCGCCAATCTCCCAACATACGTCAACGTCTGACATTTAACGGCTGGTCACGAAAAATCCGTCGATCAAAAAATATTTTTGATGGAGTTCAGGATTGTTGCGCTTCAAGGTTGGATAACTTTGCGCGCCTTTGCGTGCTCGGGATGTCGTAATGGTCCACCTTTAGCCAAGGCTTGAGCGAAGGTAGCCCGCTCGTCGTCAGGCAATGTCGCAGCAAAATGGATAATGGATTCTTCCAGACGGGTCCGCAGTTGAAAATCGGCGTCCCGAGCCTGTGCCAGTGCAGCATTGGCGGCCTGTTCGTCAAAATGCGGCTGTTCGAAAAGCGCGGCTGCGGCAGCCCGATTGTCTTGTGCCGCATGCGTCAGCGCGCGACCATCCCGCAACGCCGCGCGCAACGTATGGATGAAGCGCTGGCGATCGGGTAGCGGCAGTTCGGCACCTGCTTCGCGCAATGGTCGGTGTGCCGAGAGCAAGTGCGACTTGAACGCGTCGGGTCGCAGGAGCATGAACAAGCCCCCGCCCAAGGCACCAAGCGCGAAAATATTGATAAGCAGCGACGCTGTCAGAAGAAGGGTCGTCGACCGTTTCATCGTGGATCCTCATCACGTTCTGGAGCGTCAGACAGTTCGGCGAATGTCCCGAAAATGCTTGTCGCATACAGCGAGCTGGCGGTGGGGGCAGAGTGCTGCGTAACCATGCCGATCCCGGTGGCGACACCTCCAGCCAGACTTACTGCTGCGGCAGCACCCGATAGCCAGAGCCGCAGTGCATGAAAAGAGCGATTCGCGTGTCGTGTTCCATCCAGAACGCGCGCTGACAGGACAGAGCCGGGACCACCCACCTCCCAGGACTCCAAAACCGCATCCAGAGAGCCGGCTTGTTGCAGAATGTGGTTTACGTGATCAGGATGTGCGCGCTCGTAGGCCTGTGCTGCAGCACGCTCAGCGTCCGGCCATCTCAGTGAATTGGCACCGTAGGCGTCGACGATGGCTGCGAAGCGACCGGGAGTCATGATTCGATTCCTTCCAAACGTGCGCGCAATGTTCGGCGTGCACGCGATAACAGACTTTCAAGGGCCTCCACACTCACGTCCAGCGTACGCGCGATTTCGATATTCGAAAGTTCTTGATAGACGTGAAGGATGATTGCATCCCGTTGCCGCTCCGGCAGCGTGTGGATCGCCATTCGAACGCGATCTGCCGTCTCGGACTGTATCATGCCGTGATCCGCCGGAAGGGCCGGATCGACCTGTTCCGGCGGCTCCGCCGTAGCGATCTCGCGCCTGCGACGCAACCGATCGTAACAGAGATTCAGAACGACCCGGTGCAGCCACGTATCGAACAGCGCACGCCCGGTCTGCCAGCGCCGCGCCTGCTTCCAGCTACGCAGAAAAGCCTCCTGGGTAACGTCATCGGCGTCATTGGTGTTGCCGAGCATCCGCAGCGCCAGAGCGTGCATACGCGGTAGTTTGCGCGTCATCAGTGCGCGGCTGGCGGCCTCGTCCCCCGCCCCCATGCGCGCAAGCAGTTCAGCATCTGTATCGGGCAGCGTCTCCAGATGGATATCCTCAATTTCAGACAGGCAAGACTGCCTTCTTGAACGCACAGGAAACAGAAATCCGTCGCACGGTATCGCAACTCCCAACATTCTCCTTGCACCGTCAGGCTCTAATCAGTCCTCCCATTGGGGTATCGGCAGGAACACCGGGAAATAGACCACGCATCACGCGGGCAGGATCGAGCCTCAAACTTTCCCCAGCGACTGCGGCAATCAGGCTATCCAGACGCGCAGTAGGCCGCAAATCCCGCCCTTCATACAGATTGGCAGCCGACAGACCCGGCCAGTCGGCAATCACGCGGCCGCCTTTCACCGCCCCCCCGACCAGCATGGCAACCGTGCCAGTCCCGTGGTCGGTGCCCCCCGTGCCATTCACTGCCGCCGTTCGTCCGAATTCCGTCGCCACCAGTACGGTCGTGTTGCCCCATATCGGCCCCAGCCCGTCACGCAGGGAAACCAGCAACGCGTCCAGCGCTTTCAGGCGCACATTCAGGCGGAGCAACTGGGCGCTATGTGTATCCCAGCCGCCGGTTTCAAGCATCGCGATCCGCGGGCCGTCCGGTCTGGACAGAAAACCAGCGGTCAGCTTGCCCAGACCGGATGGGCTCTGATTGTTCGATTGAACGCCCGCCATTTTTTGCGTATCGAGCGCCTCCGCCCAGAGTGCATGCAGTTGCGGATCGCGATCATAAAGCGTGGCGGCCCGCATCATCACGTCATCGGACGGAGTTGCTGCGACTGATGGCGCATAGGATAGGACAGACGTCGGACCCCGTAGTGCCGCCGGCATCGTCGAAGCTATCGCAATAGCCTCGCTGCGGGTCTGCGGCAGCATGGCGGCGAGCCGGTTCAGCCAGCCGTTCCTGACCTCGTAAGGGCGCGTGCCGCCAGTCTCCAGCACGTTCTGTCCATCGAAGTGCGAGCGGTCGCGATAGGGCGACGCCACAGCGTGCACGAAAAGGGCCTGCTGCTGTGCGTACATCTTGCCAGTCTCGACAAGAGATGGATGGAGGGCGAACAGCCCGTCCAGCGGAATCCGCTTTGCATCCCCGATCAGTTGTCCGCGTAACCCGGCATAGGCCGGGTCTCCATAAGGCTGAAGGATATCCAGTCCATCGGCGGCACCGCGTTGAATGATGAAGATGAAGCGCTGTTCGGTCGCGACTGAGGCGAGCGCCATTCTAGGGCTGATCCACAGGGCACCGGCGCCTGCAGCCGCAGCGGACACGAACTGGCGGCGAGTGAGTGACATGGCTTATCTCCGGAGAAAGTCGGGCGACACCAGCAGCAGCGCGAGCGCGCTCTGCGGGCTTTCGGCCTGCCTGATTTGTTGTGCAGTGACAGGAGACAGGGATGCCGGCAGAAGCTGAGGCGCAAGGTCGCGCGCATCAAGCCGATCTCCCGCGCGCTCGGCCAAACCCGAGGCAGCGTTCATACGCTGCATCAGGGCGGCCGGCGTTGCCCAGGTGACAGAGGTATCGTCCCAGCCCGCTGGCGCACCTGGTTTCCACACCGGTTGCCCGAGTTGACGTTCCAACAGCACGATATGGTCGTCATGCGCTGCCGTTTCGCCGAGCCCCCGAAGGACTGAAATGGTCCAGTCCCAAGGCGTCTTGAATTTCAGCGGGCGCGATTGCCAGGCTTCCGATGCTGTGATCAGCACATGATAAAGAGAGGGTAGATCTCCACCGGTTGCGATGAACGAGGCCTGCAGCTTCGCGATTAGGGCACCAGGCGGCGTATCACCCGCAAAATGGATGGCGAGCTTGGTTGCGATATGTCTGGCCGTGGCCGGGCTGGTTGCCAGGCGCGATAAAATCGTCTTGGCCTGGTCTTCCCCCGTGTCCGCATAAGTCTGGCCAAGAACCGTTCGGTCGCCGGGTTCATGGGCGCGGTCTCGATAGGCAAAGCCGCTCGGGTCTCCTGCTTCTGCTTGGCTCCCGCGACCGTCGCCAGTGCTCCATCCGGTCAGGGCGCGTGAAAATTCCGTCACGTCACTTTGAGTGTAGCCTGACCGCGCGCCCATTGTGTGAAGTTCAAGTGCCTCTCGTCCCAGATTTTCATTCAAGCCACGCTTATGCGCAGCGTCCCGGCGATCCGCCTGCAAGGCGGCGATGCTATCGGGGCCTATCGAAGCATTCTGGTTCAAATAGATCAGCATGGCGGGATGTTGCTCTACGGCCAGCAACATGTCCGCGAACCGACCCAGCACATGCGGGCGAATGGCATCTCGCTCAAAAGCACCAGCATAAGCAACAAGACGTGGATCATCGGCCGAAATGCAGAAATGGTTCGCCCAAAAATGGACAAGGCGTTCGACAAACGGCGCAGGACTGTTCAGCGCCGCGTCGACACGTGCCAAAACTGCTGCGTGGTATAAGTCCCGTGCCGCCGTCGCAAACATCTTCCTTTGGGCAAGGAGATCCTCCTTCGTCCGATCCTGCAGTGTGGAAGCTCTGCGCGTTTCCTGATACTCTCTGATCAGAGCGTTGGCATCGGGCAGAGCCGTATATGCGGGTGTCTGGGCCTTAAACTGCGCGAATTGCGCCAACAGCCAATGCCGGGGATTGTCTGGCACCGCGTCGTCAGGTCTGGCGCCAAGGCCGAAGCGATTCATGGCTATGGCTTGCGGCGAAAGGTGGGCGATCACCGGTATGACAATCCACTAACTGTGTTTTTATGCATGACGCGTTGCCTCGTTCTTGCGAACTTGGTTGGGCGGTTTGTGCGCAACCGCTCACCCTAACCACGCTTCAACGTAAGGCAGACCAGAGTCCGTCGGTAGAACAGTCGTTTTATGAGTATGATCCCTTGGCGTGATTTTAGGGGCCAGGGTAGAGAAGAAGTCGAAAAATTCAGCACTGCGTGTTGTTTGCGGGTTAAAACGTCATGGCATGAGGGGCCGTATCGAGACCATCAATGCGGCCGAAGCGTTCTTTGATACCCTGCCTGGTCACACAATCCAGAACGTCCTCCAGCCTGTCGTCCCGCCATCGTTCTGCTCCCGTCATTGCAACAGGAACATGATATAATGACGCCTATTTCAGTTCCTGGTGACCAGGTTACCACCGTCCGCACCGATCCCGCCAAACGGGATCGAATCAAGCTTCGTGGACGTCTATTGCTTCCTCACTCTGCCGAAATGCAGCGAAAGATAGATTCCCGCCAGTAGGAAGCCCGTCGCAAGCGCTACCAGATCCGGCATGATCTGCACGGATGGGAAGCGCCTGATCGAGATCAGGGTGGCAGCAAAAAGGTTGGACGCGCCCCATATGAAATTCGCCCACGGTGGTGAATTTCCGACACCACGGGGTTTGGCGAAGGGTGTCGGGAAAGCGGTGCCACTCACCCCGCAGCTCAGATGCGGAATGCAGTTGCAGAACAACATTCCCGCTATAACCAGCATGATATAAGCCAAGGGTGGATACTCCTCTCGTGGGTGCGTGTAGAAATGAGGGGGGCGTCAGTGAACGGCCGCCTTCAGGCGTTGTGCGACCCGATCAGCGATAAGGACCGCCGTCTTTGCGGTCTCGCGATCGACATCATGGCCAGCAATGATGAATTTGAACGCCGCGACATAAGGATTGAGCGTCACGACCGCACCGGGTAGGCGACCACTCCTCGCATCGGTCCGAACGTCATAGATCGGGGCAGGGATCGTGTCGCTCGATAACCTGTCCAGCGCGGCTGCGACCTCAATGTTTACTTGCCCACTGCCAAACCCGATAACCGCCCGGCGCAGCCGATCGCCTTCGTCGACCTGGAGGAAGACACCGCGGACCAGCCATCCACCCTGAGGGCGGGGCATCTCAGGGGCCAACCGATAAGCGTCGATGCCCTGCTTAGCGAGTTCGGCGATGATCGACGTCGTCATCTGCGCCTTGACCTGCTCGGCCTGTGGCGCGCGGTTTCGAAGGAGCCTTGGCAGGTGAAGCAGATGTGGCCGCGACTTGATGGCGTCGGCGTCCAGCTCGAAATCGGCGACGTAGACGACTGGACGGACCGCCGCCGTGGTAGGCGTGATGTCCCGGCTCGAAACCACGCTAGCGCTCGAGCATGCCGCGAGTGACAGAAAGAGCGTCGCGCCAAAAATCATGCGCAGCGGGTTGAGATATAAGTGTTTCAACATGACCTCGAGGCCTTTTCCGTTCGACGGGTTGGTGCAGCGCTTGGCTTGTCAGTCATGTGTTTCGCGATGAACCTTACCACCGGCGGTCCGATGATCAGGATGGCGACAAAACGCGCCATCTGCATGATCATGACGAACTGCGCATCGACAGGAGTCGACGCGGCGATGATCGCGATGGTATCCGCACCACCGGGACTCATCGCGAGATAGGCCGTGAGGGGATCGACGCCTGTGAAGAGGTGAAGCAACCCGCCAAAACCTGCGCAGATCACCACCAGAGCCAGCGTGCATGCCAAGACAGAAGGCAGTGCTGTAGCGACATGCGCGAGCAATGTACGGGTGAAGCGCAAACCGATCCGCCAGCCGATGACTGCATATCCGAGCGTGAGCAGAACGGGCGGTAATTCAATGGTCAGCCATCCTTGATGGCTCAGGATAGTACCGGCCACCAGCGGCACCAAAAGCGCGCCTGCCCGGAAGCCCAGACGACTGGCTATCAGGGAGCCGAAAACTGCCAGCGCGACCGTTCCACTCAGGGGCAGCCAGCGGATCGGCGGGAACCACGTGATATGATGAACTGGCGGGTGCGTTCCGACGCCCCATACGGTCGCAATCAGCGAGGCGATACCGCCCACAACAACGACGCGGAGATACTGCATGAACGCCACGAGCTGCGCATCCGCACCCGAAGCCTCGGCCATCAAGGTCATGGCCGTGGAGGCACCAGGGCTCAATCCCCACAGCGCTGTGATTCCGGGCAGGATAAGCAGTCGATTCATTAACCAGCCCAGCAGACTGCTGGCTGCGATAACCGAAAATACGCCGACAGCGATAACCAGCCAATCAACGGTACGGCTGTCTGCGGGCACTGTGGATAGCATCCCGGCGATCATGCAACCGAGCAGGCCCTGCGCGATCACGAAGGCGGCCCCGGGCACCTGGAGCTTCACTCCCCGGGCGCTAACGATCACCGCAGAGATAAGGGGCCCCAGCAGCATAGCGGCGGGCACCCTAAGCACGACAAGCATAGCGGCGAGAGGCATCGACAGAGCCATGAGCAGCATCCATTGCGGCATTCGACTCACGTCTGGCTGATCCTTCGTGACTTCTGCGGGTGTTAGGTAAGGCAGCCCGCAACACATAGTAGAGGATTATCTCTACTATTGAGTTTGTGGAGGATACCCTCCTGTATGTCAACGATGCATTTTTGATGGCGTCGCGCTATCAGGGGTGCATGACCTCTCAGTCCGATCCTTCCACTTCCTCTGCTCCGCCTGGCACAAGGGCTTCCACTGGTGCGCGCGAACCCATGCGCAAGCGCGGGCATATCCGCGTTGCAGCGATCATGCGGGCCGGTGTTGAGCTGTTCGAGGCGAAGGGCTACGAGGCAACGACCATGACGGAGATCGCAACACGGTCGGGTACTGCGACGGCATCGCTCTACCGCTTTTTCCCATCGAAGGAGGCTTTGGCAGACGCGTTGCTGATGCAATACGCGCAGCACGTCATGAGCAGTCTCGGCTCGTTACGCGATCGGGCATCGGGAATGACCGTTGACGAGCTCACCGAGGGCCTTGTCGCATTCAGGCTCGATCTTCAGTCGCACCGTAAATTTGCGGTCGAATTAGCTGATGTCCGGGGCGGTAGTGCCGACCAACAAAAGCAGTTCCGCACGGTGATAGTGGGCGGTTTGGCAGATGTTGTCCTTCACGGCTTGCCAGGCGTAACGAAGGGCAAGGCAGATGCGATGGCGGTCATCTTGTTGCATACGCTCAAGATCATAACGCTGATAGCTCAGGAAAAGCCTGCTGCAAGGCTTAAGCTTCTGAGCGAGGTGAAAACCCTCATTCGTGGCTATCTCGCGTCTGCGACCCTCGCCTGACCTAAACCTCTCATCATCAAGCCCGCTGCCGCCGCTCTGCGTGTCGGATACGAAAGTCCCACATAGATGCCCGTCGGGAAAAGCCTCAGCCTGGCGACGACCCGGAAATCGCCTCGTGCCTCCGCAGGGCGACGACGAGGCCGAAGGCCGCAGGCAGGCAGCGTAAGGGCTAGGCTGGCCATCCACGGCAGCCCGGTCGCCAAGGCAGAGAGCAGTGTTCCCAATGCCGACCCCGCTGCTCCTGGTTGCCGCAAGAGGGGGTGCCGACTCAATCCAGCTCGTCGTGATCTGCATGATCGTGATAGGGGCGAGGGGGCGCGCGCGGTTGTCGAGGATATCCGCAAGGCCGAAGCCGTTGGTGCCGACCTCAGCGCGCCGGATGCCCGTACGAACTGGCCACGAAGGTCTGCGCCATCGTAGGCGAACGGGTCGACATCCTCGTCGCCAACGCACGTATCTCGAAGGGAGCGACCATCGAGGATTTCGACCGGCAGTTCACCGTCGACGTCCGCGCGCCTTTTCTTTTTCGTGCAGCAGTTGCTGCAGATTCTCGGCGACGGCTCCAGCATAGTCTTTACAACCTCGCTTGCGGCTTGCGGCTTGCGGCTTGCGGCTTGCGGCTTGCGGCTTGCGGCTTGCGGCTTGCGGCTTGCGCGGTGGTCGGCAAACTGTCTGCTTACGCGGCGACCAAGGACGTTGTAGACACGCTGGTCACGCATTTCGCTGCCCTGCTCGGTCCCCGTGGCATCCGCGGGAACGCGTTCGGGCCGGCGTGGTCGCCACCGACATGTCGGGCTTCACCAAGACCGATGCCGGTCACGATCTCACCGTCGGCATGCAAGCGCTGAAGCGTCTGGCACAACCCGACGACATCAGTGGTGCGATCGCTTTTCTGGCATCTCCCGCGGCATGGTGGATCAGCGGCGACACCCTGCGTGGCGATAGCGGTTCCAAGCTCCAAAACCGCAAAGAGGGGACGACGACACGATATCCACTCTCTTGTCCCCATGGAGATCGGTACGATCGGACTGACGCACTGACGCACCGTGTCGTCCACCTGAACGTGGCCGTTGATCTTGGCCAGCACGGGGTAATCGTCTGTCTCTCAACGGGATGCTCTATGTCTCACGCGTTGGTTGTCCGTATCGGGACATGCATGAGTGCTATTGCTCCGTCTATGTCCGGTTCCGGTGGTGGGCTGAACAGGGTGTCTGGGATGCTCTGCAGCAAACCGCGGTAGATCTGGGCTTGACCAATAACTGGCAGCATATGGTGCGACAGCACCGTGGTTCGTGCTCATTCATGGGCCGCAGGCGCAAAAGGGGGGGGTCTCATTCGGAGGCTTTTGGTCGATCACGCGGGGGCTTGACGAGCAAGTTCCATGCCCGATGTGGCGACATCGGGCATGCTCAGACCACGATTGACGAGAAGCTTATCCACCAAAGTCTGAAAGATAAATGGCGCCGCAAGGGAAAGTATTTCTGAAAAATAACAAAAAAACTTCATTATTCATTAATATACATTCTTTACAAGAATAAAAACCAATATAGTTCTTAATTGTATGTATTGCATATTGAAATCTTATTTAAGATGGCTCAAAATCAACGTTCCAGACCAGGTTCGCCACGAACTCCTCAAGGGTCTCGATCGCGGGACGATTGGCTAGGTGATCAAAATAGTGAATTTTCTGTTTGGTGATCCTGACAATCAACCTGACCCCGCCCGCTTTCGCCCAAGCAAATGCCGGCATTGGAGTGCGGCCAAATCGTTCAAGAGCGACACACCGAACTCCTAATTTTAATCCGGCAGTTTTCAGAATTCGAATAACATCGCCCGATGAAGGATTAGGCCCAATCGTGGCTTCTATTTTAGAATCTTCGGCGGGAATGGCATTCAATATTAGAAATTCATAATTAAAACAAAATATCTACTGCGAATTTTTGTGTGTTCAAATTTATCATACATGAATATATTGGATTTCCAAGAGAGTTATTACTTGGCGCGGTACTCGATTTCGATCTGAAATGCCTAGAGACTGAATTTTTCCCATGCATCAAGCCTTGTCAAGATAGTATTTCTGGTATGTGTCGAAAAATTTCCGTTATGTCACAATTTAGTCGCACAGAGGCATACATCCTTTAATGAGATTTCGAAAAGTGAGAGATGAGACATCAATGTTGGAGATCAATCCACAAATCCAGATAGTTTCCATCTGGGAAATTAGGTTACAAAGTATGAATTTGATTTCATAGTCGAGTTTGGAATCGATTTACCTTCGGAGCGAGCATTTTGAGTGACCCAAACGACGCCCAATCCGTACTTATATATTGGTGGTGTGCAGAGCACGGGAGGTAAGAGAGTCTGATATTTTAGAAAAATATGAGGATCTTTCTAGATTATTCCTCTTGTCAAAACATATAAATTGGCCCTGTTATTATCTATGCTTAAGATACCGTTTTGGACCGCCCTCTGCTTGCCATTGATCCTGAGCGCGTGCGCTGATGATGGATCTTGCCGGGTCACCACAATTGGAGACCTGACCGTGTTAAACAACACTGGGTTTCCAATTGTCCGCGCAGTCCTGAACGAGCATCCTGTTGCCTTTATTGTTGATACAGGGGCAGCGAGGAGCACCCTCTGGCCGAAAGAAGTTGACAAGCTTGGCCTGGATTCGGTTTTCGGGATGGTGCCCATGAAAGGCACCGGCGGGGAGACAACGGCCGGTATTGCCGTTGCCGATACACTGGGGCTGGGCCATGCAACGGCATCGCATGTTACCTTCGTGACGGCAGGCAATCTCTTCGACGGCCGCACAGTTGCCGGATTACCCGTTGTTGGGCTTTTCGGAGCGGAATTTCTGTCAGCCTACGATGTGTTTTTTGATCTGCCAGATCATAAGATCAACCTCTACCAAGTTCATGGCTGTACCACGGAACTGGCCGCATGGAGCGGGACCTACGAAAAGCTCAAAGTCGACCATGATTACCGGGATTCGACGAAGATTGTCATTAAGCTGAGGCTGAATGACAAACCAGTCGACGCATTCCTCGACAGTGGTGCACATGGGACATTGATTTCGCAGGATGATGCTGCCGATGCCGGAGTTCGCAAAGCGGACCTTAAAACGGATCACAAAGGTATTGGCTATGGCATCGACGACGAGAAAATGGATCGCTTCTTGCATCGCTTCAGAAGCCTCGACATAGGTCAGCTTCACATTGAAAATCCGAAGCTCATTGTCGGTGATACCGAACATACGCTGCTTGGCGCGGATTTTTTCCGCCACAGACGCATCTGGATCCCACGTTACGACAATGCAATCTTCGTTAAGCGTGTCCCGAAAAATGAATCGGCAGATCCCAACGCTGCACCATTTCCTACAATGGAAACTGGCGTGCCAGAAAAAGCAGGCTAACTCAGAATGTTTCTGGATTTTTGTTACTTGCTTTTGAGAAAATCAGTTCTCATCATTGGATTGTGGACTGTCCTTTCAGGATCAACTCAGGCTCACGACTTCTCAATCATTGGAAATTCTGTTGAGATTACTCAAATTGAAGACTCGTTCAAAGAATGTCCGAGCCTTTCCCAAAAGCTGGATTCTCTCAGGCGTTCGGGGCAGTTTGAGCAGATTCGGATAAGTGACCCGACAGAGATAAAGCGCCTGGGACCGTTCGAGGCCGCCGTTTCTGACAGGGAAATCCTGATCACGCCCGCATGGCTTAGCGCCCAAAGACTACCTTATTCCGATATTCGTCACCAGGATACCATCCTGCCTGATAATCTGTGCTTTGGTTTCGGGCACCTCGCATCGCATTTGGAATACCCGCCCCCGTCTCGATCAGCAGATATGGCTACGTGGGTCCATGAAAGACTGACTTTGGAAAGCCAGGCATATCTGCGCGCATGGGCATATGTGCTGGACGCAGCCGTCAGACGAAATCTGAACAGACCGCTGACGGGTCGTCAGTTTAGTGATCTTTTACTCAATCTACGGTATCGTTTTGCAATTTTGGGTGCATTGAACGTGGACGGTAATTCAAGGCTTCGACCACTTCGAGACGGCAACATATCGTTATCGCCTGATAATATCGATGCCATTGTGAAGAGTTTGAGTCACTCAAAAATTGCCGACCTTGAATGAACATTACAGATGTCCAAATTCATGACCGTTCACAGCAGATGTATTCTCCGATGCGTGTTTCGGCTACGGGGAGTTCTTGCACTCGTAGCACTGATCGCATCTTCGTTGCCGGTAAGGGCTGAAGATGGAAGCGGATTTTGGGAGGCGTGCCCGGGTTCTCCAGTGTTTGAGCCGGGATCTTCCCTCAATCAGGATGTAATTCCGGGTGTTTCATGGGATGGGTGGCGGACTCTTCTGCATGCGGATTGGTCAGCGAACGAGATACGCCAACCCGGGTGGTTCAATGGCGACTCGTTAATCCGCGCTGTAAATACAGTGCCCGATCAGAAGGTCGATCAACCGGACCGGTTCTGGTCTAGAACCCCGTTACGTTATCGTGCACTCGTTGAGACACCCGACGATTTCGCAGCGTACGACAGCGCTGCCTCTCTCTTCGATAAGGCACAGTGGTCAGCGGCGGTTGCGGCTTTTGATGCGATCTCTCGAAGTGGTTCTCCCTTTCGTGCAGCCGCGCCTACTCGGCAGCTCGTGCTTCATTGAGCGCCGGTAATGTACCCGATAGCATACACCGCATCGCACTTCTCCTCAGCGATCCCGCAGATCATGAGATGTATGGTGCAGCGCATCATCTTATTGGGACACTCGTCAGTCAGACCAATGCTTCTGCCATTCTGGCTGCACGCTTGGCGGAGATTTCCCACTTGCTGATGGTGCCCCCAGAACTCCGGTGTCGCTATCCCGAACTGCAGCAACTCGCAACCGAAGCGGGTCAAGACCAATCCTACATACGCAGGTTTGCGTTTCCGACGAACGACAGCGATGGAGGTGATTATAGTGCGCCGCGGCGTGCAGTTTTTAAAGCTGTTGGGGCGTTGGATCCAGTTGTTGATCTTTTAAGAGTACTGTCGTTTCCCTCATCGTATGCTGGGACACGGTGGACAGAACCATTTTACCCCTCTGCTTTCGCAGTTAACGGCTATTCGGTCTTGGATCAGGGTTTACTAAAGCAGCAGATGGGCGAGGTACAAGAGGCACTTGTTTACGCACGGCATAAAGCTGTTGAAACAAAAAATCCTCTTTGGGCTTACGCGCTCGGGCGCCTGGCATCAGACCCACAGGATTTGGCGGTCATACGTGATGCCGAACGTATCCTTCTGGACGAGCAGGATGGAACTGACGATCGCCGGATTCTCTTTGCGTGGCTACTGGCCTACGAAGCACGTATACTTCTGATTTCCGGGCACACGGACGAAGCCCTTACGGTTGCGATTCGTCTGTCTTCGGCACCCCTGACAATTGGATTGTGGCGTAGCCCAAATCCTTGGTTGTATGTGGTCGAGGGGGGGACGACTTTTCTCCTGGCACGGGGAGATATCTTCAGTGCGCGTTCGTGGTCAGTCGCGTTATCCTCTCTGAGGCAGCATTTAGAGCCATTTAGTCAGAACGACGTGGATCCGCTGACCGCGGTGGCGTGGGACGAAGCACTGGCACCGGGCATCATCGGCGGAAATCGTCGCCGAAACCATTCTAATAGGATGCCGACAGAACTGGCTGCAGCGCTGGATCTGTTGCCCTCAGACAGCCTGGTTATTCTGTCGCGCACGCCCGGATTGGACCCACGCTGGCGACGGCCAATCCTCGGAGCGGCCTGGATACGCTATTTCATGCTTGGGCGAACAAGGCAGTTCGAGAGGCTGTTTCCCGAGGTCAAAGAAGCTTTCCCTGAGACTGTTTCCGACATTGACGGCATTCAGAGCGCCTGGCTGCCTTTCATGAAGCAGCGCTTGATAACACGGATGCTTCTCCGGCTTCCGGGTTTGTCGCCACGGGTTACGTGGAACAGGGATGTCCCGATTAGCTATATTCGGGAAACTGCTTCTACGAGCATCTATGATATCGACCCGACGAACCCCAATGATGGCAACTGGTGGTGCCCGGTGGATGCGAAGCGCGCCCGGCGAGACGCGTTTGCAGAACTGACCGCGCAATTGACGTCGGCTTGGGCGGTAGGTTCCCCGGAATATTTTTCGACCGTCTTCAGATCCGATCGACTGCCGTCCCAACCCTCAATCGATGCTCTGGCCGAGCTGTGGTTGAAGAAGATTTGGCTGACACGTGAGACGGATAGCAGCGAATTGACGGCGCTTTCGGAAGTACAGAGTGCACCTTATCTTTTGACCCGGAATGCTGTTGCTTGGGCAGCGCACTCGAATTCTATCACACGATGGTTGGGACTCGACCGCGATCTGCCGGAGACACTGGCGCTTGCCGTGAGGTCCACCCGCTATGGGTGTCGTGTTGCTGAGCCTCTGGGGCCGGCGTCAAAAGCCGCTTGGTCTGCCCTTCATAAGATTGCTCCCGACTCGGAATGGGCCCGTAGAACTCCTTACTGGTTTGCAGAGCAGGCTGCAGCCGCAAATAATTGATCAAATTTGATAGGCGACCGTACCAAGTTCGCAGTCGTTCTCAGGCCTGGTCTCATAACCATTAGCTGAGGGCCGCGACGTTGCTGCCGGAGGCATAGCGACGGGCCTTCACGGCGGAACTGTCGATCAGAAGTTCGGCAGACGGTCCACCGGCCTGCGCCAGCGCCTCAAACAGGCGCGCCCGGACGCCTTTCGCAGCCCAGCGCTGAAACCGATTGTCGAGCGTCTTGCGCGGGCCATACGCGGACGACGCATCCTTCCGCCGTGCGCCGGACAGCATGATCTGAATGATGCCGTTGATCACGCTTCGATCATCCACACGCGGCTTGCCACGCGTATCGGTGGGCAGATGCGTCGTGATCCGAGCAAACTGCCGCTCCGAAAGCCAGAAAAGGTCAGCGTCCATCGCTCGTCTCCTTTCAGGAACAGCGAATCACAGGCCGCTCACAATGGGAATCCCCTTATGGGTCCGGGCCCTAAGCCCATGGTCGAAAGCAGCATCAAGTAGACGAAAGGATTGCGCCTTGTCAGCAGTCCATCCGAACACATTCCCGCCGAGTACCAGTTTGGGAATGCTTATGCCAGTTGCGCCCAGAGTGCCTGTTTTCACAAAAAATCCCGATTTCAACGTCATTTTGACAATCGAGACTATTCTGCAGTCCGTCACCGGACAAGTCGGATGACCGGTACTTCGGTCACATGTGCCGTATCAGGACTCATTGTGATGCGTAGCAGGAACCGAGCAGGATCGGTCCAGTCCATAACCTCTGGTTATTATCTCAGTGTCTTTTGAAGCTGGATCAGGGGGGATCAAGACCTCTAAACTTCGTTGCCGAGGCGTCAGCGCGGACGTGCTAGCTCAAGACTGGCCTGAAGGGACGATATGCCGACCGATTCAATGACGACCGTAATTGGTGGAGGCGTGATCGGCCTTGCGACGTCCTACGCACTTGTTCGGGAGGGGCACTTTGTCACACTCGTCGAGCGACATTCTGAAATTGGCCAAGAGGCGAGCTTCGCAAACGGCGGTCAGTTAAGCTATCGATATGTCAGTCCGCTGGCGGATGCTGGCGTTCCCAAAGAGGCTGTGAGGTGGTTGTTCAAGGGCAATTCGCCTATTCTTTTGAAGCCGCAGCTGGATCTGCATCAATGGCGATGGCTGATGCAGTTTCTGGCGGCGTGCAACCGGACAACAAATCGGAGAAATACTGCAACGCTTCTAGACCTTGCGCTTTCAAGCCAAAAGGCACTCGGCGTCTGGCGTCAAGGCGACCTCAAGGATTTCTCATGGCGGCGCCCTGGGAAACTGGTCCTGTACCGGGACGGTCGGAAATTCGCAAAAGCGGCAAACTCAATATCAGAACCTCAACTGCAACAAGTCCTGTCGGCAGGGGACTGTGCTTCAGTAGAGCCCACTTTCGCGGACCTCGCTCCTCAACTGGCCGGCGGCATTTTCTCACCGGAGGATGAGGTCGCCGACTGCCGTAAATTCTGTGAATCCTTGCTCACGGCACTTCTGGAGAGTCCACGATTCAAACGCATTCAAGGTTCTGCCAGCCTTAGCGAAAGTCATTTGGGGAGGTGCAAGGTCAGTGTCGACGGCAAGCCCCATGATACGGATCATGTAGTACTCGCGGCGGGGCTGGAGTCACGCAGCATCGCACGGCGTCTGGGAATCTCTCTTCCGCTCTATCCGCTTAAGGGGTATAGCTTGACCCAGCAGGCAAAGGCTGAATATCTACCACAAATCAGTGTCACCGATTATGAAAATCGGGTTGTCTATGCACGTCTGGGCAATACTGTGCGTATCGCAGCGATGGTTGATATCGGTGCCCGCAATGCCGATGTGGATGTGCGCCGTATAAGGCAGTTGCGACAGATGGCAGCAATAACCTTGCCACAAGCTGGACCCTACGATCGGGCTGAAGCATGGGCGGGATTGCGCCCCGCGACACCCACCGGCGTGCCCATCATTACGAGAACACGCTACCGGAACCTGATTCTCAATGTCGGGCACGGAGCGTTAGGATTCACGCTCAGCGCAGGATCGGGCATCGCCGTGCGCGACCTGATCAACGCTTGAGAAAATCGGAAATTTATCGATGCAATCGAGACTGAGCCGCCGTTTCGTGCTGCTAGGGACGTCCGCGACCCTTTTGGGAACGCAGAACTCCGTGGGCAAAACCAAAGCGAGCGCACGTGAAAGCCTGTCTTTCGAGGGGCTTCAGGCACCGATCGAAATTATCGAAGACAACAGGGGCGTGTGCCATGTGCGTGCACAGTCGGTAGCAGATGCTTTCTTTGCAAATGGGTATCTGGTTGCACGAGATCGGCTCTGGGAGCTCGACTTCAACCATCGTCAGTCGTTGGGGCGCCTGTCGGAAGTTTTCGGCGAAGACTGCATCGAATTCGATATCGCAAATCGTCTGGTGCTGTTTCGCGGGGACCTGAAGCACGAACTCGCGCGGTATTCTGATGTCGTGCAGGACGCGGCACGGTCCTATGTCGCCGGTATCAATAGCAGAATCGACGAAGTTTCAAAAAATCCCGATCTTCTGGCGCCGGAATTCAAAATACTCGATTATAAGCCCATTACATGGGATGTACTCGACCTTATTCAAATTCGGGCGGAACTGACCGGTAATACCAAGGCGGAGATACGCCGCACGCAACTGGCCGCGCGCGGCGCCCTCTCCTA
>Ga0157365_10000069_pt1 | contig 49659 bp, 46 predicted proteins | sample AttsexASBM3_FD_111478 | JGI IMG/M metagenome (GOLD analysis project Ga0157365, IMG submission 111478) | Fungus gardens microbial communities from leaf cutter ant in Ribeirão Preto, State of São Paulo, Brazil - Atta sexdens ASBM3 | ecosystem: Host-associated > Fungi > Mycelium > Unclassified ...
TCTGGGTGGCCGGACCAATATCGAAGTGGTGGATAACTGTTACACCCGCCTGCGCGTCACGGTGCGCGACGTCGCCGCTATCGATGAACCCCGCCTGAAAGCCACGGGCGCGAAAGGGGTGATTAAACAGGGTAATAACGTTCAGGTGGTCTACGGACTGCATGTGAAAAAAATGCGTGAAGCAGTCGAAATGTTTCTCTGACAGGAGCTGATGATGTTGAAACCTCCCTTTATTTTATCTATCGCCGGCGGCGGCAGCACCTATACGCCAGGCATTGTGAAAAGCCTGATGGTGCGCTTAAGTGATTTCCCGCTCGCCGAAATTCGTCTTTACGATATCGACAGCGCGCGCCAGGCGACGATCGCGCCGGTGGTGGAGAAAGTGATCCGCGACCATAGCCAGACCATCAAATTCACTACCACAAGCGACCCGGAAGTGGCGTTCAGCGGCGCGCACTTTGTCTTTGCCCAGATGCGCGTCGGTCAGTACAAAATGCGCGAGCAGGATGAAAAAATTCCGCTGCGCCACGGCGTGGTGGGCCAGGAAACCTGCGGCCCCGGCGGGCTGGCTTATGGCCTGCGCACCATTCTGCCGATGGTCGAGCTTATCGATATGGTCGAGCGTTACGCCGATGAAAAAGCCTGGATTGTGAATTACTCCAACCCGGCGGCGATTGTGGCCGAAGGCGTGCGTCGCCTGCGCCCAACCGCGCGCGTGCTCAATATCTGCGATATGCCGGTGGCGGCGATGCGTAATATGGGCGCTATCCTGGGTGTGGATCGCCATAAGCTGGAAGTGGATTACTTCGGGCTGAACCACTTTGGCTGGTTTACCCGCGTGCTGGTGGATGGCGAGGATCAACTCCCGGCGCTGCGCCGTCACATCGCGAAGTTTGGCCTGCTGACGGAAGACGCGGCGCAGACTGACCCGCAGCATTCCGATCCTTCATGGGTGAAAACCTGGCGCAATATCAAGCCAATCATGGATAACTTCCCGGAATACCTGCCGAACCCTTATTTGCAGTATTACCTGATGCCGAACGCTATCGTGGAGCACCAGGATCCGAACTACACGCGCGCCAACGAAGTGATGGACGGGCGTGAGAAAAAGCTGTTCGCGGCAGCGGAAGAGTATAAACGTACCGGCATTCTCCCGGATGCTTTCCATGTGGGCGTCCACGGCGCGTTTATTGTGGATGTCGCCTGCTCGCTGGCGTTCGATTTACGGCAACGGCATCTGGTTATCGTCGAGAACAAAGGCGCTATCGCCAACCTGCCGTACGACGCGATGGTCGAAGTGCCCGCCTACATCACCGCCGCAGGCCCGGAGCCGGTGCGCATGGGCGCGGTGCCGCTCTTCCACCAGACGCTGCTGATGCAACAGCTCGCCTCTGAGCAGCTGCTGGTTGAGGCGACGCTTGAAGGAAGTTACGAAAAAGCGCTGCAGGCGTTTACACTTAACCGTACGGTACCCACGATGCAGCACGCCAAAGCGATCCTCGATGACATGATCGAGGCGAACCGCGACTACTGGCCGGCGCTGCAAAAAGCCTGGGTGAACGGAGAAGCAGCGTCATAACCGGAGCCCGCTCGCGACATCAATAATGATGGCTTGTGGTGAGGTGAAAAAGCGCTGACAATCCATTTCTCAGCGATGACACGGAGAACGCCATGTCCACCTCTTTTTTTGTCGCGAGCCACTGGCTTGCAGAGCATATCGACGACCCGGAAATTCAGATCCTCGACGCCCGCATGGCCCCTGCCGGACAGGAACATCTGCGCGATATGGCGCAAGAGTACCGGGCGGGCCATCTGCCCGGCGCGCTTTTTTTTGACATCGAAGCGCTGTCCGATCACGCCTCTCCCCTGCCCCATATGATGCCGCGCCCGGAGACCTTCGCGGTCGCCATGCGCGAGCTTGGGGTCAATGATGATAAACACCTGATTATTTACGACGAAGGCAATCTCTTTTCGGCGCCGCGCGCCTGGTGGATGCTGCGCGCGTTCGGCGTGCAGAACGTCTCGATTCTGGCAGGCGGCCTTGCCGAATGGCAGCGCGACGGTTTTCCCTTACAGGAAGGCGCGGTCGAGGCGCCGGAAGGCGAATTCGAGGCGAAACTCGACGAGCTGCAGATTAAGCGCCTGACCGACGTGCTGCTGGCGAGCCATGAGAACACCGCGCAGATTGTCGATGCCCGCCCGGCGGCGCGCTTTAACGCCGAAGCCGACGAGCCGCGCCCCGGCCTCAGACGCGGCCATATGCCCGGCGCGCTGAACGTCCCGTGGACCGAGCTGGTGGTTAAAGGCCAGCTGAAAACGACTGACGAACTGCACGCGATTTTCGCACGCCAGGGCGTGAACCTGCATCGCCCGATTATCACCAGCTGCGGCTCAGGCGTGACGGCGGCGGTCGTCACGCTCGCCCTCGCCACGCTTGGCGCGAGCGACGTGACGCTCTATGACGGCTCGTGGAGCGAATGGGGCGGCCGTCAGGATCTGCCTGTCGAGCCCGCGTAAGCAATGGACAGCCGCCTCGCGCCGCTATTAACCCGCGGGGAATCGCTCACCCGCGCCGAATATCGCGTGCTTTCCCACCTGACGACACATCCGCTACGGGTGGGAAATATCACGGTACGCGAGCTGGCGCAGGAGACGTTTGTTTCCACCGCCACCATTATGCGGCTGTGCCATAAGCTTGGCTTCAGCGGCTACAGCGAGCTTATCTGGCATTGTAAGCAACTGCTTACTGACACGCCGCATATCGCCATTGAGGCGCAGGCCGAGCCGGACTCGCTACCCGTGCTGTTTGAGCGCTTTATCGATAACTATCAGCAGAGCTTTCGCTGGGTAACGCCTGAAAAGATCGCCGCCTTCAGCCAGTTGTTGCGCGAGAAAGAGCGGTTCTTTCTCTATGGTGCCGGGTTTTCGTATCTGTTTGCCGAGTACCTGACCAAAAAATTACAGGTGCTGGGTAAGACGGCGTTTATCTCCGGCCCCGGCGACAGCCGTAATATTTTCCTCAGCAACGCGGCGCGTTATGAAGTGTTTATCGCGGTCTCGCGCAGCGGCGAAACGGAGCAGGTGCTCGATAAAGCGCGCATCGCCCGCAATGTCGGTATGGAGGTGGTGGCGTTTACCCGCGCGTCGCCTAATCCGCTGGCGGCGCTGTCCGGGCTGCATTTTGCGCTCTATGACGAGGCTATCCATTACGCCGCCGAGGCGGCGGGGATCACCTCGTTTGAATCCAACCTGGTGATGCTTATCGATCTGCTGCTGTTGCAGGCGCTGGAATAAAAAAAACCACTTCCGAAGAAGTGGTTTCGCATTGAACATCCACCGCGCGGCACGCAGGCCGCGCTTTTTTGCACGTCAGAAACGCGCCAGCGCGTCGCGCGCATGGATGGCGTTAAGGTTACGCACCAGCAGCTCCACCAGCATCTCCGCGGAGTAGGCCTTCCGGCTGTCCCCTTCGCGCAGCCCGCCGATAAACACAAACGCCAGCTTACGTTTGCCGCGCTTCACGCGGGTGTAGTTTTTCCAGCGACCGCCGACGGCGCGCGGCGGCTCAAACCCTTCGCGGTAAAACAGCGTCACGGTGGTGGTGTCGTTGGCGGTTTGCACCGAGAAATCCTCAATGGCGCTGAGCGGAATACCTGCCGTGAACTGACGGCAGTGCAGCGCGTCCGGCGTCATGGTCAGGAACGGAATGTCACGCTTCTGCCACTGCTGCCAGAGCACGAAGCAGGTCAGCAAGCCCAGTAAGCCCGTGCCCAGCGCGATGGCGATGAACTGAACGCCGGCAATGCCCTCCATCGCAAACGGATTCACGATTTGCAGCAGGGCAAACGTGGCGATAAACAGCACCACCGCCAGAATACCGCCGACGAAAAAGACTTTTTTGCCGGAATAAAGGGTGACTGCCTCGCCAGACTGCTGCACCACTTCTTCCAGCTCGCGGCGAAACTCTTCGCGGTGCTCCGCCACTTTCCCGGCAAGTTCGCCAGTCATCTTACCTGTGAGCGCTTCAGGCTGTGCGAACCACAGACGCAGGTTTTCCCACGGATCCTGCGGCGCCGGGCGCGTGGCGTGGCCGATCAGCGTATCGTCGATAGCGCAGCCGAGCGCTTCAATACGCGAGCGTGACGGCGGGTGGCTGTCGGTCGGGTGCGCGGCTTTATGTTCAAGGTAACGCTGAATATCGCCAAAGCCCTCTTCGCCAATGCGGGCTGCCAGCGCGGCCACCAGATCGTCAAAGCCCGGTTTGCCGTTGAAGAAATCTTCCAGCGTGTTGTCCAGCGGCTCGCTGATGGCGGAAATACGCAGCAGCGACGAGGCCAGCGCCTGCGCCGAGCTGGCGCGCGCGCCCATTTCGTCAGCGGCGTGTTCGCGAATACGGCTCCAGTGGCTCACCGTTTCATGCAGTTGCTCGATAAAATAGACGCCCATATAGAGCGACGGGTACAGCACCACGTGATCGATAAACGGCGCGTTTTGCTGGCTCTCCGCCATCGTGTGGATACTGTTGGTAATGCCCGCGTAAAGCGGCGCGAAGCGCAGGCTGTACTGGGTATCCTGGCCTGCGAAGTGGCCCAGCTCATGGCCTATCACCGCGCTGGTTTCGTCTTTATCAAGCATCGCCGCCCAGGTGAGCGGGAAGTACAGCGTCTGGCCGGTCAGCAGCGGACCGTCTTCAAGCTGCACATTGTTGGCGGTGACGTAAAAACCTTCCAGCATCCCGACCACGATATTATCCGGCACCATCGCCCCGGTTTTCTGCGCGAGCGACTCCACCAGGCTCCAGAGCGCAGGCGCCTGCTCGCGCGTCAGGTTATGGCCCACAACGTGGTTCGGCTCCGGCTGGAACAGCGCGAAGCAGCGACGGATGCTGCCGAGGCTTTTATAGAGCACCCACAGAATACCGAACAGCACCAGCAGCGCCAGGAGCATCACTTTGATGCCGCCCGCGTTCATTTTGTAATGCGTGGCGAACCAGAGCGTCTCATACCCGACCACCGCGAACAGCGCCAGCCCACAGCAGACGATTTGCGTCACCATCAGCCACGGCAGCAGCTTGCGACACCGGTCAAACGCCTGCACCAGCGCGTCCTGCGACTGTTTCGCTATCGTCACGCTACGACGACACAGCGCGATTGCGCCCGCGTTGATAGCGATACAGAGCAGCGCAAGGCCGATAGCGAATGACGTCATACCGCCCTGGGCGCGCGCCAGCATGATCTGCCCGGCGTATTCGTTCTGCACGCTCCGCTCGCTCTCAATCACTTCAGCGGCCGGAACGCGATAGTTTTTCCCGTCGCTCTCAAATTCAATGATCGCTTTCGGGTCCTTTTTCATCGCGTCGCTCGCCACCTGAATCAGGTGGTTTGAGCTGTCGACGCTCTCCAGAATGTCGCTAACGCGCCAGTGCTGCCAGACGGCATAGCAGGCCACCAGCAGCGGCACCAGAAAAAGATAAGCGAGATGCTTCCTGTTCATCGTTACGTCGTTTCCTTGTTCATCCATAGACTGCGGGGGCCTTCCCCCGCGGTGAAACGCGCCTGTTCACCGACAGGCGCCTTAACCACAGCCCTCTGACGGGGCCGGTGGGTTATTGCATCGTATGGAGTTCCGCCTGGGCGGCGGGCGCATGGAAGTACAATGCCACCAGCTCCATCAGTTGTTCTTGCGAAACCGGTTTATTGTCGGCATCACGCAGTTTGCCGCTCACATCCAGCAGCATCTGGCGCGCTTTTTCATCCACGTGGCGATACGCCCGAAAGCGCGAGCCAGCCAGCGGCGGAGGCTGGTAGCCTTCTTTGTATTCAAGTTCTATCAGCGTATCGTTTTTCGTGAGGAAGAACTGATAGCCGGTCAGCGCGGAAAGCGGCACCGGCTCGGTGAGTTCGCTGAAAATCAGGCTTTGCGGCGTCAGGATCATGATGGGCTCTTTGCTGGCGCGCCAGTAACGCAGCACGCTGCGAACGCCAAGCCAGCAGAAATAGACAAACACCAGCGTGAGGATAAGCCCGGTAAACTCACGCTTGCCGGGCGGGTAATCCCACTCGCGATCGCTGTGGAAGGCGATAAGCAGCGACAGAAACGTGACGATGGTCAGCACGCCGCCGCGCGAAATCCGGCTGCGGCTGTAGATGGCTTTTTCGCCTGAAGCGGCCTGCACCACGGTGTTGAGCTCTTCGCGCCAGACATTGCGCTGTTCGGCGACTTCGCCTGCGAGGTGCGCGGTAAGCGCGCGCGCCAGCCCGTCGACATCGGCAAACAGCGTCTGCAGATGCGCGTAACTTTGCATCGTGACCGGGCGTGAAGCCTGGATCGCCGACAGCTCGACGGAGCAGCCCAGCGCCTCGATACGCGAACGGGACGACGGGTGGGAGTCATAAGGGTGAGAGGTCTCTTTTTCGAGATAGTCGCGCGGGTCCGGCAGCGGATGGCCGCTGAGGTGCGCGAGCAGCGAGGTCACGACGTTATCGGTCTGGACTTTCGCCTGGTAAACCTCATTCAGATACGCTTCCACCGGGCCGCTCAGCGCCACAATACGCAGCAGCGCCGATGAGAGCGCCTGCGGCGAACTGGCCTGCGCGCCGGCTTCATCGGCCGCGTGTTCGCGGCGCTGGCGCCACATCATCACCATACCGTGGAACTGTTCGAGGAAATAGTGCGCGCTGTACAGCGCGGTGCGTAATTCAACCACCCCCACGTAGGGCTTTTTGCCTTCTTTAGGATCCAATACATCAAGGCTGCGGCTAAAACCATCATAGAGCGGCAAAAAGCGCTGGCTGTATTCGGTGTCTTTACCCGAGAAGTGCCCCAGCTCGTGGCCAACGACCGCCGTCATCTCCTCCGGGCTCAGCAGCGCCGCCCAGGTAAGCGGAAAATACAGCGTCTGACCGGTAACTGTTTCGCCGGTATTCAGCAGCAGCGGGCTGGCGGTGACGTAGAAGTTATCGGTGAGCCCCACCACGATATTCTCTGGCACGACAGCGCCGGGGCCGCGTGCCAGCGCGTCCACAGCCTGCCAGAGCGCAGGCGCTTCGCGGCGACTCACGCGATGGCCCATCACCGGCTTCGGCACCGGGCGGAACAACGCGAAGCATTTCGCAGTGACCATCAATATGTGCCAGAACACCCAGAGCACAACGGCTGCGATAATCAGAAGATAGAGGCCAATCATAACGGGGCTGATTTTCGGATTAAAGGTAACCGCAGCCCAGACGATTTCGTAAAAAAGAATACTGAACTGATAAACCGCACCCACCAACAGCTGCGCGGCCATAATAAAAGGCAGTAGCAGACGGCACAGCCAGAACGCCCTCAATAACGCGCTTTGGGAACGCTGCCCCTGAATGACGCAAAAGCGGCACAACCCTACCGCGCCGGCGTTAATCAGCAGGCTGATGAGCGTAAACAGCATGCCGCCGCGCGCCAGAAACTGTTCAATACCCGCCGCGCTAATCCAGTCACGGTTCTCTTTGAGATATTGCTGCGCCAGCTCGCGCGCTTGCGTGGCGGGCATTTCCGTCTCCTGCCCGTCATGGCGGTACGGGAGCGTCGCCTGCGGCGATTGGTTTGCGGTCGCGACGATATGCGACTCATAGTCCGCGCGATCCACAACGGTACTGACGCGCCAGTTCTGCCAGACGGCATAGAAAAACAGAATAAGCGGTATTAAAAAGAGGTAGGTGACGCTCTTTTTATTCATGGTTTGGCCCCGGGTCGATAAAACAGGAACGGCGCCCGCCCACATTCAGGCAGCGTAACAGCAAAGAAACGTAACGGGGGGCGCAGAAGGCGGCAAGCTTAGCAAAGCGCGTGCGCAGGCGGGCCTACCAGATTTTGACTTGCTACAGAAAACAACGGGTTAACGAGGAAGAAAAACGCGGCGTGGTGCGCCGCGTGGGAAGGTCTGACGTTAAATAATGCGGTTTTGTTTGAAGTCGCGCAGGAAGCTGCCCCAGCGGCGCTCATAGAACGGCGTCAGGTGCGCCATCATAAAGTGGCTGATGCCCTTCTCGCCTTCCACGACCTGACAGATATCGACAGGTTCATCGCCCGGCAGCGTATCGGTCGCCACGCTGCCGGCGGCGTTGATAACCGGCTCAATCTCGCCGTCCGCCTCGATGCCGATGAGATAGTTCGCAGGCTCGTCGGCCTGCTCTTTCAGGAGGCACAGCCAGGCGCGCTTGACCGTTTTCATCTCTTTAAACAGCAGGGTCAGAGATTCAATCATCTGCGCGGGTGGTTCGGCCGCTTCGGACAGCAGCAGCGAGGCGCCGCCTTCCAGCACTTCCTGCTGGCTGAGCGCCGAGCCTTCCGGGCTTATCAGATGGCGAATTTCATTGGGCGTAAACTCTTTGCCGGTCGGCAGTTTGGCGTTGAGGAACAGCGTTTCGCCGAGCGTCATTTCAAACAGCGTACGCACCGGCATCGCCACAAAGGCCTGTTCGCCCTCAACCGCCTGCTCAAGGGCGGCCGGTGAGCTGAAGAATGGAATCACCGACGTGCCGTCATCTTTTTCCCAGTGCTGAAGATCGACCGCGCTCTCGGCCACGACCGCTTCGCCGTCTGCGGCTTCGCCCGGCACCCATACCGTTGATTCCAGCAGGGTGCGGAAAAAGGCCGGGCGGAACGCCGGCTCCGCCGCCGCTTTTTCAAGCAGGGTTTCGAGTTCGTTTTTTTCTGCGTTGTTTTCGTTTTTCGTTTCGGACATAGCGTTTGTATTTGTCAGTAATGAGTAAGAGAAAAGCCTCTCACCCCGGCCCTCCCCTGGCGGAGAGGGGGAAACCTGCGGCAGCGCGTTAATGGTGATGTCAGGCGGATAAAGGCGGTGCAATCGCCACTTCACATTCTTATCGCGTTGGGGGGTGCGCTTCGCTTACCCACCCTACAGGGATAAAGCTTTGTTTGTACGCACCCGCCGTTAACGCCATTAACCGCCCTTCACGCGGCGACGGTTATTCGCCGGTCAACAGGTTCGCCAGGGTACGCACGCCGATACCGGTCGCGCCCGCCGCCCACTGCTCGACGGCCGCTTTGCGGTAGGTCGCGGAGCAGTCGATATGCAGCCAGCCCTGCTGATAATTTTCCACAAAGTGTGACAGGAAACCCGCCGCGGTGCTGGCGCCCGCCGGGTACGCGCCGCCTGCGGTGTTGTTGAGCTCGGCAAAGTTAGACGGCAGCTGGTTGCGGTGAAACTCCGCCAGCGGCAGGCGCCAGAAGGCTTCGTTTTCCGCCTGCGCGCTTTGCAGCAGACGGTTCGCGAGCGCGTCATCAAAGCTGAACAGCGCATGGTAATCGTTGCCGAGCGCGGTTTTGGCCGCGCCGGTCAGCGTCGCGGCGTCAATAATCAGCTCAGGCTTCTGGGCGCTGGCGTCAATCAGCCCGTCCGCCAGCACCAGGCGGCCCTCGGCGTCAGTGTTCATCACTTCAACGGTTTTACCGTTGCGATAGCGAATGATATCGCCGAGGCGGAACGCGTTGCCGCTTATCATGTTATCCGCGCAGCAGAGAATGAGCTTCACGCGCTTGTTCAGGCCGCGGGTAATGGCAAAGGCGAGCGAGCCGGTCACCAGCGCCGCGCCGCCCATGTCGGATTTCATCGAATCCATAAACGCGGTCTGTTTAATGCTGTAGCCGCCGGAATCGAACGTGATGCCTTTACCGACCAGGCAGGCGTAAACCGGCGCGTTAGCGTCGCCCGTCGGGTTGAAGTCGAGCGCCAGCAGCACAGGCGGGCGTTCTGAGCCGCGGCCTACGGTGTGCAGCCCCAGGTAGTTCTGCTCGCGCAGATCTTCGCCCTTGGTGATGCGGTAGCTCACGCGCTCGCCGCCGACGTCCGCCAGCAGATCCACCGCGCGCTGCGCGAGGTGCTCCGGGCCCATTTCTTCCGCCGGGGCGTTAATGACATCGCGCACCCAGTCGATGACTTTCAGGCGGCTGTTGAGCTCTTTCTGCTGCGCGTCGTCAAGCGGTGCCCAGGTGACGGTGCGTTTGCCTTTCGGGCCGCGATAGCCCATCCAGAACGCCCAGCTTTTCTCCACATCCCAGCCGTCGCCCGCGAGCTCAACGTGTTTGAGCCCCTGGCCGTCAATTTTACGCCCGGCGCGCTGGATAAGATGCACATCGTCTTTGCCCGTCAGATGCAGCACGATACCGTCCTGCGTAAAACTGTAGAGCGCTTTTTCACCCCAGCGAGCGTCGGCAGGCTCGTGGGAAAGGGTAATCTTCATGGCTTCGGTCATTTTATTTTCCTTATATCGCCTTATGCGCAACGAAAACGGGCCGCCTTCTGGCAGCCCGTTGCGTTATTCTGCTTCGTCTAACCAGACCAGCAGTATAGCCTCTAAAACCTTTTCGTTAGAGGCCTGTGGATCGTCATCGAAATCCTCGAGGTCGCAGATCCACTGGTGCATATCGGTAAAGCGCACGGTTTTCGGGTCCACGTCCGGGCGGCTGTCATACAGCGCCTCGCCGATTTCGCGGCTGTCGGTCCATTTCAGTCCCATATCAATGCTCCCTGGCGTGGTTGATGGTGTAACGCGGCATCTCAACGACCAGATCTTCATCGGTCACGCGCGCCTGGCAGCTCAGACGGCTTTCCGGCTCCAGCCCCCAGGCTTTGTCCAGCATGTCGTCTTCATCTTCGGTGCTTTCCGGCAGCGAATCGAAGCCTTCACGCACGATGCAGTGACAGGTGGTGCAGGCGCACGATTTCTCACACGCATGTTCAATTTCAATGCCGTTGCGCAGCGCAACGTCAAGAATGGTTTCACCGCGTTGCGCTTCCAGTACTGCGCCATCCGGACAAAGATCCTGATGAGGCAAAAAAACAATCTTAGGCATATTAAACCTCGTCGACGGAGTGGCCTTTCAGCGCCTGACGGATGGACTCATCCATACGGCGCGCGGCGAACTCCTGGGTCTGTTTATCTGTATTTTTTATCGCGTCTTCAATGGAGCTGGCGTCATCGCCATCGGCGGCGGCGCGCAGTTGCGTCATCGCGTCGTCGATAGCGGCGCGCTCGGTGGCGCTTAGCAGCGCGCCGTCGCTTTTCAGCGCGCCCTCAAGGCTTTCCAGCACGCGGGCGGCTTCCACTTTCTGCTCGGCGAGCATACGCGCTTTCACGTCGTGCTCGGCAAAGCTCATGGAATCCTGAATCATGCTCGCGATTTCGCCATCGGTCAGACCGTAGGACGGTTTTACCTGGATGGAGGCTTCCACGCCGGTGGATTTCTCCATCGCGGTGACGCTCAGCAGGCCGTCGGCGTCCACCTGGAAGGTGACGCGGATATGCGCGCCGCCCGCTGGCATCGCCGGAATGCCGCGCAGCGTAAAGCGCGCCAGCGACCGGCAATCCTGCACCAGCTCGCGCTCGCCCTGCATAACGTGGATAGCCATCGCGGTCTGGCCATCTTTGAAGGTGGTGAACTCCTGCGCGCGCGCCACGGGAATGGTGGTGTTGCGCGGGATCACTTTCTCCACGAGGCCGCCCATGGTTTCAAGGCCAAGCGAAAGCGGGATAACGTCCAGCAGCAGCATTTCGCTGTCCGGCTTATTGCCGACCAGGATATCGGCCTGGATCGCGGCGCCGATAGCCACCACGCGATCCGGGTCGATGGAGGTGAGCGGCGTGCGGCCAAAGAATTCGCCGACGCGCGCGCGCACCAGCGGCACGCGGGTCGAGCCGCCGACCATGACCACTTCCAGCACGTCGTTCGCGTCCACGCCCGCATCTTTCAGCGCGCGACGGCACGAAAGCAGGGTGCGTTTAACGAGCGGCGCGATAAGTTCATTGAACTGCTCGCGGGTAATACTGCCCTGCCAGCCCGCCACGTTAACCTGCGCGACATCGGCGTCGCTGAGCGCGATTTTCGCCTGGGTCGCGGCGTCAAGCAGCTGGCGCTGAATGCGGTTATCGCTGCGATCGGCAATGCCCGCCTGCTCGCGAATATAATCCGCCAGCAGATGATCGAAATCGTCGCCGCCGAGCGCGGAGTCGCCGCCGGTCGCCAGCACTTCAAACACGCCGCGGCTTAAGCGCAGCACGGAGATATCAAAGGTGCCGCCGCCCAAATCGTAAACGGCGATAACGCCTTCCTGGCCGGAATCGAGGCCGTAGGCGATCGCCGCCGCGGTCGGTTCGTTCAGCAGACGCAGGACGTGCAGCCCGGCAAGACGCGCCGCGTCTTTGGTGCCCTGGCGTTGCGCATCGTCAAAATAGGCAGGAACGGTGATCACCACGCCGTCGAGATCGCCTGCCAGCGCTTCGCGCGCGCGTTCAGCGAGCGTTTTTAGGATATCGGCGGAGACGCGCACCGGGTTCAACAGCCCAGCCGGGGTGTCGATCATTGGCAGGCCGTTTTCGCTTGCGCGCAGCTGATACGGCAGGTGCGGGTAGCGCGTCTGGATGTCGGCGAGGGAGCGGCCCATCAGGCGCTTCACGGAACTGATGGTGTTAACCGGATCGTCCGCCGCCTGGGCGCGGGCGTCATAACCAACGGTGTAGCCCTGCGCCTGGTAGTGCACCACGGACGGCAGCAGAGCGCGGCCCTGATGATCCGCCAGCGTTTCCGGCTGACCGCTGCGCACGGTCGCGACCAGCGAGTGCGTGGTGCCGAGGTCGATGCCCGCCGCCAGTCTGCGCTGGTGCGGCGCGCTACTCATGCCGGGTTCACTGATTTGTAATAAGGCCATGTTGAGCTTCCAGAATTAAAAATCGAGCCACTTTTCTTCGAGTTGTTCTGACTGGCTTAAAAGCTTGTCGAGAAAACGCAGCTTGCGCACCGTGTCAGCCGCCTGCGCCCACGCCTCGTTGTCCAGCTCCGTCACCATATGCTGATGGCGTTCCTGGTACATGGCTTTGACGTTACGGATGAACGCCTCAAGGCGGTCGCTGTCTTTGGCCTGCTCAATCTCGTCCAGCGCTTCTCGCAGTTCTAATTGTTCCATCAGAAACGCGGTGTCGCGCACGGTGTGCTGTTCATTAGCCAGATCGAAACCGTGCAGAGAGAGCAGATATTCGGCGCGCGTCAGCGGGTGGCGCAGCGTTTGCCATGCCTGATTGATGGTGGCGGATTGGGAGAGCGCCGCCAGCTGTTCGGCCTGGGAGTGGCTTGCGAATTTATCGGGATGATACTGACGTTGCAGATCCTGGTAACGCGCCGCCAGTTGGGCACTGTCCAGCGCATAATGGGCCTGCAGCCCAAAGAGGGTGAAGTAATCCATAACAGTCTCGGGGTCAGTCAACGTGATAAAGCGAATACCCCGCCTGCGGCGGGCGCAGACGGGGAGAGGCGGGAAAGATTATCAGACGTTAAAGCTTTCGCCGCAGCCGCACTCATCTTTTACGTTCGGGTTGGTGAATTTAAACCCTTCGTTCAGGCCTTCTTTGACGAAGTCCAGCTGAGTGCCATCAAGGAATTGCAGGCTTTTACCATCGACCACCACCTTCACGCCCTTGTCTTCGAACACCGTGTCTTCTGGCTGCGGTGCGTCAACAAATTCCAGCACGTAGGCCATGCCGGAACAGCCGGACGTGCGAACGCCAAGACGCAGGCCAAAACCTTTACCGCGGTTGGCCAGGAAAGCGTTGACGCGCGCGGCGGCGGTGTCGCTAAGGGTAATCGACATACTACAACCTCAACTCATCAATGATTATTTTGCTTCACGTTTGCTTTTATAGTCCGCAATAGCGGCTTTGATGGCGTCTTCCGCCAGGATAGAGCAGTGAATTTTAACCGGCGGCAGTTCGAGTTCGTCTGCGATGTCGGTGTTTTTAATCGCCTGCGCTTCATCCAGGGATTTGCCTTTTACCCATTCGGTGACCAGCGAGCTCGACGCGATAGCGGAGCCGCAGCCGTAGGTTTTAAAGCGTGCGTCTTCAATGATACCTTCATTGTTGACTTTGATCTGCAACTTCATCACGTCGCCGCAGGCCGGCGCGCCGACCATGCCGCTGCCGACGTTGTCGTCGTTGTTGTCAAAAGAGCCGACGTTGCGCGGGTTTTCGTAATGATCGATGACTTTTTCGCTGTATGCCATGTGTTATTTCTCCTGAATCCGATACCGATTAATGATGAGCCCATTCGATGGTGGTTAAATCCACGCCCTGCTTAAACATCTCCCACAGCGGAGAGAGGTCGCGCAGGCGGCCGATGGATTTGCGTACCAGTTCGATGGTGTAGTCGATCTCTTCTTCAGTCGTGAAACGGCCCAGAGAGAAACGGATAGAGCTGTGGGCCAGCTCGTCATTCATACCCAGCGCGCGCAGCACGTAAGACGGCTCAAGGCTCGCAGACGTACAGGCGGAACCGGAAGAAACGGCCAGGTCTTTCAGCGCCATGATCAGCGACTCGCCTTCCACGTAGTTGAAGCTCACGTTCAGGATGGTCGGAACGCCCTGCTCCAGGTCGCCGTTCAGGTAAACTTCTTCGATATCTTTGATGCCGTTCCACAGGCGGTTGCGCAGGCCGCGCAGGCGCTCCATCTCGGTCGCCATCTCTTCTTTGGCGATACGATAGGCTTCGCCCATGCCGACAATCTGGTGAACAGGCAGCGTACCGGAACGCATGCCGCGCTCGTGACCGCCGCCGTGCATCTGCGCTTCGATACGGATACGCGGTTTACGACGCACGTAGAGCGCGCCGATGCCTTTCGGACCATAGATTTTGTGGCCGGTGAAGGACATCAGGTCTACTTTCAGCTGGGACAGATCGATAGGCAGTTTGCCCACGCTCTGGGTGGCGTCAACGTGGTAGATGATGCCACGTGCGCGGCACATTTCGCCGATGGTGGCGATATCCTGCACCACGCCGATTTCGTTGTTCACGTGCATGATGGAGACCAGAATGGTGTCGTCACGCATCGCGGCTTCGAGTTCTTTAAGATCGATAATGCCGTTGCTCTGCGGGGCGAGGTAGGTCACCTCAAAGCCTTCGCGCTCCAGCTGACGGCAGGTATCGAGCACCGCTTTATGCTCGGTTTTGCAGGTGATGATGTGCTTGCCTTTTTTCTGATAGAAATTGGCCGCACCTTTAATAGCGAGGTTGTCGGATTCGGTCGCGCCAGAGGTAAAGACGATTTCGCGCGGGTCCGCGCCGATGAGATCGGCCACCTGGTTACGGGCGATATCCACTGCCTCTTCCGCCTGCCAGCCAAAACGGTGGGAGCGGGAGGCCGGGTTACCGAAGGTTCCGTCCATCGTTAAAAACTGCATCATTTTCTCGGCGACGCGCGGGTCCACCGGCGTGGTCGCGGAGTAATCGAGGTAAATCGGTAATTTCATTGCTCTTAAGCTCCGTACATCTCAAAGCGGTGAATCAGGCAGCCGGCTGGATGTACGCCGCAGTCTACAGGATGCCGGAGCATCCTGGCCTGATTCGGGAAAAGCGTATTATTTTTTTAAGCGCGCAGTTTAACGTCGATAGCGTCCTGAGCGCGGGTCGGGCGATGTGCTTCATTGTGCTGACGGTCAGCGACGTCCAGCACTTCCTGGTTGTTCACCAGTTCACCTAAAGTGATGTTGTTCAGAAAACCGGTCAGGCGATCGCTTAAATCGCGCCACAGCGCGTGGGTCAGGCATTTATCGCCGCCCTGGCAGCCGCCTTTGCCCTGACAACGCGTCGCGTCGACAGACTCATCCACGGCGCTTATCACGGCACCCACTGCAATCTGGCCCGCGTCTTTACCCAGCAGGTAACCGCCGCCCGGACCGCGTACGCTGGCCACCAGGCCATTTTTACGCAGGCGAGAGAATAACTGCTCCAGATAAGAAAGGGAGATCCCCTGACGTTCAGAAATATCTGCCAACGGCACCGGACCTGCTTCGGAGTTGAGCGCAACGTCCAGCATTGCGGTCACGGCATAGCGCCCTTTAGATGTCAGTCTCATGTCTTACTTAACCTCAAGCTCGCCCCTCGACGCGGGGGTTTTTATGAAAATGGGGGTATTGCATAGCAGGCGCAAGTCTGACATTCCCGAGTAATTTGGTCAACTATTTACCCGAGTATTTTACTCAAGTATTAGGCTCGTCTTTCCGGGTGCTTTCAATCGACGCCAGCATGCCGCGCAGGATGTTAAGTTCCTGACTTTCCGGGCGCGCGCGGGTAAACAGGCGGCGTAATTTGTTCATCACCTGGCCTGGATGATTCGCGCGGATAAAGCCGGTGGAGAGCAGAACCTGCTCAAGATGACCGTAGAAACGCTCCAGGTCGTCCACTAAAGGATACGGGGTTTCTTCTTCATGATGCGCCGCGGCGTCGGTCTCCTGGGTGGCAAGCCAGGCCATGCGCACTTCATAGGCGATAACCTGCACGGCCATCGCGAGATTCAGCGAGCTGTATTCCGGGTTCGCAGCAATCGCGACGTGGTAGTGGCACTTTTGCAGCTCGTCGTTGGTCAGCCCAACGCGCTCGCGGCCAAACACAATCGCGACCGGCGCGTGCGCGCCTTCCGCCACGCTCTTGAGACCGCATTCGCGCGGGTCGAGCATCGGCCAGGGCAGCGTGCGCGAACGCGCGCTGGTGCCGACCACCAGGCTACAGCCCGCCAGCGCTTCATCAAGCGTATCGACGATGTGAGCATTGCCGATCACATCGCTGGCGCCTGCGGCGAGCGCGATGGCCTGCGAATCCGGTTTCACCAGCGGATTCACCAGCCACAGATTGGTGAGCCCCATGGTTTTCATGGCGCGGGCGACGGAGCCCATGTTGCCGGTGTGAGAGGTTTCTACCAGCACGATACGAATGTTTTGCAGCATAGCGACTCAGTATGAATAAAGAATATCGGGACATCCTATCATAAACCTGAGACATATTCCGAACCCTCTGCTATACTCCGCGCCGTTTTCCCGTTCTTTAACATCCAGTGAGAGAAACCTGATGCATCCGATGCTCAACATCGCCGTGCGTGCTGCGCGCAAGGCCGGAAATTTTATCGCCAAAAACTACGAAACCCCGGACGCCGTTGAGACCAGCCAGAAAGGCAGCAACGATTTTGTGACTAACGTGGATAAAGGCGCAGAGCGCATTATTATCGACACCATTCGTCAGTCCTACCCGCAACACACCATCATCACCGAAGAAAGCGGTGAACACGCCGGCACCGAGCAAGATATTCAATGGGTTATCGATCCGCTGGATGGCACCACCAACTTCGTTAAACGTCTTCCGCACTTCGCGGTTTCTATCGCTGTACGCATCAAAGGCCGCGCGGAAGTCGCCGTGGTTTACGATCCGATGCGTAACGAACTCTTCACCGCCGTTCGCGGCCAGGGCGCGCAGCTGAACGGCTACCGCCTGCGCGGCAGCACCGCTCGCGATCTGGACGGCACCATTCTGGCGACCGGCTTCCCGTTTAAAGCCAAACAGCACGCCACCCCGTACATGAACATCGTCACCAAACTCTTTACCCAGTGCGCCGATTTCCGCCGCACCGGCTCCGCCGCGCTGGACCTGGCCTATGTGGCCGCTGGCCGTGTGGACGGTTACTTTGAAATCGGCCTGAAACCGTGGGATTTCGCCGCAGGCGAACTGCTGGTGCGTGAAGCGGGCGGTCTGGTATGCGATTTCGTGGGCGGCCACAATTACATGATGACCGGCAACATCGTCGCCGGTAACCCGCGCGTGGTGAAAGCGATGCTGGGCAACATGCGTGATGAGCTGAGCGAAGCGCTGAAGCGTTAATCCGCTCTTCAGTACGAGAAAGGCAGGCCGCGAAAGCGCCCTGCCTTTTTTATTGTTTATTTGGGATGGCGGGTGGGTTGGATTAGTGGGATGGCGGGTGGATTTGATTGGTGGGATGGCGGGTGCGCTTTGCTTACCCGCCCTACTCCGGATACCTGCCCGCAAACCAGGTAGGGTGGGTAAGCGCAGCGCACCCACCAACGCCCAAACGCCTCGCTCCACCTTTAAAACGGTCGCAACCCCTGCCCGACAGGCGCGGCGCTTAACCACATCACCAGCGCTGCGACCACTAACACCACGCCGCCAGCAAGCGCGAGCGTCGCCCCGCCCGTCCTGCGCCACAAGGGCGGGGTTGTCTGTCCGCCGAGCCGGGCGGCCAGGCGGCGGAAACTATGCACAAACAGCGCGATGCCCGAGATGGTCAGGGACGTTCCCGCCGCCATCGCCAGCGCCGAAGCCACCCCCCAGCCAAAGACGCCGATCACCTTGCTGAACAGCAGCACCATCAGCGCGCCGGAGCAAGGGCGCATCCCCATGGAGAGCACCACCATAAGCCGCGCGCGCCAGTCTTCGCCTCGCTCGAGCTGCGCCTGCGTCGGCAGATGCTGATGCCCGCAGCCGCAGGTCTCGCTGTGTGTATGGTGCGGGGTAAACGCGGTGAACACCGGACGGCGCAACAACCTGCGCAGCGCGCTGCACGCGCGCCAGCAGAGCAGCAGCCCCAGCGCGCCCACCAGCAGATAACTGCCCTTTTCGAGCCAGTAGCCGCTCAGATGCAGCTGCCGCGCCGGCAGCGCGAGCACCGTCAGCACCACGGTCACCAGCGTAATCGCCACCAGCCCCTGCAACAGCGATGACGCGAACGTCAACGTCAGGCTCGTCTTCAGGCGCGACGGATGCGTGGCAAGCCAGGTCGCGATCACGACTTTACCGTGCCCTGGCCCGAGCGCGTGCAGCACGCCATAGACGAAACTGAACAGCAGCAGCGAGCCGCCGGCGCGCGTCGGGTTCTGCGCCACCTGTTGCAGCAGCGCGCTCATCTCGCGGTTGATATCGCGCTGCCAGACGGCGCTTTTCATCAGCACCTGCGGCCACGCCAGCCACAGCCATACGCCGCCCGCCAGCGCCAGCACCGCAAACAGCGCCAGCGGCCAGAAATGCGCCAGACGGCGTGCGGCAAACGGGGTTGAAATCACTGACATTGCAACGTCACCTGTTGAGCAAATTGCTTACCTAAATCCATATCCTCCGGCGGCGCGTCGGCTTTATCGAGCGACAGCGCGAAGCTCTGCACCGCCTCATCCGGCTGCGGCGTTTTCACCGCCACTTTGCAGCGCTCGCGAAGCCCCTGCCCCAGGGTCACGTCGCGCGGCGCGTCATAACTCATCGCCACGTAGTACGTCGGGTCGAATGTCGCGAAGGTATAGCGCTCGCCCTGCGCTTTTTGCGGATGCGCAAGCGGCAGCGTAAAGGTCAACACCGCCTGATGCCCTTCGCGCGCCAGCGCATAGTCCTGCGGCGTGGCGGCGAACTTCACCTTCTGCCCGTTATGCCAGAATTCGGTGAAATAGTGCTGGCCGATAACGTTCGCCATCACTTCCGCCGCCAGCTTTTTCCACACCGGCGAGCCGGGTGTGGCGTTGCCCGCGTCATACAGTAGATCTGCTGAAGTGATTTCATCCATTTTCCAGCGCATTTTAAGCGCGGTTATCTGCCCCGCTTCGCTGACAATCTCGGTTTTCAATGAGATAAAGCTATGCGGATGCGCCGCGGCCTGCTGCGCCGGAATCAGCATTACTACAGCCGCAGCAACCATTACCGGGTAAAGACGTGCGCTCATTATCTTCCTCTGACGAAAAATTCTGTGAGCCAGCCAGAATTCCGCGATCAAACTGCGCACCCTGAACAGCATTCAACGATCCTTTAGCTATTCTTAGCATTAATCTCACTCACTGGACAAAACGGATGATGACTCTGCTCTGCCCTCCACCATCTGTGCTTTCCAGTCCGCAGCGCCGCTGCCAGGTACTTTTAATGCTCTACCTGCCGGGCCAGACCATCACGCCAGAAAGCCTGGGCAGGCTCAATGGCGTCGACGGCGCCATCGCCCGTCAGGATATTGCCGAAACCGGCGACGAAATTCAGCGATACCACCGGTTGAGTATTATCACCCAGCAGGACGGCAGCTACCGGATTGAAGGCACCGCGTTAGACCGACGTCTGTGCCTGCTGCACTGGCTGCGCCGGGCGCTGCGCCTGTGCCCGCAGTTTATCCAGCAGCATTTCACGCCTGCGCTGAAAAGCGAACTGCGCCAGCACGGCATCGCGACGGCGCTGTATGACGATACGAATTTACACGCGCTGGTCAACCTCTGCGCGCGCCGTCTGAACCGTCAGTTCGAAGCGCGCGACGTGCAGTTCCTGCGCCTCTACCTGCAATATTGCCTGGTGCAGCACCATTACGGCCTGACGCCGGAATTCACCGAGCCGCAGCAGCTCTGGATGCGCGCCCGCGCGGAGTTTCTCGCCGCCCAGGAGATAGTGCGCCACTGGCAGCGCCGCGTCGCCCAGTCGCCGCACGTCAACGAGCACTGCTTCCTGGCGCTGCTGTTTATGATGCTGCGCACGCCCGACCCGCTGCGCGACGCGCATCCGGAAGATCACCGGCTGCGCCAGGCGGTCAGCTCGCTTATCGCCCGCTTTCGTGAGCTTTCCGGCATGGCGTTCAGCGATGAACAAGGGCTTGCCGATCAGCTTTATATCCATTTATGTCAGGCGCTTGACCGCAGCCTGTTTGGCATCGGCATCGACAATGCGCTGCCGGAAGAGATTAACCGCCTCTACCCTCGTCTGATGCGCACCACCCGCAAAGCGTTTGACAGCTTTGAAGAAGAATACCGGGTGGCGTTTTCCGATGAAGAGGTGGGTCTGGTGGCGGTGATTTTCGGCGCATGGCTGATGCAGGAGGCGGATCTGCATGAGAAACAGGTGCTGCTGCTGACGGGGAACGATGCGCAGCTTGAGGCGGACATTGAGCAGCAGCTACGAGAACTCACCCTGCTGCCGCTCAATATTAAACATCTGACGCTGCATACCTTCCAGCAGGAAGGCGCGCCAAAAGAGGTGGCGCTGATTGTGACGCCGTACACCACCTCGTTGCCGCTTTTCTCGCCGCCGCTGATCCACGCCACGCTGCCGCTTGGCGAACAGCAGCAGCAGCGCATACGGGAGATTCTGGAGGCTTAAGCGCGCGCCGCCACTTTCGGGCGCAGGAACAGCGCGGGAAGCGCGACCAGCGCCATCACCCAGAACACGCCGCCCGCGAGGTGCTGGTAAAGGAAGCCCGCGAACACGGTCATTACGGCGATGCCGCCGCCCATCGCCACGGCGGAGTACACTGACTGCAGGCGGATAACTTCTGAGCCTTCGCGCGCGGCGATATAGCGCATCGCCGCCAGGTGGCAAATGGAGAAGCTGCCGCAGTGCAGGATCTGCGCCACGATGAGCCACGGCAGCGCGGTCGTCCAGCCCATTAGCCCCCAGCGGATAATCCCCAGCACGCCGGAGAGCAGCAGCAGATCGCGCGCGCCGAAGCGGCTGAAGAGTTTTTTACTGAGCGCGAAGATGACAATTTCCGCCACCACGCCGAGCGACCAGAGATACCCCACTACCGAGGCGGAATAGCCCTGCCCCTGCCAGTAAATCGCGCTGAAGCCGTAATAGGCGGCGTGCGCGCCCTGCAACAGGCTGACGCAGGCGAGAAAGCGCCAGTTTTCGCTTACCAGCTTGCGCCACACCGGCCAGCCCGCGGCCTCATTGTGGCGCGCTTCGCCCTGCGGCATCACGGAGGGCTTCAGCATCATCCCGATAAGCATCGAGGCCACGCCAAGCGACAGCAGCGCCAGAATTGCCCGGTAGTCGTAGCTGCTGACGAGCTTGCCGGTGAGCGCGGAGCCAATCACAAACGCCAGCGACCCCCACAGACGCACGCGTCCGTAGTCCATCGTTATCTGGCGCTGCCAGGTGGCGGCGAGCGCGTCGGTGAGTGGCACCAGCGGCGAGAAAAAGAGGTTAAAACCGACCAGGATGACAAACAGCCAGGCGGTCTGATGCCCGAACCAGAAGCCGAGCGCGAAAACCAGCGTCAGTGTGGCCAGCAGGCGCAGCGCGAAGACTAAGCGGGAGGGATCTTTCACGCGCGGCGCCAGCAGCAGGCTGCCGAGAAAGCGCGCGACGAGGCCTGAGCCGAGCAGCAGACCGATGGTTTCCGGCGCGACGCCGACGCCCGCGAGCCAGACGCTCCAGAAGGGCAGAAAAATACCGTAGCTAAAGAAGTAGGTGAAATAGCTGAGCGCCAGCCAGCGCGTGGAATGCAAAACCATGATTCCCTCCCGTTTTGGAGGCGTTAGTCTGGCGGGAAAGGCGGGGGGTTGCAAGCGATGCATAACAACGCCATAACATTGCGTATCCGGTTTGCAGACAGGCCGCCGCAGCGGCCTTTCGGGTGTTACACGCCCGCTTCAGCAAACACCGCTTTGGCGGTAAACATGGCGTTCAGCGCCGCGGGGAAGCCTGCGTACAGCGACATCTGGATAATCACTTCGATTATTTCTTCGCGCGTGCAGCCGACGTTCAGCGCGGCATGCAGATGGACCGCCAGCTGCGGCTGCGCGTGGCCAAGCGCGGTGAGCGCGGCGACCGTCGCAAGTTCCCGGCTTTTCAGCGACAGTCCGGGGCGGCTGTAAACATCGCCGAAGCCGAACTCGATAACGTAGCGCCCCAGATCGGGGGCGATATCGGCCAGCGCTTTAATAACCTTCTGCCCTGCCGCGCCGTCGATTTCCGCCAGTCGCGCAAGCCCTGTGTCATAACGTGATGAAGTCATACCGTTCTCCTTTTGTGTGATGCGGATAACGTTAAAGCTTCGAGTTAACTCCAGGTCAAGCGCTGTTTTTTAACAGCGTCTGATCGTAATACGCCATCTTCTCTTTCAGGCGCGCCAGATGTTCGGCCTGCTGCGCCAGCCGCGCCTCCAGATGCTGAGCGTGTTGCGCCAGCAGTTCGCGCCGTTCGGCCGCGGTCGCGTCTCCCTGCGCGCGCAGATGCGCGTAACGCTGGATAGCCTCAAGCGACATATCGGTTTCCTTCAGGCGTTTAATAAACGCGACCCAGTCGAGATCGGCACGCCGATAGTCCCGGTGCCCGCTCGCGTTGCGCGCAGGCACCAGCAGCCCCAGCTTTTCGTAATAGCGCAGCGTATGCACGCCAAGGCCGGTCAGCGTTGAGAATTCCTGTATGCGCATAGGGGTGCCTGTGTGGTGAGCCCATAAAAAAAGGCCGCGCGAGGCGGCCTTCATCCGTAGGTGTTCGCTTACGCGTAAACCGGGAAACGTGCGCAGATATCCAGCACTTTACCTTTGACGCGCTCAATGACCGCTTCGTCATTGATGTTGTCCAGAATGTCGCACATCCAGCCAGCCAGCTCTTTAACTTCCGCTTCTTTGAAGCCGCGGCGGGTCACTGACGGCGAACCGATACGGATACCGGAAGTGACGAACGGGCTCTTCGGATCGTTCGGCACGCTGTTTTTGTTGACGGTGATGTTAGCGCGGCCGAGGGCTGCGTCAGCGTCTTTACCGGTCAGGTTTTTATCCACCAGATCCAGCAGGAACAGGTGGTTTTCCGTACCGCCCGAGACCACTTTGTAGCCACGATTCAGGAACACTTCCACCATCGCTTTGGCGTTTTTCGCGACCTGCTGCTGGTAGGTTTTGAACTCCGGCTCCATCGCTTCTTTCAGCGCGACCGCTTTCGCTGCGATAACGTGCATCAGCGGGCCGCCCTGCGCGCTCGGGAACACCGCGGAGTTGAGTTTTTTGTACAGCTCTTCGCTGCCGCCTTTGGCGAGGATCAGACCGCCGCGCGGGCCCGCCAGGGTTTTATGGGTAGTGGTGGTCACGACATGCGCATGCGGAACCGGGTTCGGGTAAACGCCTGCGGCGATAAGACCCGCCACGTGCGCCATATCAACGAACAGGTACGCGCCGATGCTGTCAGCGATTTCACGCATTTTCGCCCAGTCAACGATGCCGGAGTAAGCAGAGAAGCCGCCGATGATCATCTTCGGTTTGTGGGTCTGCGCCTGCTTCGCCATGTCTTCGTAGTCAATCTTGCCGGACTCATCAATACCGTAAGGGATGATGTTGTAGAGCTTACCGGAGAAGTTAACCGGGGAGCCGTGCGTCAGGTGGCCGCCCTGCGCCAGGTTCATACCCAGCACGGTGTCACCCGGCTGCAGCAGCGCGGTGTAGACCGCGAAGTTCGCCTGGGAGCCGGAGTGCGGCTGGACGTTGGCGTAGTCTGCGCCAAAGAGTTCTTTCGCGCGGTCAATCGCCAGCTGCTCAACGATATCCACATATTCGCAGCCGCCGTAGTAGCGTTTGCCCGGATAACCTTCGGCATATTTGTTGGTCAGCTGAGAGCCCTGAGCCTGCATGACGCGCGGGCTGGTGTAGTTTTCGGAGGCGATCAGTTCGATGTGTTCTTCCTGACGAACTTTCTCCTGCTCCATAGCCTGCCACAGTTCGGCATCATAATCGGCAATGTTCATTTCACGCTTTAACATCCGCATCTCCTGACTCAGCTGACAATAAAAAAGTACTGCAATGAGGTGCCCTTTTGGGCGACGGGCAACAGTGTAAACCGATTGGCGGTGTGAAGATAGGTCTTGACACAGCTTTTTACGCAAACGTTTGGCATGGCGTGGCGCAAGGGTTTGAACGATGAAGCACCGAGGGGGTGCGCGCGATATATTTTCATCATCAACCTGTGCTTTTTTCATCCAGTGTGAGCGGTGTCGACGGCGCGGGTAAAACCCTTTGCAACGTGCAGTTATTTTTCATAAGATGCATTTAAAATACATTTTATAAAAACCTGGAAGGAAGCAATTATGCTGGATAGTCAAACCATCGCCGTCGTGAAATCCACCATTCCGCTGCTGGCGCAGACCGGTCCGAAACTGACCGCGCATTTCTATGACCGGATGTTTACCCATAACCCGGAGCTGAAAGAGATCTTCAATATGAGCAACCAGCGCAACGGCGATCAGCGTGAAGCGCTGTTTAACGCCATTTGCGCTTATGCAACCAACATTGAAAATCTCGCGGCCCTGCTGCCTGCGGTGGAGAAAATCGCCCAGAAGCACACCAGCTTTAATATCAAACCGGAGCAGTACAACATCGTCGGCGAGCATCTGCTGGCAACGCTTGATGAGATGTTCAGCCCGGGCCAGGAAGTGCTGGACGCCTGGGGCAAAGCGTATGGGGTGTTAGCGGGCGTGTTTATTAACCGCGAAGCGGAGATTTACCAGAGCAACGCGCAAAAAACCGGCGGCTGGGAAGGCACCCGTCCGTTCCGTATCGTCAGCAAAACGCCGCAGAGCGCGATTGTGACGAGCTTCGAGCTGGAGCCGGTCGATGGCGGCCCGGTGGCCGATTATCTGCCCGGCCAGTACACCGCCGTGTGGATCAAACCCGAAGGGTTCGCGCATCAGGAGATTCGTCAGTATTCGCTGACCCGCAAACCGAACGGCAAAAGCTATCGTATTGCGGTGAAACGCGAGGGCGAAGGCCAGGTGTCGAACTGGCTGCATCAGCATGCGCAGCCGGGCGACGTGATTGCGCTTGCCGCGCCCGCCGGCGATTTCTTTATGCAGGTCGACCCGCAAACCCCGGTGACGCTGATTTCCGCAGGCGTCGGTCAGACGCCGATGCTGGCGATGCTCGATACGCTTGCAAGCGCGCAGCACCCGGCGCAGGTGAACTGGTATCACGCGGCGGAAAGCGGCGATGTGCATGCCTTTACCGATGAAGTCATGGCGCTTGGCGCAAAACTCCCACGCTTTAACAGCCATATCTGGTATCGCGTGCCGAGCGACGCCGATCGCAGCGCGGGGCGTTATAACAGCGAAGGGTTGATGGCCCTGCACGATCATAAAGCGCATGTGACCACACCCGGCATGCAGTTTTACGTCTGCGGTCCGGTGAAATTTATGCAGTTCGCCGCTGAACAGCTGGTGAGCCTCGGCGTGAACAAAGAGAACATCCATTACGAATGTTTCGGTCCGCATAAAGTGTTGTAAGCGGCGGGATTTACCACGGCGGATGGTTTACCACGGCGGATGGTTTACCACGGCGGATGGTTTACCACGGCGGATGGTTTACCACGGCGGGTGCGCGTCGCTTACCCGCCCTACGAACGCGGCAGGTTGCATACATTGTAGGGTGGGTAAGCGCAGCGCACCCGCCATTTACCCCCTACCCTTTAACACCGCCCTCTACTGCCACACCGACATAAAAAAAGCAGGTCATCGCGACCTGCTTTTTCTTTATCACGCGCAACCCCGCGGTTAAATCGCGGCGTCGTCTTCCTCGCCGGTACGGATACGCACCACGCGCGCCACATCGAAAACGAAAATCTTGCCGTCGCCGATTTTACCGGTCTGGGCGGTGCGGATAATGGTATCCACACAGGTGTCGACGATATCGTCGGTCACCACGATTTCAATTTTCACTTTCGGCAGGAAATCCACCATATACTCCGCGCCGCGATAGAGCTCGGTATGGCCTTTCTGACGACCAAATCCCTTCACCTCAGTCACCGTCATCCCGGTGATCCCGACTTCCGCCAGCGCTTCACGCACGTCATCGAGTTTGAAGGGTTTAATAATCGCATCAATCTTTTTCATGGTGGATCCTTAATTCCTGCCAGCGCCTGCACGGCGATTCAATTCGCGTAATCGGTTGCTCAAATTACCATACCTTGCGGCGGTTTGGGCATCAAAAACTACTCTTTAAAATCATTCGCCTCAAGCTCATGGCGGGCCAGCAGCTTGTAGAACTCGGTGCGGTTGCGCCCTGCCATGCGCGCGGCGTGGGTGACGTTCCCCTTGGTGATTTGCAGCAGCTTGCGCAGATAGTTCAGCTCGAACTGATTGCGCGCCTCGACGAACGTCGGCAGCACCGTATTTTCGCCTTCCAGCGCCTGCTCCACCAGCGCGTCGCTGATAACCGGCGCGGAGGTCAGCGCCACGCACTGCTCAATCACGTTCACCAGCTGGCGCACGTTGCCCGGCCAGCTCGCGGTCATCAGGCGTTTCATGGCGTCGGTCGAGAAACTGCGCACGAACGGCTTATGCCGGTCCGCCGCCTGACGCAGCAGATGGTTCGCCAGCAGCGGAATATCTTCCGCGCGCTCCTGCAACGCCGGAATTTTCAGGTTCACGACGTTAAGGCGATAAAAGAGATCTTCGCGAAACTCGCCGCGCGCCATTGCTTTCGGCAGGTCGCGGTGGGTGGCGGAGATAATCCGCACGTTGATATCGATATCGCGGTTGCTGCCAAGCGGGCGCACCTTGCGCTCCTGTAACACACGCAGCAGCTTCACCTGCAACGGCACGGGCATGTCGCCAATCTCGTCGAGAAACAGCGTGCCGCCCTCCGCCGCCTGGAACAGCCCTTCACGGCTGCTTACCGCGCCGGTAAACGCGCCGCGCGCGTGGCCGAAGAGTTCCGACTCCAGCAGTTGCTCCGGGAGCGCGCCGCAGTTGATGGCGATAAAGGCGTTTTTGGCGCGCGGGCTGGCATTATGAATAGCCTGCGCGAGGATCTCCTTGCCGGTGCCGCTCTGGCCGTTAATCAACACGCTGACATCGGACTGCGCCACCATGTGCGCCTGCTCCAGCAGACGCAGCATGGCCGGGCTGCGGGTGACGATGCTCTCGCGCCACTGTTCGTCGCCCGCAGGCGCGGCGTGCGCCAGCGCGTCGTCGATAGCCTTATAGAGCGCGTCTTTATCCACCGGCTTGGTGAGAAAACTGAATACGCCCTGCTGGGTCGCGGCCACCGCATCGGGGATCGAACCGTGGGCGGTGAGAATAATCACCGGCATACCCGGCTGGAGTTTCTGGATCTCGGCGAACAGCTGCATGCCGTCCATCTCATCCATACGCAGATCGCTAATCACCAGATCGATTTTCTCGCGCCCTAAAATGCGCAGCCCGTCATGGCCGCTCTCGGCGGTCTCGACCGTAAATCCTTCGCTCGCAAGGCGCAGGCCCAGCAGTTTCAACAGGCCCGGATCGTCATCGACGAGCAACAGGCGCGCGGGTTTATGCTGCGTCATGGTTTGGTCTCCTCCTGCGCAGGCGCGCCGTCTTTCCCGGCCGGGGCAGCGTTCTCTTTCTGTGCGTCGTCCGCGCTGTGGCTGTTGTCCTGAATATAGCCGCCCGCGCTTTTGCGGGTGGAGAGCTGGCGTTCGATATCCGTCAGGTTTTCAAGCTTACGGGTAGTGAGCTCAAGCTCAGTGCGCAGGTGACGCTGCTGCTCGCGCAGGGCATCCAGCTCGCTGTCGGCGCTTTGCTGAAGCTTGCTGTAACGCCCGCGCTCATCAGACAGCGCCAGCTGCGCGGCCTGGCCGTCGCGCCAGGCTTCGTACAGGGGACGCACATGCGCCGGAATGTTGCCTGCGGTAGCGCCAAGCGTGGTGAGATAGCTGCGACGTTCGGCGGGCGTAATGCGCGCGTTCGCCAGTAAAATGCCGCGCCGGAAGGCGTGCTGCCAGGTTTCATCGGGGAAGCGGCGCGCCTCGGCGCGCGCCTCGGCGGGCGCCAGACGCTCGGCGCAGTCCATGCCGCGCAGCCAGAACAGCGGGTTGCTCTCGACATTCTGCCCAGAGAGCTGCCAGATACCTGAACAGTCCGTGAACAGAAAATCCGCCAGCTGCTGCTCCGGCAGTTTCGGGTCGTGTTGTTTGATGTGGGTGGAGACCGGGCTCTGCACGCAGCCCGCTAACAGGCAGGGCAACAGCGCTGAGCCAGCCAGCCTGCGAAGAGAGAACAAGGTTGTGCCGCGCGCGCGCAGGCTGCGCCATGCGCTTACCAGACGTGAATTCATTTTTTTAGTCGTTCCGGGTCAAAGAGCGGTAATTCAATGCGAAAACAGACGTCGGTCGTGTCATCCTCGACCAGCCGCAGTTCGCCGTGCATACGTCGGATGCAATCCTGAGCGATGCTTAAGCCCAGGCCGCTGCCTTTCACCGCCCCTTTACGTTGATGGCTTCCCTGATAAAAGGGCTCGAAAATCATCTCCCGCTCCGCCTCAGGAATAGGCGTGCCGGTATTCGCCACCTCAATACATAGCGTATTGCCCTGACGGCGGCTTCGCAGATAAATGGTACCGGATTCGCGTCCGTAGTGCACCGCATTGGAATAGAGATTATCCAGCACGCTCATCAGCAGCATCGGCTCCGCCAGACAGGCCTCTGCGGCAAGCGACACCTCGGTATGCATCATTTTAGCCCGCGCCGGGAGACTGTGTGAGGTCATCACGATGTCCACCAGCGGGGCGAGCTCGACTTTCTCAAGCTCAACCGCCCCGCCCGCCAGTTTACGGTTGTAATCAAGGAGTTGTTCTATGAGCGTTTGCAGATTACGGCTGCTGGTATCGAGGATCTCCACCACTTCGCGCTGCTCCGCGGTAAGCGGCCCGACGACCTGATCGGCCAGCAGCTCGGTGCCTTCGCGCATGCTGGCGAGCGGCGTTTTTAATTCATGAGAGATATGGCGCAGGAACTGGTGCCGCTGTGACTCAAGCCACGCGAGGCGCTCGCTTAACCAGATAATCCGCTGGCCTACCGAGCGCAGCTCGCGCGGGCCTTTGAACATCATCGTGGCGCCGAGCGACTTCCCCTCGCCCAGCCGGTTGATCATCCGCTCTATCCCCTTCACCGGGCCGATAATCATGCGGGTAAAGAGCAATACCAGCGCGAGGCTCGCCAGAAAGAGCGCCAGCGCCTGCCAGCCGAACAGCTGACCGCGCGCGGCGATCTCCTGCTGGAGTTGCTGGCCGCGGGCGTAAATCACGGCGCGGGTCGCCTGCACCAGCCGGGTATTGGTATCGGCGAACGCTTCAAGGCGCGCCGCGGCGTCCGGCTTCGGGCCGCTATTGTGGCACTGGAGTTGCGCCAGCTCCACGAGGCTCTGGCGCAGGGCCTTATAAAGCCGGGCGTCCGGTAATACGCTCGCCTGCGCCTCCAGCATTCGCGAGTAACGCTGGCGCTGGCTTTCATAGACTTTGGCAAGCGTGAGGTCGTCCAGCACGCAGTACTGGCGATAGCTGCGCTCCATTTCGAGCGCGATATTGGTCATCGCCTCGCTGCGCCGGGCGTCCATCTGGGTGAGCGTGTTGGTTTGCGCCGCCTGGGCGCTTAACGTGTTGAGGCTCTGCCACGCCTGCCAGGCGAGAAACAGCAGCGGCACCATCACCAGTAAAAAGGCCATCATGACCAGTTGGCGAAGCGAACGGGGAAAAGCGGGCCAGCGTTTCACGGCGTTATCCCGGAGTGATTGCAAAAGCCTGATGCTAACCGAGAGGAGCGGTTGTGCAAAGCCAAACGCAAAAAACAGCAAAGGCAGGGGATGAACCCTGCCTTTGTGATGGAATCAGGCGGTGCCTTACTCAACGTGTCGCCCGGGTTCTGAAATAGCATCGCTATGATCAGCAGTTGGACGGCAGGCACCTTTGAGTGCGTCATTCGAGGTTTATGTAGCGCTCGCTAAGGGGCTGACATAAGAAGGTGAATGAGCCACTGGTTAATATTATGCAGTAACCGTGCCAGCTTTACTACATAAATCATAAGCGACTGTTATAAAAGCGTTTTAAATATATGAAGTAGGTCAATAATTTGTATTCTTTTTCGCCGGAGTGTCGCTAAAAGCCAACACTTCCCCCGCTGCTTTTCATGCCCCATATAAATCAATCACTTAAATGTCGCAAATCAGAGACACCCCGATCCGGCCGCTGTCGCAATTTACCGACACTGACCGTAATCAAACAGAATTGGGGTGACAGCCAAAAGAAAAAGGCCTCTTGCGAGGCCTTTACAGAAGTTAAACCAGTACAGAGGTTAACCGAGCTGCTTACGCGCGTTGCGGAAGATGCGCATCCACGGGCTGTCCTCGCCCCAGTTCGCCGGGTGCCAGGAGTTCGCCACGGTGCGGAACACGCGCTCCGGGTGCGGCATCATAATCGTGACGCGCCCGCTTTCGGTGGTCACGGCGGTAATCCCGTTCGGCGAGCCGTTCGGGTTCGCCGGGTAGGTTTCCGTCACCGCGCCGAAGTTATCGATGTAGCGCAGCGCCACCAGGCCTTTGCTCTCAAGCGCCGCCAGATGCGCCGCGTCGCGCACTTCCACGCGGCCTTCGCCGTGGGAAACCGCGATCGGCATATGGGAGCCGGTCATGCCGTCCAGCAGCAGCGACGGGCTGGCGGTCACTTCCACCAGGCTGAAGCGCGCTTCGAAGCGATCAGACTGGTTACGCACAAAGCGCGGCCACAGTTCGCTGCCGGGGATAAGCTCACGCAGATTGGACATCATCTGACAGCCGTTACAGACGCCGAGCGCCAGGGTCTGCGGACGATGGAAGAACTCGGTGAACTCGTCGCGCACGCGGTCGTTAAACAGGATGGATTTCGCCCAGCCTTCGCCCGCGCCCAGCACGTCGCCGTAGGAGAAGCCGCCGCATGCCACCAGCGTGTGGAAATCGCCGAGGCCGCGACGCCCCGCGAGCAGATCGCTCATATGCACGTCGATGGCGTCAAAGCCCGCGCGGTGGAATGCCGCCGCCATCTCCACGTGGGAGTTCACGCCCTGCTCGCGCAGCACGGCCACTTTCGGGCGCGCGCCGGTCGCGATAAACGGCGCCGCGATATCGTCTTTAAGATCGAAGGTCAGTTTGACGTTCAGGCCCGGATCGCTGTCATTGGCTTTCGCCTGATGCTCCTGGTCGGCGCACTCCGGGTTGTCGCGCAGGCGCTGCATCTGCCAGGTCGTTTCCGCCCACCACATGCGAAGCTGAGTGCGGCTTTCGCTGTACACCACGTTATCGCCTGCGGTCAGGGTGAAACGATCCCCCGCCACCGCTTTGCCGAGGTAGTGTGTGCACTCGCCAAGACCGTGGTCTTTAAGCACGCGCTCCACCTGCTCGCGCTCGGCGGCGGCAATCTGGATCACCGCGCCAAGCTCTTCGTTAAAGAGCGCGGCCAGCGCATCATCGCCCAGCGCCGCGATATCCGCCTCGATGCCGCAGTGGCCCGCGAACGCCATTTCGGCAAGCGTCACCAGCAGGCCGCCGTCGCCGCGGTCGTGGTAGGCCAGCAGCTTACGCTGCGCCACCAGTGCCTGAATGGCGTCGTAGAAGCATTTCAGCTGGCCTGCGTCGCGCACGTCGGCCGGTTTGTCGCCAAGCTGGCGGTAAACCTGCGCCAGCGCCGTCGCGCCAAGCGCGTTATGGCCGTTGCCGAGATCGATAAACAGCAGCGCGTTATCGGCAGTCGTCAGCTCCGGCGTTACGGTGCGGCGCACGTCTTCCACGCGGGCGAACGCAGAGATAACCAGCGACAGCGGCGAGGTCATCTCGCGCTGCTCGCCATCCTGCTGCCAGCGGGTTTTCATCGACATCGAATCTTTGCCGACCGGAATGGTCAGGCCGAGCTGCGGACAGAGCTCTTCGCCGACCGCTTTCACCGCCTCGTAGAGACCGGCGTCTTCGCCCGGATGCCCCGCCGCCGCCATCCAGTTGGCGGAGAGTTTCAGGCGTTTGATATCGCCAATCTGCGTCGCGGCGATGTTAGTCAGCGCCTCGCCCACCGCCAGACGAGCGGAGGCAGCGAAGTCCAGCAGCGCCACCGGCGCGCGTTCGCCTATCGCCATCGCTTCGCCGTAGTAGCTGTCGAGGCTCGCGGTCGTGACCGCGCAGTTGGCCACCGGCACCTGCCACGGGCCGACCATCTGATCGCGCGCCACCATGCCGGTCACGGTGCGGTCACCGATGGTGACGAGGAAGGTTTTCTCCGCCACGGTCGGCAGATGCAGTACGCGTTTCACCGCATCGGCAAGCGTAATGCCGGTGCGGTCGAACGGCTGACCGGCGGCCTGCAGGCGGGTAACGTCGCGGGTCATTTTCGGGGTTTTGCCGAGCAGAACGTCGAGCGGCATATCCACCGGCTGGTTGTCGAAATGGCGGTCGTTGAGGGTCAGGTGCAGTTCCTCGGTCGCCTCGCCGATAACGGCGTAAGGCGCGCGCTCGCGGCGGCAGAGCTCGTCAAACAGCGCCAGCTGCTCCGGGGCGACCGCCAGCACGTAGCGCTCCTGGGATTCGTTACACCAGACTTCCAGCGGGCTCATGCCCGGCTCGTCGCTTAAAATATCGCGCAGCTCGAAGCGCCCGCCGCGCCCGCCATCGCTGACCAGCTCCGGCATGGCGTTAGAGAGACCGCCCGCGCCGACGTCATGAATAAACACGATAGGGTTGGCGTCGCCCAGCTGCCAGCAGCGGTCGATCACTTCCTGACAGCGGCGCTCCATTTCCGGGTTGTCGCGCTGTACCGAGGCGAAATCGAGATCGGCATCCGACTGGCCGGACGCCATTGAGGACGCCGCGCCGCCGCCGAGGCCGATATTCATCGCCGGGCCGCCGAGCACAATGAGCTTCGCGCCTGGCGGAATGTCGCCTTTCTGAACGTGGTCAGCGCGAATGTTGCCGATGCCGCCTGCGAGCATGATCGGCTTGTGATAACCGCGCAACTCTTCGCCGTTGTGGCTCGCGACTTTCTCTTCATAAGTACGGAAGTAACCGTTCAGCGCCGGGCGGCCAAATTCGTTGTTAAACGCCGCGCCGCCGAGCGGGCCGTCGGTCATGATGTCGAGCGCGGTGACAATGCGATCCGGCTTGCCGAAATCCTCTTCCCACGGCTGCTCAAAGCCCGGAATGCGCAGGTTAGAGACGGAAAAGCCCACCAGCCCCGCTTTTGGCTTCGCGCCGCGGCCCGTCGCGCCTTCGTCGCGGATTTCGCCGCCGGATCCCGTCGCCGCACCCGGCCACGGTGAAATGGCGGTCGGGTGGTTATGCGTTTCCACTTTCATCAGGATATGCGCCGGCTCCTGATGGAAGCTGTAGCGGCCCGCCTCGTGGTCGGCGTAGAAACGGCCCACCGAAGAACCTTCCATGACCGCCGCGTTGTCTTTATAAGCGGAGAGCACGAAGTTCGGCGTCCTCTCGAAGGTGTTTTTAATCATCTTAAACAGCGACTTCGGCTGTTTTTCGCCGTCGATAACCCAGTCGGCGTTAAAGATCTTGTGGCGGCAGTGCTCGGAGTTGGCCTGCGCGAACATATAGAGTTCGATGTCGTTCGGGTTGCGCCCCAGGCGGGTGAAGGCGTCGTGGAGGTAGTCGATTTCATCTTCCGCGAGCGCCAGCCCCAGACGCACGTTGGCTTCGGCCAGCGCCTGACGGCCCTGCCCCAGCAGATCCACGCTCTGTACCGGCGCGGGCTCGTGGTGCGAGAACAGCTGGGCTGCGTCTTCCAGCGCGCCGAAGACGCTCTCCATCATGCGGTCGTGCAGCACGGCGGCAATCTGCTGCCAGGCGTCATTGCCTGCGGTCGCGTCGGCGTCAATGTAATACGCCACGCCGCGCTCCAGGCGTTTGATCTGATCAAGCCCGCAGTTGTGGGCGATATCCGTCGCTTTAGAGGACCAGGGAGAGATGGTGCCGGGACGCGGCGTGACCAGCAGCAGGCGGCCAGTCGGGGCGTGGCCCGCAAGGCTCGGGCCATATTTCAGCAGGCGCTCCAGGCGCGCGTGCGCTTCGGCATTCAGCGGTGCGGCGAGGTCAGCAAAATGAACATACTCGGCATAAATGGTTTTCACCGGGAGGTGAGCGTCTTTAAAACGAGCCAGCAGTTTGTTAATACGAAATGCCGACAGAGCGGGCGAACCACGCAGAATTTCCATCATCAAGTCTCTCGTCTTCGAAGCGCCGGAGGGCACCTCATTGGGCGCAAGGGGGAAAACGGGCGTCATTATAGAGAATACGGCGCGCTGACGAAACCGTTTGCGTAGAAATAAAATCCCGCCGTCGCGTTAACGTTTGGTGTGACCAATTCCTGTAATTAGTTGCCAAGTGTCGCTTTGTTGCGCAAAATGCCGCTCCATGCCATTCAAACGAAACGGTTTATTAACGATTGTTCGCTGAGCCACGAGGCAACGCAGAGAATTAACTAATTGAAAAAATTAAAGCTTAATTATCTGCTCATCGGCGTCGTTACCCTGCTGCTGGCAGTGGCCTTATGGCCGGCCATTCCCTGGTCCGGTAAAGCCGATAACCGTATCGCCGCAATTCAGGCGCGAGGGGTTTTGCGCGTCAGCACTATCGCCACGCCGCTGACCATGTACCGCGTCAATGAGTCTATCTCCGGGCTCGACTACGAGCTAAGCCAGGCGTTTGCCGACTATCTGGGCGTGAAGCTCGAAGTCACCGTGCGCCAGAATATCAACCAGCTGTTTGACGACCTCGACAACAACGACGCCGATCTGCTCGCAGCCGGGCTGGTCTATAACGAAGACCGCAGCCAGCACTATCAGGCGGGCCCCATTTATTACTCGGTGTCGCAGCAGATGGTTTACCGCGTCGGCAGCCTGCGCCCGCGAAGCCTCGCCAGCATTAAAGACGATCAGCTGACCATCGCGCCGGGCCATGTGGCGCTCAGCGAGCTGCAACACCTCAAAGAGACCCGCTACCCGGATTTAAGCTGGCGTGTCGACCCGAAGCTTAGCAGTAACGATCTGATGCTGCTGGTGGCGCAGGGCAAACTCGATTACACCATCGCCGACTCGGTGGCCATCGGCCTCTTTCAGCGCGTACACCCGCAACTGGCGGTGGCGCTGGATCTGAGCGATGAACAGCCGGTGACCTGGTTTAGCCGCCGCAGCAGCGATAACTCGCTCTCCGCCGCCCTGCTCGACTTCTTTAACCAGATTAACGAAGACGGCACGCTGGCGCGCCTCGAAGAGAAATACCTCGGCCACGGCAACGACTTCGATTACGTCGATACCCGCAGTTTCCTGCGCGCCGTCGATAACGTACTGCCGGATCTCCGCCCGCTATTTGAGAAGTACGCCACCGATATCGACTGGCGGCTGCTGGCGGCGATTTCGTATCAGGAATCCCACTGGGACAGCCAGGCGACGTCGCCGACCGGCGTGCGTGGTCTGATGATGCTGACTCGCAATACGGCGCAAAGCCTGGGCCTGACCGACCGCTTAGACGCCGAGCAGAGCATCAGCGGCGGCGCGCGCTATCTGAAAGATATGATGGGCAAAGTGCCGGAAAGCGTGCCGCAAGAGGAGCGGATCTGGTTTGCGCTGGCGGCGTATAACATGGGCTACGCGCATATGCTGGACGCCCGCGTGTTAACAGCGAAGCAGAAAGGCAACCCGGACAGCTGGGCGGATGTGAAGCAGCGGCTGCCGCTCCTGAGCCAGCGACCTTATTACAGCAAGCTGACCTACGGCTACGCGCGCGGCCATGAAGCCTACGCGTACGTGGAGAATATTCGTAAATACCAGATAAGCCTGGTGGGTTATCTGCTGGAGAAAGAAAAACAGGCGGCCGCCGCGGCGCAGCCTAAGCTTGTGCAGCGCTACCCGACTGGCATCACGCCGCAGGGTCTGTTCCCGTCGCCGTTTTCGCCGCTGCCTTTAGGGCCTTTTTCTCAAGCCGGCGCTGTCGGAAAAACGCACTCAGCATCGCCGAACACTCTGGCGCCATTATCCCCTCGATAACCTGCACCTGATGGTTCATGCCGGGGTGGCCAGTGATATCCATCAGCGAACCGACCGCGCCGGTTTTGGCGTCGCGCGCGCCAAACACCAGCGTGCCGATGCGCCCGTGCACCATCGCGCCCGCGCACATCACGCAGGGTTCGAGCGTTACATAGAGCGTGGTTTCCAGCAGGCGGTAGTTTTGAAGCACCAGTCCGCCCTGGCGCAGCGCCATGATCTCCGCGTGCGCGGTCGGATCGTGGCGGCCAATCGGCCGGTTCCAGCCTTCGCCAATCACCTGATTATTGTGCACCAGCACCGCCCCCACCGGCACCTCGCCCTCGTCCCAGGCGCGCTGCGCGAGCGTCAGCGCATGGCGCATCCAGTATTCATGGGTGAGTTCAGTCTGTGACACGGTGTTCTCCGGGAGTATAAGGCGGGCGGCATTATACACACCGTTTATGGGTTGCGAAACGCGCGCCTTATTCGAGCTGCTGAAGCTGCCCTTGCGGCGTCACGCGCCAGCGGTGCTGGCAGAAGTAAAGCAGCGGGTTGTCCTGCTTGCTGTCGCTGTAACCGCTGTAAAGACGCAGCGGCGTGCCTATCTGGCGCTCAAGCTGCGCCACTTTTTCGTGGCCGAGGCAGCGCAGGGTCAGGACCCAGCCGCCGAAGCGGCGCTCCATCTGGCTGGCAATCACATTAACGCGCGGCAGCCAGGGGGTGTCGTAGTAGACCTGCTCCACCAGCGACTGCGGAGAGCCGGTGATTAGCCAGACGTCGGCGTCGGTGCTGGTGAGATAGCCGGTCAGGCGTTCATGCACCACCGGAAAGGCGGTCACATGCTGGCGAAACCAGGCGGAGAAGTCTTTTTCGAGCGCTTTGAGACGCGCTTCGCTGTGGCCGAAAGTACAGCCCCAGAGCAGCAGGCTCATCGGCCAGCGGGCGGCGCGTCCTTTAATTAACAGCCCTGCGCCCACCACGAGCAGCAGAGGAATAACCAGCAGCAGGTTGAGCGGCTGACGTCGCAGCAGATAGCGCATAAAGGTGCCAAACATATCCTGTTGATGCAGCGTGCCATCCAGATCGAAAAAGACTACCCGACGCTCGTTATTGGCCAAACCTTACTCCTCTGGATCGTTAAAGCCCAGGAACCACGTAAACAGAAAACCGGCGATCACCGCTACCAGATAGCCTAACAGATAGAGCATCACTTTTCCGGTCACGATGGTTAACGCCAGCGGCAAGCCGGAGATGCCGAAAGTGATAACCGTCGCCACTTTAAAGTAGCTGATAATCGCGCCGCCTGCCGCCCCGCCGAGGCACGCGCCGATAAACGGTTTGCCAAGCGGCAGCGTCACGCCGAAGATAAGCGGCTCGCCGATGCCGAGCAGCCCGACCGGCAGCGCGCCTTTAATGACCTTTTTCAGCCGCGCGTTGCGGGTTTTCATCAGTACCGCAAGCGATGCGCCTATCTGGCCGACGCCCGCCATCGCGAGGATCGGAAACAGCGCGTTGTAGCCGTGCGTCTGCACCAGTTCAACGTGAATGGGCACCAGCCCCTGATGCAGCCCGGTCAGCACCAGCGGTAAGAACGTGCCCGCCAGCACCGCGCCCACCAGCAGCCCGCCTTTATCGATAGCGAGCGACGCGCCGTGGGCGATGCTCTCTGAAATGACGCCGCCGAGCGGTTGCAGCGCCACGATGGCGATCGCGCCGGTAATCAGCGTCGTCAGCAGCGGGTTGAGGATAAGCTCAACGGAAACCGGCAGCAGACGGCGCAGCGTTTTCTCAAGCCAGCACATCAGCATCACCACCAGCAGCACGGCGATCACGCCGCCGCGGCCGGGCTGTAACGGCTCGCCGAAGAGGGTTATCTGCGCGAGCTGCGGGCTGGAGAGAATACCCGCCATCACACCGCCCATCGCCACCGAGCCGCCGAACACCCGCGCGGCGTTAACACCCACCAGAATATTCATAATCGCGAACACGGCGCTGCCGAAAATACCGAGCAGGCCCAGCAGATTGGGGTAGCTGGTGGCGAAACCGCCAACGATATCCGGGCGTTTGAGGATATTAATAATGCCGGTAATCAACCCGGAGGCGATAAACGCCGGGATCAGCGGAATAAACACGTTGGCGAGCTGGCGCAGCGCGTCGCTCATCGGCGCCTTGTAGCGGGCTTTCGCCTGCGCTTTAACGCGAGCCGCGTCGTCAGGCGTCGATCCTGCCTGCGAGCCGCCCTGCATCTGCGCGCGCATCGCCCCGACAACCTGGCCCGCGCGTCCGGGGCCTGCGATAAGCTGATGCTGCGCGCCCTGCTTCACATAACCGCTGATGCCGGGCAGCGCCTTCAGCGCCGGGAGATCCAGCAGGCTGTCGTCGCGCAGCTCCATGCGTACCCGCGTCATGCAGTTTTCCAGCCGCAGGATATTGCCTTCACCGCCCACGCCCTTGAGGATTTGCGTGGCGAGTGTCACCGATTTTTCCATACGCTCTGCCCTCACGGCTGCAACGCCGCTCTTAAAAAGCCGTGATGCGCGGCAAGGCGCGCGTGCGCGGCGTCCGCATCCAGTCCGGTCAATACCATTAAAATGGCGGGTTTCACTTCATAATCCGTTTGCGAAAGCACCGCTTCGGCCTCATCGCGCGTTACGCCGGTCGCCTCCATCACCATGCGGCAGGCGCGATCCACCAGTTTGACGTTGGTCGCTTTCATATCCACCATCAGGTTCTGATACACCTTGCCGCATTTGACCATCGCGCCGGTGGAGATCATGTTGAGCACCAGTTTCTGCGCGGTGCCTGATTTCAGACGGGTGGAGCCGGTGAGCGCCTCCGGGCCGACCACTGGCGAGATGGCGATGCCCGCGGCTTCAGCGATGGGCGAGCCGGGGTTGCAGGAGACCGCCGCCGTCGCGCAGCCCAGCGCGCGGGCGTATTGCAGGCCGCCGATGACGTACGGCGTGCGCCCGGATGCCGCGAGCCCGACCACCATATCGCGCGGCTCAAGCCCGATGGCCCTGAGGTCGTCTTCGCCAAGCTGCGCATTATCTTCCGCGCCCTCGACGGCTTTCAGCAGCGCGCCGGGGCCGCCCGCGATAAGCCCGACCACCACACCGTGCGGCACGCCGAAGGTGGGCGGGCATTCTGAGGCGTCCAGCACGCCGAGCCTTCCGCTGGTGCCCGCGCCCATATAGATGAGCCTGCCGCCGTTTTGCAGCGCGTGCGCCGCCGCGTCCACCGCTTTCGCCACTTCCGGCAGCGTTTCACGCACGGCGAGCGCCACGCGCTTGTCTTCTTCGTTAAAACGCATCAGCATCTCAAGGGTGGGGAGCGCGTCGAGATCCCTCGTGTCGGGGTTACGGGTTTCGGAGACCAGCGAGCCAAGATTCATATTGCACCTCTGAATTTTTAATTCATAATGATGACGCTATAATGGAATATAAAATTCAAAGTGGCGAGCAAATTTCCCGGCATTTAAAAGCCGATCACACTTAATCGAGCCGGAGACGTTAATGAACACCCTGATCCTTATCCGTCAGCGTTACCCGACGCTGGCGCAAAGCGACCGAAAGCTTGCCGATTTCCTGCTGCAGTTCCCCGACTACGCCCGCCATCTCAGCTCGCAGCAACTGGCGGCTGAAGCCGGCGTGAGCCAGTCGAGCGTGGTGAAGTTTTCCCAGAAGCTCGGCTATAAGGGGTTTCCGGCGCTGAAGCTCGCCATCAGCGAAGCGCTGGCCAGCCAGAGCAATATTCACTCCATTGCGGTGCATAACGAGATTCTGGGCGACGATCCGCTGCGGCTGGTGGGAGAAAAGCTCATCAAAGAAAATCTCGCGGCGATGCATGCGTCGCTGGATATCAACCCGGAAGAAAAACTGCTGGCAAGCGTCGGCCTGCTGCGCAACGCACGGCGCATCGTGCTGACCGGCATCGGCGCCTCGGGGCTGGTCGCGAAAAACTTCTCCTGGAAGCTAATGAAAATTGGCCTCAACGCGGTGGCCGAACAGGATATGCACGCGCTGCTGGCGACCGTGCAGGCGATGGAGCCGGAAGATTTACTGGTCGCGCTCTCTTACTCCGGCGAACGCCGTGAGATCAATCTGGCCGCCGACGAGGCGCTGCGCGTGGGCGCGCGGATCCTGGCGATCACCGGCTTTACGCCGAACGCGTTGCAGCAGCGCGCGACGCAGTGCCTCTATACCATCGCGGAGGAGCAGGCGACGCGCAGCGCGGCTATCTCGTCCACGTCCGCCCAGATGATGCTGGCGGATCTGCTTTTTATGGCGCTGGTGCAGCAGGATCTGGAGAAAGCGCCGGAGCGCATTCGCCACAGCGAGGCGCTGGTAAAAAAACTGGTCTGAGCAACGAATGGGCGTATAATGCCCGCCCTGTTTGTGTTGTTTCTGAGATTTTCCTGATGGCGCTGCTTATCACTAAAAAATGTATCAACTGTGACATGTGCGAGCCGGAGTGCCCGAACGAGGCTATCTCAATGGGAGACAACATCTACCAGATCGATACCGATCGCTGCACCGAATGCGTGGGGCACTACGAGACGCCGACCTGTCAGAAAGTGTGCCCGATCCCGAATACGATTATTAAGGATCCGGCGCACCTCGAAAATGAAGAGCAGCTGTGGGATAAGTTTGTGCTGCTCCACCATGCTGATAAACTCTAGCTTTCGATAATCACCGTCGCGCAGGCGTAATGCCGCTCGTCAGCGAGCGTGACATGCACGGCCGTCACGCCCATGCGCTCCGCCAGCCGCTGCGCCTCGTCCCAGAGCCGCAATTTCGGTTTTCCCAGCTCGTCGTTAAAGACTTCAAACTGATTAAACGCCAGCCCGTTGCGGATGCCGGTGCCGAAGGCTTTCGCCGCCGCCTCTTTGACCGCGAAGCGCTTCGCCAGAAACCGCACCGGTTGCTGGTGCGTCTGGTATTGCGCCCACTCGTTGGCGCTCAGTACGCGCTTCGCCAGGCGATCGCCGGAGCGGGAGATGACCGCCTCGATGCGGTCAATCTCCACGATATCGGTGCCAAGGCCCAGGATCGCCATTAGCGACGCGCTTCCAGCATCAGACGCTTCATCTCAGAAACCGCCTCTTTCAGCCCGCTCATCACGGCGCGCCCGATAATCGCGTGGCCGATATTAAGCTCATGCATCTCCGGCAGCGCAGCGATGGCCTGGACATTGTGGTAGGTGAGCCCGTGACCGGCGTTCACTTTCAGCCCTTTGCTGGCGGCATAGGTCGCGGCCTTCGCGATACGTTCCAGTTCGCGCGCGCGGGTAGCGTCATCTTCAGCATCGGCGTAGCAGCCGGTGTGGATTTCGATATACGGCGCGCCGACGGCGACAGCGGCGTCAATCTGCGCATGGTCGGCGTCGATAAACAGCGACACCAGAATGCCCGCCTGCGCCAGACGCTCGCAGGCGTCGCGCATTTTATCGAGCTGACCTGCGACATCGAGCCCGCCTTCGGTCGTCACTTCCTGACGTTTTTCCGGCACCAGGCAGCAGAAATGCGGTTTTGTCTCGCAGGCAATCGCCAGCATTTCGTCGGTGACGGCCATTTCGAGATTCATTCGGGTGTGGAGTGTCTGGCGCAGAATACGCACGTCACGGTCGGTGATATGGCGGCGGTCTTCACGCAGATGAACCGTGATGCCGTCCGCGCCGGCCTGTTCGGCGATGAATGCCGCCTGTACCGGATCTGGATAAGCAGTGCCGCGGGCGTTACGCAGCGTGGCGATGTGGTCGATGTTAACCCCTAACAGCAAATCAGCCATGACAATCCTCGTAAATCGACAAATAGTGCGGGCAGTTTACACCTGGTCGGGAAAGGCTGGCTATGGCTGCGCGGTCAGGCGGTTTCGTCTTGCGGCGGGAGCGGACGTTTTTTCGGCACAAACTGACGAAACAGTTCGCGGCTTTTTAACGGCTTGCCGCCGAGATAGGGCTTGAGCGCCATCCGGGTAAAGCGTTTGGCGGCGCGCAGGGTGTCGGCATCGGGGAATTCGCGCGTGGCGAGCGCTTTCAACTGGCGGCCGGTAAACGAGGTGTTGTCGATAACCAGGCTTGCGATAAAGCCTTTCTCTTCGCGGTAGCGATAGGTCATTACGTCATCCACTTCATCGCCCGTCCCGGCGCAGTGAAGGAAATCGACGCCGTAGCCGAGGTGCCCCAGCAGCGCGAGCTCAAAACGCCGCAGCGCGGGCTCCGGCGAGCCGGTCGCGCCCGCGAGCGCCTGGATGCAGTGGAGGTAATCGAAGAAAAGCTCGGAGAAACGGGTTTCCGGCTCCAGCACGCGTGCGACGAGTTCGTTGACGTACAGGCCGCTGTAGAGCGTGATGCCGGAAAGCGGAAGCGCGAGAGACACGGCTTCAGCGCTGGTGAGGTTTTTCACCTCGCCGCGCCCGCTCCAGCGCACCAGCAGCGGCGTAAACGGCTGCAGCGCGCCTTTGAGGTTAGAGCGTTTGCGCCGCGCGCCTTTGGCGACAACGCGCACGCGGCCTGCCTCTTCGCTGAACAGATCGATAATCAGGCTGGTTTCGCTCCACGGACGCGCGTGGAGCACAAAGGCGCGTTGCCAGCCTTCCATCAGGGTGCCTTAGAGATCGTCTACATAACCGAGACTGCGCAGCGCGCGCTCGTCATCAGCCCAGCCCGATTTCACTTTGACCCATAGTTCAAGATGCACCGGCGCTTCAAACATATCCTGCATGTCTTTACGCGCTTCGATGCCGATGGTTTTGATTTTGGCGCCTTTATTGCCAATCACCATTTTCTTCTGACCTTCGCGCTCGACGAGGATCAGACCGTTGATGTCGTAACCGCCGCGCTCGTTGGTGATGAAACGCTCGATCTCCACCGTCACGGAATACGGCAGTTCAGCGCCGAGGAAACGCATCAGTTTTTCACGGATGATCTCGGATGCCATAAAGCGCTGCGAACGGTCGGTGATGTAATCTTCCGGGAAGTGATGGGTCGCTTCCGGCAGATGCTTGCGCACAATCGCCGCGATAGTATCGACATTCATACCGGTTTCAGCGGAGATCGGCACGATATCAAGGAAGTTCATCTGGCTGCCCAGGAACTGCAGGTGCGGAAGCAGATCCGCTTTTTCCTGCACGTTATCCACTTTATTGATAGCCAGGATAACCGGCGCTTTACCTTCGCGCAGTTTGTTCAGGACCATTTCGTCGTCCGGCGTCCAGCGGGTGCCTTCGACCACAAAAATCACCAGTTCAACGTCGCCGATGGAGCTGCTGGCCGCTTTGTTCATCAGGCGGTTGATGGCGCGTTTTTCTTCCATATGCAGGCCGGGAGTATCGACATAAATCGCCTGATATTCACCCTCGGTATGGATGCCCACGATACGGTGGCGCGTGGTTTGCGCCTTACGGGAAGTAATAGAAATTTTCTGCCCGAGCAGTTTATTCAGCAGCGTGGATTTCCCGACGTTCGGGCGACCCACGATGGCGATAAATCCGCAGTAAGTTTTGGCTTCGCTCATTCCAGCTCCAGTTTTTTCAGCGCCTGCTCAGCGGCTGCCTGCTCCGCTTTGCGGCGGCTGGAACCCGTGCCGACCACCGGTTCACTCAGGCCACTTACCTGGCAATGGATAGTAAATTCCTGATCGTGAGCTTCCCCACGCACCTGCACCACCAGGTAAGACGGCAGCGGCAGATGGCGCCCCTGCAGATACTCCTGCAGACGCGTTTTCGGATCTTTTTGTTTATCGCCCGGACTAATTTCATCCAGACGGGTTTGATACCAGGTGAGAATTAAACGCTCGACGGTCTGAATATCGCTGTCGAGGAACACGCCGCCAATTAAGGCTTCAACGGTATCGGCAAGAATCGATTCGCGACGAAAGCCGCCGCTTTTCAGCTCGCCCGGCCCGAGGCGCAGGCACTCGCCAAGCTCAAATTCGCGGGCGATTTCAGCGAGCGTATTGCCGCGAACCAGCGTCGCGCGCATGCGGCTCATGTCGCCTTCGTCCACGCGCGGAAAACGGTGATACAGCGCGTTCGCAATCACGAAACTTAAAATGGAGTCACCCAGAAACTCCAGACGCTCATTATGTTTGCTGCTGGCACTGCGATGCGTTAATGCCTGCTGCAACAGCTCCTGATGATGAAAAGTGTAGCCCAGCTTTCGCTGAAGCCGATTAATTACGATGGGGTTCATGCGATACCAATTAATGAATGCGTCAAAAATTCAGCACACGGAACAGGGCTGAAGGGGTTCAAAGCTGTTTCGTGTGCCGTGGCTCCCTTACGGGAGCCAGCCGGAAATCGTCGGGGGAATATTCTATACACAACGACAGGGGATGTCGTTAGTTCCAACAGATTTAATTCGTTAATGAATGCCGCCGATTCTATTCAGACGCACGCCTGTCGGCCATTCGCCTTCCTGCTTCTCGAAGCTCATCCAGATAGCGGTCGCTTTACCCACCAGATTCGCTTCCGGGACGAAGCCCCAGTAGCGGCTGTCGGCGCTGTTATCACGGTTATCACCCATCATGAAGTAGTGGCCTGGCGGAACGATCCAGGTGCCGGTCTGCTGGCCCTGCTGGCGGTAGTAAATGCCCACCTGATCCTGCGCGACCGGCACGGTCAGGATGCGGTGCGTGACGTCGCCTAAGGTTTCCTTACGCTCGGTCAGGCGAATGCCGCCATCTTTGCTTTCGTTTTTCGGCACCTGGAAGAAACCGCTGCTCGCCTCGCCGCCGTTCTGACGGCCAAAGGTCTGCACGAAATCGCTCGGCTCAACGCCGGAATAGGTGATTGGCAGCGCACTGGCGCACGCCTGACCTGAACTGCAACCAGGCTGTACGGTGACTTCTTTCGCCACCGGATCGTAGCTCACTTTGTCGCCCGGCAGACCCACCACACGCTTGATGTAGTCAAGGCGCGGATCACCCGGATATTTAAACACAGCGATGTCGCCGCGCTTCGGATGACCGGTTTCGATAAGCGTCTTCTGGTAAATCGGATCTTTAATCCCGTAAGCGAATTTCTCCACCAGGATGAAATCGCCGATAAGCAGCGTCGGCATCATCGAGCCTGAGGGGATTTGGAAGGGTTCGTAGATAAACGAACGCACCACCAGCACCACGGCCAGAACCGGAAACACCGATGCGCCGGTTTCCAGCCAGCCAGGCTTCTGGCTCGCTTTCTTCGACGCGACCGTCTCCTGCGCATCGGCGGCGGCAAGCGCCGCACGCTCGCGGCGCTTCGGCGCGAAGATAAATTTATCCACGCACCACAAGATGCCCGTCACCAGCGTTGCGATGACCAGGATCAGGGCAAACATATTCGCCATGCCAACTCCTTAGGTTATTTACCGTCTTTCCCAACGTGCAGAATGGCGAGGAACGCTTCCTGCGGCAGCTCGACGTTACCGACCTGCTTCATGCGTTTTTTACCCTCTTTCTGTTTCTGCAACAGCTTTTTCTTACGGCTGACGTCGCCGCCGTAGCATTTTGCCAGCACGTTTTTACGCAGCTGTTTCACTGTGGAGCGGGCAATAATGTGGTTGCCGATAGCCGCCTGAATGGCGATATCGAACTGCTGGCGCGGGATCAGCTCTTTCATCTTCTCCACCAGCTCGCGACCGCGATACGGCGCGTTGTCGTTGTGGGTGATGAGCGCCAGCGCATCGACGCGCTCGCCGTTGATCAGGACGTCGACGCGCACCATGTTAGAGGCCTGGAAGCGCTTGAAGTTGTAATCGAGCGACGCGTAGCCGCGCGAGGTGGACTTCAGGCGGTCGAAGAAGTCGAGCACCACTTCCGCCATCGGGATTTCATAGGTCAGCGCGACCTGGTTGCCGTGATAGACCATGTTGGTCTGCACGCCGCGTTTTTCCACGCACAGCGTAATCACGTTGCCCAGATACTCCTGCGGCAGCAGCATATGACACTCGGCGATAGGCTCGCGCAGTTCCTGAATGTTGTTCAGCGGCGGCAGCTTGGACGGGCTGTCGACGTAAACCACTTCATTGTTGGTCATCTGCACTTCATACACTACGGTCGGCGCGGTGGTGATGAGGTCGAGATCGTATTCACGCTCCAGACGCTCCTGGATTATCTCCATGTGCAGCAGGCCGAGGAAGCCGCAGCGGAAGCCGAAGCCCAGCGCCGTTGAGCTTTCCGGCTCGTAGAACAGGGAGGCGTCGTTCAGGCTCAGTTTGCCGAGCGCGTCGCGGAAGGACTCATAATCGTCGGAGCTGACCGGGAACAGACCGGCGTAAACCTGCGGCTTCACTTTCTTAAAGCCTGGCAGCGCTTTGTCCGCCGGGTTACGCGCAAGCGTCAGGGTATCGCCCACCGGCGCGCCAAGAATGTCTTTAATGGCGCACACCAGCCAGCCCACCTCGCCGCATTTCAGTTCGGTACGGTCGATTTGTTTCGGCGTGAAAATCCCGAGACGGTCGGCATTGTAAGTCTGGCCGGTGCTCATGACTTTCACTTTGTCGCCCTTGCGCAGGGTGCCGTTTTTCACGCGGATAAGCGAGACGACGCCCAGGTAGTTATCGAACCAGGAGTCAATAATCAGCGCCTGCAGCGGGGCGTCCGGATCGCCTTCCGGCGCAGGGATATCGCGCACCAGACGCTCCAGCACATCCTGCACGCCAACGCCGGTTTTTGCCGAGCAGCGCACCGCGTCGGTGGCGTCGATGCCGACGATGTCTTCGATCTCTTCCGCCACGCGCTCAGGGTCGGCGGCGGGCAGGTCGATTTTGTTCAGTACCGGCACCACTTCGAGATCCATTTCGATCGCGGTATAACAGTTCGCAAGGGTCTGCGCTTCCACGCCCTGCCCTGCGTCCACCACCAGCAGCGCGCCTTCACACGCGGCGAGGGAGCGGGAAACTTCATAGGAGAAGTCGACGTGGCCGGGGGTGTCGATAAAGTTAAGCTGATAGGTTTCGCCGTCGGAGGCTTTGTAGTCCAGCGTTACGCTCTGGGCTTTAATGGTAATGCCGCGCTCGCGCTCCAGATCCATGGAGTCCAGCACCTGCGCTTCCATTTCGCGATCGGAAAGGCCGCCGCAAATCTGGATAATACGGTCAGACAGCGTCGATTTGCCGTGGTCGATGTGTGCGATGATCGAAAAGTTGCGTATGTTCTTCATATAGCGAGATTTTTATGCCTTATAAATCCTGAGAGGCTCGGCGCAACGCGCGGTACTGAGCATGATGTCTCTGGCTGTCTTATGCCTGAAACGCTGCATTCTACACTACAACCAGAAAGCGGGGAAACTGCGTCTCAGGTAAGCATAGACGGCGAATGAAAATCACAAAGAAAGGAAGCGTAAAAGTACGCAGCCGGCGTTTACCGGCTGTCTGAGGAGGAAGTGGTTTCAACGCGCAGCGCATCCGGCGGCAGGCCGACGCTGAGAATAACCGGCTGCCAGCTTTCGCGCGCCGCAAACTTCGGCGACAGGCCGCGCGCCAGCAGAAAACCGCCGACGCCGCCAAGCGCCGCGCCGCACAGCGCGGCGATATCGGTGCCAAACAGCGCCTGAAACACCCCGGCCATAATGAACAGGCCCACCAGCGGCGACATATACACCAGCATGGCGGAGCCCAGCAGACTGCCTTCGGCGATGCCCAGCTCTACTTTCTGCCCGGCCACCAGCGGTTGTTCGCTCGGCACGTTAATAAAGTGCGTGTTTTGCGGCCCAAGCTTATTAAGCACGCGCGTACCGCAGCCTGCGCGCGATGCGCAACTGCTGCACGACGCTTTGACGTCGCAGCTGAGTACCGCTTCGCCGTTTTGCCACGACACGACCGTGGCCCACTCTTTAATCATTGGGGTGCCCTGAATTTAATGCTGCTCGCGATCCGCTTTGCGGTCGGCGGCGGTAATTCGCCGACCACCGTTATCTCGGCGTTATCGCGAACTTCGGTACTGACGGTGCGCCGACCGGTGCGCAGCATCTGCTCGCTGCTGTTGGCGCTGGCGCGGCTCACATTAATGGAAAAGCTAAACAGCCCGTCGGAATAGAGCCGCGACTCGACCGGCGAGTCGATGCCCGGCAAGGGGCGACGGCTGCTGGAAATCTCAGTAAAGCCCTGCGGCAGCCAGGAGGCCGACCAGCCAAATTGCGCGTTATCGCCAGCCGGTACGGACAGCAGCGGCGGCAGCGACGCTTTCGCGAGGTTCTGCATCATCGTGCCTGGCTTGTCGTTAACCGTGAACGACACCACGCGGAACTGCTCCAGCGTTTCGCCGTCGCGATCCAGCAGATCGACACGCATCGGCAGGCGGGTATCGCTGTCGAGCCATGCGATATAGCCGTAACGGGTACCATCGCGCGCGACCACGCGGATCACTTCGCAGAGGCGATCGGCGATGCGGGTACGCCCGACGGAGATAAAATCGTAGTAAGGCGCGAGGCGGCGGAAATCAGTGTAAACCAGCGACGGCAGGGAATCGACGATGTAATCGCCGTTCAGCGTAAAGGGCTCAAGCCCCGGCTCGAAGTAGCTGATTTCGGTGCCGCGCTGCACGACTTCGCGACGCGGGCCGTCCAGCTGCAATAACTGTGCGAGGGGCTTATTGTCGAGCCTGGCGTGGCGATAGCGCAGCGATTCCACACCCTGCTTATTGATGCTGACAAATGAGAGCTCGTAATTGAGTGACTGGCTCGCCAGGTTCATCTGCTGCAACAACGCCTCGGACGATGCATCCGCCGAGGCGTTGAAGGAAACGAACAGGCTGCCCGCCATAAGAGAGACGGCGCACCAAAGTTGCTTCATTACTGCGATTGAGTTCCTAAAGTCTGATTACCAGGCACTTGTACGGCGGCCTGCTGCGTCTGCGACTGCTCCAGCTGAAGCTGTTCAGCATGCAGGCGGCGTTGCAGTTCGTAATCCTGCAGCATCGCGTTAATGCGGCGACGCTGTTCCTGAACCTGCGGCTGACCGCCGGTGGTGTTGGCATCCGCCGTCGGTACGCCGAGGCTAACCGGACTGGCTTTGCCCATCATCGGCAGCGTATTGAAAACAGGCGCTTCCGGCTGTGCGGCAGCGTCCGGCTGACCATTATAGTGCTGAACGCCGACGATCACCGCCAGCGACACGCACGCGGCCATGCCAACCTGCGTCAGCTGGCTCGCCCAGGGGCGGACTTTATGCCAGAACGGCATTTTCGCCCACTGTTGCGGCGCGGGCTGCGATTCAGGAATGAGCGGCGCGACCTGACGGGCGGGCTCGTTTTCGATAGCCGCCATAACACGTGCGGAGATATCGAAATGAAGCGTTTCGCCGGTATCGCCGCGCAGGGTATCA
>Ga0157365_10000070_pt1 | contig 49086 bp, 41 predicted proteins | sample AttsexASBM3_FD_111478 | JGI IMG/M metagenome (GOLD analysis project Ga0157365, IMG submission 111478) | Fungus gardens microbial communities from leaf cutter ant in Ribeirão Preto, State of São Paulo, Brazil - Atta sexdens ASBM3 | ecosystem: Host-associated > Fungi > Mycelium > Unclassified ...
ATCGCCTTCTCAAAGATGGCAGGGTTCGACGTCACGCCCTTCAGCCCGTCCTCAGACACAAGCTTCGCAAGGCTGCCGTTCTCGGTAAACGATCGCTGAATGAAGTCCAGCCAAGGGGACTGGTTGAACTCGGAAAGCTGCTGCAAGGGGTTACCGACGCCCGTAGCGCCGGGCTTCTGCACGACGTTCATGGTTGTGCTCCGTCCTGAATTGAGAAGTCGCGGCACCGGCAGGTTGATCCCCGCCGTGCGGCCGCGGCAATTCTTATGGGATGTGCCGCCTATGCTTTCGCATGACGGCACATCCGTTTGGAGGGCCCTCAGGCCTTCTTGAGCTGCGCCTTTGCGGCGTCAATCACGGCTTCAACCGTGAAGCCGAATTTCTTCTGCAGCAGACCGGCCGGAGCCGATGCGCCGTAACCCGGCATTGCAATAATCGCACCTTCGTTGCCGGCATAACGATCCCAACCGAACGGCGAAGCCTGTTCGACGGCAACGCGTGCCTTGACGGACGGCGGCAGAACGCTGTCGCGATATTCCTTGGACTGCTTTTCGAACAGATCGAAGGACGGCACGGACACCACGCGAACCTTCACGCCTTCGGCGAGGAGTTTCTCGTAAGCATCAACCACCAGGCTGACTTCCGAACCCGACGCCATCAGGATGACATCCGGCAGTTCGCCACAGCATGCCAGCACGTAAGCGCCCTTGCTGAGGTTCGAAGCCGCAGCATACTTCGTGCGGTCCAGCGTCGGCAGGTTCTGGCGGCTCATGATCAGGACCGAAGGCTGGTCCATGATCGGCATGATCGTGCGCCATGCCTCGGCAACCTCGTTCGCGTCGCCCGGACGGATCGTGATCACACCCGGCGTTGCGCGCAGCTGGGCCAGCTGTTCGATTGGCTGGTGCGTCGGACCATCTTCGCCAACGCCGATCGAGTCATGCGTGAAGATATAGATGACCGGCTGGTTCATGATCGCCGAAAGGCGGATCGGCGGCTTCATGTAATCGGAGAAAATCAGGAAGCCCGAGCAATACGGACGAATGCCCGACAGCGCGATACCGTTACAGATCGAACCCATCGCGTGTTCACGCACGCCGAAATGCAGGTTACGACCGCCGTAGGTGCCGTTCCATGCCGGAGGCTGGAAGGAGCCAGCGCCCTGGAACGTCATGTTGGTCTTGGTCGAAGGCGAAAGGTCGGCTGAGCCACCAATCATCCAGGGGAAGTTCTGCGCGATTGCGTTCAGCACTTCACCGGAGCTCTGGCGCGATGCAACGCCCTTCGGGCTTGCTTCATAGGTCGGAATGGCCTTGTCCCAGCCTTCCGGCAGCTTCGCGCTGTTCATTGCCGTGATTTCGGCTGCCAGCTCCGGATATTCCTTCGCATACGCCGTGAAGAGTTCGTTCCATGCCTTGGAAGCGGCAGCACCACGCGCGCCGATACCGGACTGGAAGTGCTCCAGAACGCCATCGGGAACGTAGAAATCCTTGTCTTCCGGCCAGCCATAGGCCTTCTTGGCACCCTTGATCTCGTCCACGCCGAGCGGCTCGCCGTGGGCATGAGCGGTGCCGGCCTTGTGCGGCGCACCCCAACCGATGATGCTCTTGACCATGATGAAGCTGGGGCGGTCAGTTTCGGCGCGCGCCGCAGCCAACTTCGCCTTGATGTCGCTGACGTCGTTTGCGTCTTCGACAACAGCCGTATGCCAGCCATATGCGTCGAAGCGCTTGCACACGTCTTCCGTCAGCGCCAGATCGGTCGAGCCTTCGATGGAGATGCGGTTCGCATCATACATCCAGATCAGGTTACCGAGCTTGAGATGACCTGCGGTCGAAGCGGCTTCGGAAGCCACACCTTCCATCATGTCGCCGTCACCGCACAGGGTGTAGACGTAATAGTCGAACAGCTTGAAGCCCGGCTTGTTATAACGGTCAGCGAGCCACTTTTCAGCCATCGCCATACCGACGGAGTTGCCACAACCCTGACCCAGCGGGCCGGTCGTCGTCTCGACACCTGCGGTGTGGTGGAACTCGGGGTGACCCGGGGTCTTGGAATCAAGCTGACGGAACTGCTTGAGATCCTCGATGGTCAGCGAGGGCGTGCTCAGCACGGTGCCATGCTTCAGGTCGCGAACGCCAGCCAGATAGATCATCGAATAGATGAGCATCGAAGCATGACCGATCGACAGAACGAAACGGTCGCGGCCCGGCCACAGCGGGTTCGCCGGATCGTATTTCATCTCGTCCTGCCACAGGGTGTAGGTCACCGGCGCAAGCGCCATGGCAGTGCCGGGATGCCCGGAATTGGCTTTCTGAACACCATCCATCGACAGGGTGCGGATTGTATCGATGCAGAGCTTGTCGATTCCGACGGCCCCGCCGATTCCCGAACCTTCGGGCGCATACGTCATTGATGAGAGTGTCGAACGCATAAGAATACCGGCCTCCTTGACTGACTTGGCTGCCCAACGCCGCGCTCAACCCAACCCTGACGCGCAGAGACATTACCGAAATCGATCCAATTTCGGATAGATTGTCACCGAACGATGAGGGCGAACTGACCGATTGTGTCGACCCGAACATGCCCGCGCGCACATTCTCACGACCGCCGTTACGCGGCAAGCCGTCGAAATACGCTCTTCGACGCCTATTCAACGCCTCTGCGCCCGTTTCCGCCATGCCTCTCGTTATCACGAAAGCTCGACCATTCCGCTCTCACAACCATTACGTGTTGTCCAACGCCATTGCACCGCCGTATTTGCAGGGCCAGATTTGCTCTCGCTAGGCGTCGATGTTGCAATGTCCTTCAACCGAAAAAGGGGAATAGACCGCATGATCCCTCCCGCAGAAGCCGTGTCATCCATGGGACCGATGGACCATTTCGACGGTCGGCGCTTTTTCAATCCACACGCGATGATGCCCACCGCAATGCGCGCTCCGCGCGAAATGCTCGCACACACCCCCGGCGGGTCCCACCGGGTAAGATCGATCCTGAAGTGGCAGCTTGGCGACCGCCCGCAGTGGCCGAGCTGGATTTCAGACCCCGAGCCCGAAGGCAATCCGCACGACGAACCCGCACCCGGCACCGTCGCCGTAACACTGATCGGTCACGCATCGTTCCTGCTTCGCATCGGGCGCGCCGGACTGCCGCCGTTCACCGTCATCACGGACCCGATTTTTTCGGACCGGTGCTCCCCTTTCACGCGACTGGGTCCGAGACGCCGCCGCGCGCCGGGCCGGACGCTGGCAGAACTGCCTCGCATCGATCTGGTTCTGGTCTCCCATTGCCATTACGACCACCTCGATCTGCCCAGTCTGCGGGCCATTGAGGCCCGGGACGCACCCGCCGTGATCACGCTGATCGGCAATGCCCGGCACATCCGCAAGGCCGGGATGCGCCGCATTGTCGAGCGCGACTGGTGGGAAGGCGTGACGCTCGACGGTCTGCACATCTCCGCCGCACCCGCCCGACATGGCTCCGCACGCACGCCTTTCGACCGGAACCGTGCCCTGTGGGGCAGCTTCATGATCCGCGCGGACGTGGATGCCCCCGCCATCCCCAGCATTTTCTTCGCCGGAGACAGCGCCGACGGCCAGCACTGGCACTGGATACGCACGCGATTCGGCGCCCCCGACCTCGCGCTGCTTCCGGTTGGGGCCTATGATCCACGCGCCCTGATGCGTAACGTTCACGTCAACCCGGAGGAAGCCGTGGGTGCCTTTTTGACACTGGGCGCGCGTCAGGCGGTCCCCATGCATTACGGCACGTTCCAACTGACGGACGAACCGATTGACGAGCCGCTGGAACGCACACTGGCGGCCTGCGTCGCCGCCGATATCGACCCTGCCCGGTTCGCGCCGTTGCCATTCGGATCAACCCGCATTTTCGACTTCCCCCGCACAGTTGCCGTGCCAGCCGAGGCTCAGGAGAGGAAGACTGCCTGATCCCCGACCAGAGGCCCCTCGCCCACCGACACGAACAGCGATATGGTCGCCGACCGATCCATACCCACAGGAGCCACGCCATGAGTGACGCGACACCGACCTACAGCCGCGACGAGATCGAAGGGCTCTTTCTGGGTGCCGCGCGGGACGGTCAGGTGGATCTGATCGAAGCCTTTCTGGACGCCGGCATCTCGCCCGACACGCTGGACAAGCGCGGTTATTCGGCCCTGCTGCTGGCTGCCTACAACGATCAGATCGACGCGGTGAAGCTCTTGCTGGCACGCGGTGCACAGCCCGATCTGCGTGACGACAAGGGCGCGACCGCCCTCTGCGGTGTGGCGTTCAAGGGCTATATCGACGTGGCCGCCGCGCTGCTGGCCGGCGGCGCGCACGTTGATGCGGCAAACGACATGGGCCGCACGCCGCTGATGTTCGCCCTGATGTTCGGGCGCGAGGACATGGCGCGCTTCCTGCTGGAACATGGCGCAGACCCCGAACTGCGCGACGGCGAAGGCCATAGCAGCCGCCAGATCGCACAGCGGCAGGGGATCGACAGTCTGGTCCAGCTGTTGCAGACCCACCCCAAGACCTGATCACTATCGCGGTCCGTCCGCGCCCGGAGAGTTACCCCCCATGAGCCGATTCTGGAGCCCGTCCGTCCACGCGCTGGAGCCCTATGTCCCGGGCGAGCAACCGCGCATGAACGACCTGCTCAAGCTCAACACGAACGAATCGCCGCACGGCCCGTCACCCAAGGTGATCGAGGCCATCCGCGCCGTGACTGACGATACGCTGCGCCTTTATCCCGACCCGACAGCGCTGAAACTGCGCGAGACCATCGCGCGCGTTTATGACGTGGGCGTCGATGAAGTGTTCGTCGGCAACGGGTCCGACGAAGTGCTGGCCCACGCATTTGTCGGCTTGCTCAAGCAGGACGGCCCGCTGCTGTTCCCGGACATCACCTACAGCTTTTATCCGGTCTATTGCCGCCTGTTCGACATCGCGTCCGAAGAAGTTCCGCTGACGGAAGATTTCCGTATCGAGGTTGCCGATTACGACCGTCCGTGCGGCGCAATCATTCTCGCCAATCCGAATGCCCCGACCGGTGTTGCCCTGTCGCGCGCGCAGATCCGGGATCTGCTGGATCGCCACCCGGACTGCCCGGTCGTAATCGACGAAGCCTATGTCGATTTCGGCGCCGAGAGTGCGGTGTCGCTGGTGCGCGAATATCCGAACCTGCTGGTCATCCACACCCTGTCCAAGTCCCGCGCTCTGGCGGGCCTGCGCGTTGGATACGCCATCGGACAGAGTGCCCTGATCGAGGGACTGACGCGGGTCAAGGACAGCTTCAATTCCTATCCGCTGGACCGTCTGGCGCTTGCCGGAGCCGAAGCCGCGATTGCCGACACCGAATGGCTTGCGGTTACGACGCAGCAGCTGATCGCGTCCCGGACCAAACTGGTCGAGGGGCTGGAGGCACTGGGCTTTACCGTGCTGCCATCACACGCCAATTTCGTCTTCGCACGCCACCAGAGCCGCGATGCCACGGACATCAGTTCCGCCCTGCGGCAGGACGCCATTCTGGTGCGTCACTTCAGGAGCGAGCGGATTCGCGACTTCATGCGGATCACGGTCGGCACTGACGCGCAGTGCGCGCGCCTGCTGACCGCATTGCGGACCATCGTGTCGCGCAATAGCTGACCCAGGCTGCCCGACCGCGAAGGCCCGGATCAGCCCCACCCTGAATGGCGGGGACTTCGCGGCATCAAGAGACGGCGCAACTGCCCCTTACGGGTTTGACTTGAAGGCCAAGCCCCCTACATTGAGTGAGATGCACTGCTTTTTCATCGTGAAACTGCACGTTCTGATCACGAAACTTTTTGGACAATCATTATGCGTTCCATGCACGGCCAGCTCTCCGACAATCAGCCGATCCGCCGCACCCTTGACGAGAAGAAGAAGCAGCTTCGCACGCTCAAGGAGACGCTTGCCGGCATGAAGAGCCACACGGCACCGGCCCTGCGCGAGAGCATCACCAAGCGAATCGTCCAGCTTGAAGCCGAACTTCGCGCAGCACCGGTTCTCAAGGCAGCACCGGAAAAATCCGACCGCGCCCGGACGCCCCGTCGCAACACGATCCGCGTACTGTAAACCCGCGGCATCACAGGCCGTCGGGGGGCGGCAGTGCCACCCCCTGACGCCTTTCTGACGGGACAGCGCCACGCACGCCTCGTCACTCCGCCGCGGCGGCCTCGGTCGATGCGTCCGACGACAGCTTGTGTGGCAGGCGGCGCGCACGGCGACGCAGCATCTGCTCCTCGAAATCCAGTTCCTGCTGCATTGACCATTCGGTCTCGTCATTGATGGCGCGACTGTTGTGCAGTCCGCGCAACGCCTTGCGCTGCGCCCTGACCAGACGCAATCGGAGGGCCAGTTCCAACCGTTCGCGTTGCAGGGCATCTTCACGCACGTCGCTGGCCGCCGCCTCCCCGTCGTCGATTTGCGTCAGGCGTCCTTCGTAAAGGCGTGCCAGTCGCGCAACGATCTCGATCCGGGCCTCATCGCGCGCGCCGTCCGGGGCATCGACAAGTGCCTTCTGTTCCTCGCGGATCGTCTCCAGCGCCGCACGGACCAGGGCGACGCGTGCCTGCACTTCCTCACGCTCGATTGGCTCGCCGTCCGTGGACGGCGTCAGGCGCGACAGGATCGGCAGACCCACACTGGCCACCAGCAGCGAGAGCACGATCACACCCGCAGAGACGGAAATCAGCAATCCGCGCGCCGGGAATTCCGCCTCCCCCATGGCTTCGGTCGGCAGGGACAGAACCGCGGCCAGCGTCACCGCACCCCGCACACCTGCCAGCGTCACCAGAAGCGATGACGCAAGGCTCGGCCTCGGCATGACCGAACCGCTCAGGCGCACGGCGATCATGCGCTGGACGATCGTGAACCACAGACCGCAGAAGCGCAGCAGCAGCATGACCCCGAAGACGGAAAAGATCAGCCCAGCCAGTACCCAGCCGCTTGCATTGTGGGCATGGGCGATCTTCAACCCCCTATGCAGCAACTCCGGCAGCTGCAATCCCAGCAGCACGAAGATCATGGCATTGAACACATAGCCGATCAGATCCCACGCGATGGTGCCGTTCAGGCGTGTCGCGGTCGGTGCCTCCTGCAGGATGCCCGACATCTTGATGGTCATGCACCCGGCGACCACGGCCAGAATGCCCGAACATCCGACGGAATCCGCTGCGATATAGATCGCAAACGGCAGCAACAGCATCATTACGATCTGCAACGACGGGTCGATATATCCCAACCGTATGGCGATCCGGTCGATCCACGACGCGCAGAACGCCATGATCACCCCGATAGCCAGACCACCGCCCGAAACCAGCAGAAAGCCCTCCAGCGCCTTGCTGTAGGAAAACGCGCCAGACAATGCCGCAGCCGACGCAAAGCGGAAACACACCAGCCCCGTCGCGTCGTTGAACAACGCCTCTCCCGACAGCAGATGCAGGATGCGCGCTGGGATGCGTCGTCCTTCCAGCAGGGAGGAGACCGCAACCGTATCGGTCGGGGACAGCGCGGCGGCCAGCGTAAAGCAAACAGCAAGGTCCAGCGCCGGCAGCATCCAGTGAACGGCGTAACCGCACAGGATCGTGCTGAACAGCACGACCCCGATGGCCATGGAAAAGATCGGAACCTTGAGCTGCCTGAACTCCCTCAACGGCATACGGAACGAATCCGCAAACAGCAGCGGCGGCAGAAACAGCACCATGAACAGTTCAGGATTGATCGGCAGGTGCAGCCCCAACAGCGCGGCGACAACGCCCGCGCCGATCTGCGCCAGCGGCAATGGCACCCGCAGCTTGCCGACACGGGCCAACATGCCGCTGCACACCGCGATCAGCAGCAACAGCAACGTCAGGATCAGCACATGCATCGAGAGAAACCTGTCTGTGCGGCGGCTCGGCTAGTCTCTGTCATGAACGCTCCCTGCTATGGCGGTATGTATCACTCTACCCCCAAAAACTGCGAAAGGGCGCTTCGGGTTGCCAATGCGGGTTATGGGCGCGCTGTCGGCCAGCATGCAATCCGCAGGGATCATGCAGCGGCTTAAGGCCCCGTGCGGGACTCTCCGGCCAGTTCACGCCGGGTCCGGTCGAGTTCCTGGGCGTAGCGCCGCAAGGCATATTGCTCCGTCAACAGCCCGACGACCTTCAGGCTTTGCCGGTTTTCCACAACGACCAGTGCGTCGCTCTCCGCACCTTCAAGCACGCGGATGGCTTCGCGGACGTTGGTCTGCGGTGTCAGCACCACCGTCTGGAAAACGGCGACCGAACTGATCGGCTCGTCCCCCGAAACACCCGGGGCATGCAGATCTGACGTCGAAACCAGCCCGGCATAACGCCCCTGCGCGTCCTCCAGCACGATGCGCGGGACGGATCCCAGCACGAACTTGCTGCGGGCGCGGGCAACGGTCATGTCCGCGGCCACCAGGGGTTTGGCGTCGCGCATCATCCGCGCGACACTCAGGGTCCGCATCCAGCTGACATCGACGGCGGAGCGAATGGCCTCGCCACGCAGATGGAAACGCCATGTCGCAAACGAGTATCCGAACGTGCGCCGCACCGTCAGCGAGGAAATGACCGCCGCCACCAGCACCGCCGACGTCAGCGGCAGATTGCCCGTGGTCTCAAGCGTGAGAAACACCATCGTCATCGGGCCGCCGATAACCGCCACGGCCAACGCGCCCATGCCGACGACCGAACACGTCGCAACACTTGTGACTGACGATCCGGCCATATCCAGCACCCCGCCGAACACCGCCCCGGTCAGTACCCCGAGATAGAGCGACGCGAAGAACAGCCCCCCTCTGAACCCGGACCCGATCGAAACGGCTGATGCCACGGCCTTGAGCACAAGCAGTTCAACTGCCCGCAAAGTGCTGAGATCACCCCCATACCCCACGCGCATCGCGCTGTGACCGGCCGAGAGCACGCTGGGCGTGATCAGCGCCAGCGACCCCACGATCAGGCCGCCCAAACCGGGCCGCAGCCAGGACGGCAGGCGAGACCGCCGAAACGCCGCCTCGGTCAGGGTGACGAGATACATGATCCCGATCCCGACAAAGGCGCAGACAACGCCCAGTGCACAGATCGAGACATACGCCCGCAACGGGATGCTGAATGGTGTGTCGACCACCAGCGGATCGGGCACGTCATGCAGCAGATGCACCACACCGATTGCCGAGATCGAGGCCATCGCGACCGGCGCGAGATTAACCAGTGAGTACGTGCCGATCACCAGTTCGAACGCATAGAACGCTCCGGCCAGCGGTGCATCGAACGCCGCACCGATGGCGCCTGCGGCCCCACACCCAACCAGCACGCGCAGGTCTTCCTTGCGCGTTCGGAACACGCGTCCCACCCACGATCCCGCGGCGGCAGAAATCTGTGTAAACCCGGCTTCCAGACCGATCGACGCACCGACGCCGTTCGACATGACGGTCTGCAGCGCCACGATCAGCGAGTCCCGTGTCGACATCTGCCCACCGTGAAGGGCATTGGCCTCGATCGGATCGATCGGCTGGCGCGGGCTGATCCGACGCAGCAGCAGAACCGCCGCCCCGAACACCAGGCCACCCACGGCAGGTACCGCCACGGCCCGCACAGGGTCGATGGACAACAACCCGGACAGCCGCCCGTCATTGTCGAGGGAAAATAAGATGCGATGGATCAGCAGCGTCGCCCGGTTCATCGCCACGACGAACAGCCCGGCAAGGCATCCCACACCGGCGGCCAGCACCGAGAGCCAGATTTCATCTGCACGCACCAGCGCACGCAGATAGCGCGGTGCATGCAGCACCCGCCCCGACCAGCGACTGAATTCCCGCCGCGCAGGCGTGGGGCGTCCGGCCTTGGCCGACTCCGTCCCGAGCAACCGCCGCAGGAGCAAACCCATGTTAACCGGCGAACTGATAGACACCGTTGGACAATCCTGTCTCTTGTACATGGCAATAGCCGAGTGCAGGCTTTATGGAAAGGGAACGTGACGGGTCCAAACCCGGATGCGCGAAACCTTCGGGAGACTTGAAGGCATGACAGATCGACAGACCGACATGCTTGCGGTTCTCGCAAACGGCGCTGGCGGCCCCGAGGTGCTGAGCGTCCAGACGATTGAACGCCCGGTCCCGGGTCCGGGGCAGGTGCTGGTGCGCGTGATGGCGGCCGGGGTGAATCGCCCCGATGTCATGCAGCGCAAGGGCCTCTATCCGCCGCCACCCGAAGCCAGCCCGCTGCTGGGCCTCGAAATCGCGGGCGAAGTGGCGGCCGTTGGCCCGCAGGTCGATAACGCTCCGCACGATCTGCGCGTCGGCATGCAGGTCTGCGCGCTGAGCAACGGCGGCGGTTATGCCGAATATTGCGTGGTGCCCGCCGGACAGTGCCTGCCCTGGCCCGCCGGTTTCGACGCCATCGCCGCTGCCGCCCTGCCGGAGACGTTTTTCACCGTCTGGTCCAACCTGTTCACGACCGCCGGGCTGCAGGCCGGGGAGCGTGTGCTGATCCATGGCGGCAGCAGTGGCATCGGCACGGTCGCAATCCAGTTGGCCCGGGCGTTCGGCGCGATTCCTTACGTGACCGTCGGCACCGAGGATAAGGGTGCGTTGTGCGTGTCGCTCGGCGCGGAAGCGGCGATCAACTATCGCACGGAAGATTTCGCAGAACGGATCGCGGCCCTGACGGACGGCAAGGGTGTGAATGTCATTCTCGACATGATCGGCGGCAGCTATTTCAGCCGCAATTTATCCAGCCTGGCCGTTGAAGGCAGGCTGGTGATCATCGCCCTGCAAGGCGGTGCGAAAGCCGAAGCCGCGCCACTTGCCGGGATCATGACCCGCAGGCTGGTCGTAACCGGCAGCACGCTGCGCCCCCGCCCTGCCGCCTTCAAAGCCGCGATCGCCGCAGGGCTGCGGGACAAGGTCTGGCCACTTCTGGATGCCGGCACGGTCAAGCCCCTGATCGCGGCGGTGTTTCCCTTGTCCGACGTTGCGGCAGCGCACACGCTGATGGACAGCGGCAGCCACGCAGGCAAGATCATCCTGTCGATGCTTCCCCTACCAGAAGGCGCCTGAACTCTTGCTACTGAATGTTATCGAAAAAGGCCCTGCAGAGACTGGCTCATCGCTGCTTCCTCCCGTTGTCCTGCTGCATGGCCTGTTCGGCCGGGCGCGCAATCTCGGCTATTTCCAGCGCCGCCTGAGTGCCACACGACGTACTCTTGCGATCGACCTTCGTAATCACGGCGACAGTCCGCACGGGGCCATGGACTACACCACCATGGCGTATGACCTGATCGAGACTTTGGCGCAGCGCGACGCTCTGCCCGCCATTCTTGTGGGGCACTCGATGGGGGGCAAGGCGGCGATGACGCTGGCCCTTAACAACCCCGAAACGGTGCACAGCCTGCTGGTCGCTGACATCCCGCCCGCCCGTACCGGTCACGGCCAGTTCGCGCTGGCCGAAAAGATGCTGGCCATCGAATTTCCCCCGCGCCTGAACCGCGCAGAAGCCGATGCGCTGCTGACGCCCGATATCCCGGGTGCCGATGTGCGTGCGTTGATGCTACAGAATATCCGTCTGGGCGAAAATCCAGGATGGATCATCGGGCTGCGCGAAATTGCCGAGTCCCTGACCAACATCGAAAGCTGGCCCTATATCCCGGAGGGCTTCAAATATACCGGCCCGACGCTGTTCCTTGGTGGTGGCAATTCGCCCTATATCCGGTCCGAACATTACGCGATCATGCGGCGGCTTTTCCCGGCCTATGAACTGGAGCTGATCGAGCATGCAGGACACTGGCTCCATACCGAGAACCCGCAGCGCTTTGCCGAACTTCTGGAAGCGTTCGTGGCGCGTTATTAATGTAACCGCACGCTACAACACCCGTATTCAGGCCCCGCAATGATTGACGCCCCCGCCGCCTGTGGCGCAGATTGCGCGAATCGCGACTTCGCCGCTGGCGAGCACTCGGAGACTCCCGGCCCTTCATGATGGCGAGACGCAAGTCCTTCGTCCGACCAGATGTTACGCTTGAGCCCGTCCTGTTTCCGGTTGCGGGCAGTGACAGACATGCGGCACCACGGGGTCCGGTTCAGCCATCCGGGTGGGATGACGTGCGCGAAGGGCTGCGCCCTGTGCTTGTCCCCCAGCCGCCGGCTTATCGACGTGTCAAATCGGCCACCGCCTCGCTGATCCGTCCGCAGACGCTGGAAGATCCGACCATTTCCGCCGTTCTGGTGGGATCGACCATTCTGCATTCCGCGTTGCTGATTGCCATTCTGCTGACCACGGCCCATCACCGGCCGCAGGGCAGCCAGTATGCGCCGGAGTCCGAACCGGTGGAGATGGTGTTCAACGCCCCGCCTTCGCGCAGCGGCCTCGCCGGACCGAAATCAACGGATCAGGCTGGAGGCCAGTCCGCCGAGACGGACAAGCAGTCGAACAACAACCAGCAGGAAGAACAGACCGCCGAGTCCGCGCCCTCACCCGCGGCCCCGACGCCGGAAACCCCCTCTGCCCCGCCAGTGCCGCAGCAGCGCTCGGCCGAGTTGCCGACGCCGACAGCACCCAGCGCGCAGGTCAATCCCGCGCCCACGACGTCTGGCAAGGCCGCGACCCCCAGCCCGCATTCAAGCCATACGACGCATCGCCCGGTTTCGAATCGCCCGCGCCATTCTTCGCCATTCGATTCGCCGATGGATCTGTCGTTCGACCAGTCCCCGGCACCGCCCCGCGCGCGTCGTGGCCGCTCCGGTGGGGCGGGCGCGCCGATCGACATGTCTCTGGGGCCGTTGGTGCGGAACGGACAGATCAACGCGCCCTACGCCACGCGCACGACGATCCGTGGCGTCAGCGAGGATTACGAGGGCGAGATCGATCGCTGGATCCGTTCACACATGTATTACCCCGAAGATGCGGCCCGAAATGGCGAGGACGGACCATCGTCCGTGCACGTCGTGCTCGACCGTTTCGGGCATGTAAAGTCCGTGCGCCTGACGGGTCAGTCGGGCTCTTATTCCCTTGATGCCGCCACGACCGGGATGTTCCGCAGCGCCACGCTGCCACCCGTTCCGCCCGATATGAAGGGCGACCACTTCGATATCGACCTGACGATCAATTACATCCTGATCCGTCACTAAGGTCAGACGCTGCGGGCCGTCACCGCAACCTTGAGGGGAAGACGGCGTTTACAAAAGGAACAACCCTACTCAAGGAGAGTGTTCCATGAGCACCCCAAGTGTTCTGAATACCAGCAAGACAGCTCTGGGCGATTTCGTGACAGGTGCCCAGTACGACCAGTCGGGCCTTGTGTCGTCCCTGCATGAGTATCTGCACGGCGTGGGGCACGAAGCCTTCAAGACGCGCGCCACCGAATGTGGACTGCAGGACACTGTCGAACGGTGGGCCACAACGGACGAGACCGAGGTCGCGACACCGGAAAGCGTGCAGTTGCTGCTGCCCGAAGATGCCATCAACAAGCTGGGCCACGAAACAGGCCTGAGCCACAATGCGGTCGTGACGATGCTGCGTGAAGTGCTCCCGAAAGCGGTGCGCCGGATGCGCAAGCGCGACGAAGCCGTACTCTAACGGTTTAGCAAGGGCGTCTCCTGCCGGAGGCGCCCTTGCTGTTTGTAACCTCAGCCAGCCTTGAAGCCGCCCTCGAACGCGATCTGGTCGAGTGTGAGACGATCGGACGGTGCTTCGCGCGGCTGCAGATAGTCAGGCAGCGACTCTTTCAGCCCCTGCTTACCAACGGCAATCGCCGCAAGCGTGACGTAGTTTTCGGGCAGACCAAGCCCGCTGTTGGCGGCTGCGACATCCAGACCGCTCATGGCGTGCGTCGCCCAGCCGTTATGCGTCGCCTGCAGCATGACCTGCACCGCCGCCGCGCCAGAGTCATACGCATGCAGCTTCGCGTCTACGGGATCGGTCGCGCCGGGGGGTACCATCTTGGTGTTCGCAACGACATAAATGAGCGCCGCGGCATTTCCGGCCCAGGACTGGTTGAACGGGATCAGCCAGGACAGGAACGAAGCCCACGCAGGGGTGTCCCGGCGCGCGTAAACAAAGCGCCACGGCTGCGAGTTGTAAGCAGACGGAGCCCAGCGGCCAGCTTCGAGAAGTGCCAGAAGTTCCTCCTCGGTAATCTGCTGCTCTGTGAACGAACGCGGGGACCAGCGATCAACGAACAGGCGATTGACGGATGCAGAGGCAAGGCGATTTTCGGCGGTGGTCATAGGGTCGGTTCCTCACGAACATGAAACGCATGGCGGGACACCGCGACGCCGGTCTGCACCGCCACGTCCATTACCCATTCACAGCCCCGCCAAGGGATGGAATTTGATCCCACATGGATTGATGTGGGTCAACGCGCGACACCCCGCGACGTTACAGGGTGGCTCAACCTCCTCGGCAATGGCGGGACATCATGGCAGCGTCTGACCCTCGAACGGATATATCCGACTGCAAGACGATCCTCGCGCTTAATGCCGGATCGTCGAGCCTGAAGTTTGCGCTCTATGCCGCAAGGCAGGACATGGAGATGCTGGCGCGTGGCGAGCTTGAAATCCACGGCGACGACGCGACGTTTACCGCCAGGGATGCGGGCGGCCGCGCATTGGCCACGCCGGATGTCGGCACGGACAACGATCTGTCTGCAGCGATCGACATACTGATCGGCTGGGTAGAGAGCTTTATCGACCGACCGCTCGACGCAGTGGGACACCGTGTGGTGCACGGGGGCCCGGATTTCAGCGGGCCCGTGATCCTGTCAGCGGAGACGCTTGCCGCGCTGGAGGGCCTGACCCCGCTCGCGCCGTTGCATCAACCCACCAGCCTCGCCCCGGTCAGAGAGCTTGCAGCACGCTGTCCGGGCCTGTTGCAGGTTGCCTGCTTTGACACGGCTTTCCACACATCGATGCCAGAGGACGCCAGGATGCTGCCCCTGCCCGCAGCGCTGACGAACGACGGAAAGCTGCGCCGTTATGGCTTTCATGGCCTGTCCTACGCGCATATCGCCCATCGCCTGGTGGACCTCTCGCCCCGATTGGCCAATGGGCGGACCATTGTCGCGCATCTTGGCAGCGGGGCGAGCCTGTGTGCGCTGAAATCTGGTCGCAGTATCGAGACCACGATGGGGTTTTCGGCACTGGACGGGTTGCTGATGGGTACACGGTGCGGGCAACTCGACCCCGGGGTCCTGCTGTATCTTTCGCAGGCCAAGGGCATGGATCACGACCGGATCGAAACACTGCTCTATCACGAGAGCGGGCTGCTGGGTGTGTCCGGTCGGTCAGCGGACATGCGCGATCTGCTGAAACACAGGGACGATCCCGCCGTCACCCGCGCGTTGTCTCTGTATCTTTACCGTCTCAAGCTGGAGATTGGCGGACTGATTGCGGCCCTTGGCGGTGCAGACGGCCTGATCTTTACCGCTGGTATCGGAGAAAACACGCCGTGGGTGCGGGAGCGCGTCTGCGCCGATCTTGCATGGCTCGGGCTTCGGCTCGACCCCGATGCGAACACCCGTAACGCACCGCTTATCAGCACGCCCGACAGTACTGTCGAAGTCCGGATCGAGCCGGCGGACGAGGAAATCGTGATCGCCCGGAGCGTGCGGCACCTCATTACCCGCCATTAAACCCCTCACAGCGCACAGGATCATCCCATGACCCCGACCGCACACACGTCGCAGCCTCTCACACCGCAGGAACTGACGGCGTTTCAACGCTGGTGGCAGGCCGCAAATTATCTTTCCGTCGGCCAAATCTATCTTCTTGCCAATCCGCTGCTGCGCGAACCGCTGCGGATCGAGCATGTCAAGCCGCGCCTTCTGGGGCACTGGGGCACGACGCCGGGGCTGAACTTCATCTATCTGCATCTCAACAGGATCATCCGCGAACAGGACGCCAACGTGCTGTTTATCGCCGGACCGGGCCACGGTGCGCCGGGGTTGCTCGCCAGCACCTATCTCGAAGGATCATACAGCGAATATTTCCCCGAAATTACCCACGATATCGACGGCATCCAGCAGCTTTTCAAACGCTTCTCTTTCCCCCACGGTATCCCGAGCCATGCTGCCGCCACCACGCCGGGTTCGATTCATGAGGGCGGCGAACTGGGCTATTCCCTGTCCCATGCCTATGGCGCAGCGTTCGACAATCCTGACCTGATCGTCGCGTGCGTGATCGGCGATGGGGAGGCAGAGACTGGACCGCTGGCGACGTCTTGGCACAGCAACAAATTCCTCGATCCCATACATGACGGGGCGGTGCTGCCGGTTCTGCATCTGAATGGCTACAAGATTGCAAATCCGACCGTTCTGGCGCGCATCCCGCCGCACGAACTCGACATGCTGCTCCGGGGGTATGGCCACGACCCGATTTTCGTGGAAGGCGAAGAACCCACGGCAATGCATCAGGCCATGGCAGCGGCGATGGACGAAGCCTTCAGCCGCATCCGCTTCATTCAGGCACAGGCCCGCAACGGCGACACGAACACACGCCCGACATGGCCGATGATCGTGCTGCGCAGCCCCAAGGGGTGGACCGGCCCGAAAACCGTCGATGGTCTCCGTACCGAAGGGTTCTGGCGCGCGCATCAGGTGCCGTTCTCCGACATGCAGAACCCGGAACATCTGGCGCTCCTTGAAGACTGGATGCGAAGTTACGCGCCCGAGACGCTGTTCGATGAACAGGGTCGGATCATGGACGACATTGCAGCCCTCGCGCCGACCGGCACCAGGCGGATGGGTGACAATCCGCATGCCAACGGCGGGTTACTGAAACACCCACTCGCACTGCCGGACTTTCATGATCACGCCGTGAAGGTCACGGAACCCGGCGACAGCAAGGCGCAAAGCACGCACATTCTGGGCGAATGGCTGCGCGACGTTATGCGGGCCAACGGCGAAAAGCGTAACTTCCGTGTTCTGGCCCCGGACGAGAACAATTCCAACCGTCTAGACGCCGTGCTCGACGCCTCCCCGCGTGCATGGCAGGAGGACATCGAGCCGTATGATGTGGGGCTGGGTCGCGACGGCCATGTCATGGAAATTCTCAGCGAGCATACGTGTCAGGGCTGGCTGGAAGGCTATCTGCTGACCGGGCGACACGGATTCATGTCGTGCTACGAGGCGTTTATCCACATCGTGGATTCCATGGTCAACCAGCATGCAAAATGGCTGAAGACATCACGCGAAATCCCGTGGCGGCGTCCGATCGCGTCCCTGAACTATCTGCTGACATCGCACGTCTGGCAGCAGGACCATAATGGCTTCAGCCATCAGGACCCCGGCTTCATCGACCATGTAACCAACAAGAAGGCCGATATCGTCCGCGTCTACCTGCCACCGGACGCAAATACGTTGCTCTGGACGGCCGATCACTGCCTCCGCAGTTACGACCGCATCAACGTGATTGTCGCCGGGAAGGCGCCCGACGCGCAGTGGCTGTCGATGGACGCAGCCGCCACGCATTGCAGCCAGGGCATCGGCATATGGGACTGGGCCAGCAACGATCAGGGTGTCGAGCCCGATGTCGTCATCGCCACGGCAGGCGACGTGCCGACACTGGAGGGTCTGGCGGCGGTCAAGCTGCTGCGCTCCGGGTGCCCGGACCTGCGTATTCGCTTTGTCAATGTCGTCGACCTGCTCACGCTGGAATCACAGTCGCAGCACCCGCACGGGCTGGATGAAGGCACGTTCGACGCCCTGTTCACAGTGGAACGACCGGTGATCTTTGCCTTTCACGGCTATCCGCAGCTTATCCACAAACTGATCTACAAGCGCGGGAATTGCCGGAATTTTCACGTTCACGGCTTCCGGGAAGAGGGTTCGACCACCACGCCTTTCGATATGGCCGTCCGCAATCATCTCGACCGGTTCCACATCGTTGCCAACGTCATCAAGCATGTGCCCGGATTGTCGGAACGGGCGGCCCATACACTGCAGACCGTGCGCGACAAGCTGGAGGCGCATACGCGCTACGTGTCCGAATATGGGCAGGACATGCCGGAAATTCTGGACTGGAAATGGACGTAGCGCGTCACGCGCCGTGGCGTTGCGCGTGCGCGTCCGTCGCGTCCAGCAACGCTGCCATGATCCCCGGGTCCGACGTTGCGTGGCCGGCTTCCTCGACGATCGAAAACGCGGCCTCTGGCCAGGCACGATGCAAAGCCCATGCGGTGTGCAACGGCGTCACAACGTCATAACGACCCTGCACGATGGTCGCGGCAATGTGGCGGATACGATCAACGTCGCGCAGGATCTGATTGTCTTCCAGCCATGCGCGATGCACGAAATAATGGTTCTCGATACGGGCAAAGGCCAGCGCGAAGTGCGGGTCGGCGTGCTGATGGGCGATGGTCGGCGATGGTCGCAGCGTCAGGGTCGATCCCTCCCACCGGCTCCACGCCACGGCACAACGCACGCGCTCCGCGTCGTCAGGGCCGGTCAGTCGTCGTTGATAGGCAGCGATCAGATCGCCACGTTCCCCGACCGGGATCGGGGCGACGAAATCTTCCCACGCGTCGGGGAACAGCCACGATGCTCCCTCCTGATAATACCAGCGTAGTTCTTCGGAACGGGCCGTGAAAATACCGCGCAGCACAATGGACGTAACCCGCTCGGGGTGCGCCTGTGCATAGACCAGCGCCAGCGTCGACCCCCAGGACCCGCCATAGAGCATCCACTGACTGATCCCCAGCATACGCCGCAGACGCTCGATATCCGCGACAAGGTGCCAGGTCGTGTTGTCTTCCAGCCGCGCATGCGGGGTCGAACGCCCACATCCCCGCTGATCGAACAGCACGATGTTATACAGCGCCGGATCGAACATCCGCCGCAGCATCGGTGAACAGCCACCGCCCGGACCGCCATGCAGCACGACAACCGGCACGCCCTGGGGGTTGCCGCACCGTTCCCAATACAGGACGTGCCCCTCCTGCGTGTCGAGCATCCCGTGCTCGAACGGCTCGATCGGCGGATACAGCGTGCGCGTCCGGGTCACGATGCGCCACCCGCGCGGGGATGCGCGCGGCTCCAGACATCCAGCAGCCGGGCTTCGTCCGCCAGAGTGTAACGCTGGGTGGTCGACAGGCTCGCATGTCCGAGCAGTTCCTGAATCGCGCGCAAATCCGCGCCTCCTTCCATGAGATGCGTGGCAAACGAGTGACGGAGTGCGTGGGGCGTCGCATGATCCGGCAACCCGGCCAAACCCCGCCATTCCCGCATCGCCTTCTGCGCCACGCCAGCCTGAAGCCGACCGCCACGAACGCCGGGAAACGCCGGCGCGTCCGGCACGGGCGATGGGTGCTCCGACCGCCACAGGGCCAGCGCCTGCATGACCAGCGGCACCAGCGGCACCATGCGTTCCTTTCCGCCCTTCCCGCGCACCCGCAGCACGCCACGCCCGGCCTGGTCGAGATCGGCCACATCAAGCCCCAGCGCCTCGGAGATACGCAGTCCGGTGCCATACAGCAGCATGAACAGCGCGCGATCCCGCGACCGCGCCAGAGGTGTGTGACCCAGCGACGCGATGCCGTCTGGCGCTTCAAGGGCCTGAGCGACCGGCAGGGGGCGCGGGACCGTGGCCTTGATCCGCGGGGTCGCAAGCAGCCCCGGCGCGTCGTTCTGGATGTCGTGCCGTCGTGCCAGCCACCGGAAGAAGGCCCGCACGCTCGAGACCCGTCGGGCGCGTGTGCGGATCGCCTGATCGCGCGTGGGCGGACGATGGCCGGGGCGGGGCTTCATGCCCCGTTCGCTCTCATGGGCCAGCCATGCCCGAAAATCCGACAATGACAGCGCACCGAGCGCGGCAAGATCCGGCTCTCCACCGATATGACCGGTCACGAACCCAACGAACCGTCGCAGATCCCCGCCATAGGCTTCGACGGTGCGCGCGGACGCCCGCCGCTCGTCACGCAGCCAGTCGAGGAACGCGACGCAGGCAGCGTCCGCCATCATCGGGCGGTCGCACTCTCGGGTCGCGACAAAAATGCCGAGTGGGGATAAACAGGGCGCATGGTGCAGCAGACTCTAATGACGATCATGGGGGAGGAAAAGCCTCCGTCAGATATTCGGCGCGTCCGCGTGCTGCTTCCGTTGCCATTTTCGGGGCCGTTCGATTACGCCGTGCCGGCCGCCCTGCCGACACCGCAGCCCGGCGATCTGGTGCGCGTGCCGCTCGGGCGGCGCGAGGAAACCGGCGTGGTCTGGGACGAGGCGAGCAAACTGCCGCCGGAATTTTCGCAGCCCGCATCGCGCAGCGTGGCGGACGCCCGGCTGCGCCCCATCGTCGCGAACCTTGGCGGTGTCCCGGTTCCCGCCGATTTGCGCCGGTTCGTCGATTGGGTCGCTGCTTACACCCTGTCGGCGCCGGGGCTGGTGCTGGCAATGGCCTTGCGCGCGCGCTCCGACGCGCCCCGCGCCGTGACGCAGGGCTGGGTCATGGCCGAAGCGCCGCCGCAGGATGTGCGGATGACGCCCGCCCGCACCCGCGTGCTGGACGCGCTGCGTGCCACAGCCCCGCAAAGTGGCCCCGATCTGGCGCGCACCGCCGATGTCGGAATGTCGGTGCTGCGCGGGCTGGAAGCTGCTGGCGTCATCAGTCCTGTCACGATGCCCGCGGAGACGGATTTCCCCGCCCCGAACCCCGAACATCAACCGCCCATTCTGTCGGGCGATCAGGTAGACGCGGCACACGCCCTGCGCTCCGCCGTTACGGAGCACCGCTTTTCCGTGACCCTGCTGGAAGGCGTCACGGGCTCGGGCAAGACCGAGATCTATCTCGAGGCCGTGGCCGCCTGTCTGGCAGCAGGGAAGCAGGCCCTGATCCTGCTGCCCGAAATTGCACTGTCGGCCCAATGGACCGCGCGGTTCGAGCGCCGGTTCGGCGTCGCCCCGGCCATCTGGCATTCCGATCTGACACCGCGCATGCGTCGCACCACATGGCGCGCCGTCTCCGACGGGGAGGTCAAGGTGCTGGTCGGTGCCCGTTCGGCCCTGTTCCTGCCGTTTCCCGATCTCGGGCTGATCATCGTGGATGAAGAGCACGAAACGGCGTTCAAGCAGGAAGACGGCGTGACGTATCACGCGCGGGACATGGCCGTGGTCCGCGCCCGTCTGGCGCATGCGCCGATCATTCTGGTGTCCGCCACACCCAGTCTGGAGACCCTGAACAACGTCGAAACCGGGCGCTATGGCCGGATCGTGCTGTCTGCGCGTCACGGCGGTGCGGTGATGCCGGAGGTGCAGGCCATCGACATGCGGGTGGACCCGCCCGAGCGCGGGCTGTTCCTGTCCCCCCGACTGGTTGACGCGCTGCACGCGACGTTCGCGCAGTCGGAGCAGGCGATGCTGTTCCTCAACCGTCGTGGCTATGCCCCGCTGACGCTGTGCCGGGGGTGTGGGCACCGGATGGAGTGCCCGAACTGCGCGGCTTGGCTGGTCGAGCATCGCGCGCGCAAAATCCTGACCTGTCACCATTGCGGTCACATGGAAAAGGTTCCCGAAACCTGCCCGGCCTGTCAGGCAGAAGCCAGCCTGACCGCCATCGGACCGGGGGTGGAGCGCATTACCGAAGAAGCCCGCGCGACCTTTCCCGAAGCCCGAATTCTCGTGATGACCAGCGACACGCTGACCTCCCCGGGGGCGACAGCGCAGGCCGTCGCGCAGATTTCCAACCGCGAGGTCGATCTGATTATCGGCACGCAAATCGTCGCCAAGGGCTGGCATTTTCCGCATCTGACGCTCGCCGGGATTGTCGATGCCGATCTGGGGCTGGGCGGTGGCGACCTGCGTGCGGCGGAGCGCTCGGTGCAGTTGCTGCATCAGGTCGCAGGACGCACCGGGCGGGCCCAGGCACCGGGACGCGTGCTTCTGCAAAGCTATATCCCCGAACATCCCGTGATGCAGGCGCTGGTTTCGGGAAATTTTGCTGAATTCATGGAGCGTGAGGCCGACCAGCGCCGCCCTGGCTTCTGGCCACCTTACGGGCGGTTGGCGGCGTTAATCGTCAGCGCCGACACCGCCGATGCTGCGGACGAGATGGCCAATGCACTTGGCCGCTGCGCCCCGTCGTTCGAGGGGGTGCAGGTGCTTGGCCCCGCCCCTGCCCCCCTGTCGCTGCTGCGCGGGCGGCACCGGCGGCGGCTTTTGCTGCGGGGACGGCGGAACATCGCGCTGCAACCGATTGTCCGGCAGTGGCTGGGTTTCGTCAAAATTACCGGCAGTGTCCGGGTGGATGTGGATATCGACCCGATTTCGTTCCTCTGAGGCTGCTATGGGGGGGGGAAGTTCCCAATGAGCCCCAATAGGCCGCGGGTTCCGAAGTCCGGCACAACGACGACTGTCAGAGACTGTGCCCTCTTATCCATCAGTCCACTATGTTGGAGCGTGAATGAGCCCTTTCGTCCGGCCAAGGTTGCGCTCACTCTTTCCATCGCGACATAGCCGCCCAGAGTAACCGTCGGACCCGGCTCTAAGCATGTTCAGCACGTGCGGGCTGTTAACTCGAACATTGGAATCGTATCTGTCTCGCTCTCTCCCAGAGCAAACCACTCTTTTATGTAAAGGTGAGACAACAGTGCATCGTAATAAGGTTTGGCCTCCTCAGTGGGGACGATACCGTATGTCTGAAATCGGGATGCTACAGGCGCGAACATGATGTCGGCCGCGCCAAACTCGCCGAACAACCACGGACCTTCGGCGTATTGACCGGCAGTTGCCCATATATCGCACACGCGATCAATGTCAGCCTTAACGGGCGCATTTATTTCAGGTTGGCGGTTTCGGCCTCTGGTATTAACAGGCATTGCATCCCGTAACGCATTAAACCCCGAGTGAACTTCCCCTGCGTAACTGCGTGCGCGTGCTCTGCGCGCTGGGTCCGCAGGCCAAATTCCCGAGCAAGTTTCGTGCAATGTTTCTGTGATGGCGAGGGTGTCCCATATCGGACCAGCGTCTGAGATCAGCACAGGAACAAGGCCCGTCTCTCCGCCCAGATCCTTAACAGCTGTTTGCGAGCCGTCGCGATAAAGTGGAATCACGACCTCATCGAAAGCCACGCCGGCCAACCGCATCAGCAGCCAAGCTCGCATTGACCAGGAAGAGTAATTTTTATTCCCGATAATCAGAGTGTAGCTCACCAGGTAGTCTCCCAATCGTGACGCCATCGCTATGACATTTATATTCGGTCTCGCCAATCGTGCTCTTGCGCGATCCAGGGACTGTGTCGCACCGCAATCTAAGTTATCACTGAAGTAGCTTATGTCTGCTAATCGCAGTCCGTCGGATGTTGATCTATGTCCGTAATTGGGCGAAAATGGTCATTCCACTCAGCACCCGCCAGCCGCTACACTGCCGATCAAGTATCTCGCACAGCTGCACTCGTCTCTGGTGCGACATTGATTGGTATGCGGATCAGGTCATAGGGCGCTACCCGACGATCAATACCTTCATTGAACGACGCCAATCGGTTCCATTGCCCCAATGTGCAATAAACATAGTGCCTATCAACAAAAATCCCGTCCGGCGACACAACGCGCGGGTCCCGCAGAACGATGCTGAAGCTGCCATCGAGATTGCGACGGAAAATCGCAGCATGTTCAAAATTGGTCGTATAGATTCGCCCCAGCGCGTCCGTTGCCAGACCGTCTGCCACGCCTTTTTCCCCCTCATCCTTCACCGCCTCCGCCAACTGGTCGTCACCGACGCTGAAATCAGAGAGCAACGCGGTCGGGATGCTGAAAAGTCTGCGGCTGGTCAGCGGCGCATAAAACAGGGTCTCGCTGTCCGCACTGAGTGTCACGCCATCAACACCGCCGACGATAAAGGTCGGTTTTGCGGCGTCATACACCAGAGGTCGCCCCTCGACGACTGCCATGAACCCCCGCTCGGGCTGGGTCGAAGGATGATGGGCGAGAACCCGCCTCTGACGTCCTGTTGCCAGATCGACCACCACCAGCGCGGGCGACGTGCCGAACGATGAGTCCGAGACATAGGCCGTCCCGGCAGCACCATGCGTCAGATCGACCCGCAGGTCGTTCATGTGGCTGTCCGGCAGCAAGACAGGCGCTTTCAGAATCACGGTGGCAAAGACGCTATTCGTCGTCGGGTCGATTCCGACAATCTTTGCGCCACCTTCAGGAATCGCATGATGTGCGCGCTTGCCGTCGTCGATCAGCCACAGCCTCCCCCGCGTATCGGTGGTCATACCGTGTACGGACAGCAACCGTTCGGCGGCAGGGCGCCCGGACGGCAGGCTGAGGGCGGCATCGGGATACGGGATGATGCGGCCATCGCGCAATTCACCCAGGGTGGCCCCGTCATGATCGTCGGCATGACGCGGGAAACCGACAAACACCCGCCCGTCCGGCGTGACGGCAATACCGGAGGGTCCGGGACCGGCAAAACGCGCCATCACCTCGAAATCACCCTGCGGTGTGAAGCCCCGATCTCCTGTAACGCCCTCGGTCACTGGCAGATAGACAGGTGAACTGCCCCCGGCCGCGCGAACTTTCCCTGCTGTCGCCGCCCCGACCGCACCCAGACCGAAGCCGAATAATGTCCGCCGCTGCATGGTGCATCTTTCCTGACGAATTACGCTCACTGGATCGATGCAACACCCTATCGTCGTCTCTGAAAAGTCTCACATTGCAGAAAATGCCAATCAATCGTGTTCGCCGTCGCCACAGATCGACAGGGCGACTGCCTCTGCCATGCGGATGCCATCGATCCCGGCCGAGAGGATTCCACCCGCAAAGCCCCCGCCCTCACCCGCGGGATACAGACCCACCGTGTTCACGCTCTGCCCGTCGCGACCACGCGGGATACGCAGGGGGGAGGACGTGCGTGTCTCGACACCCGTCATGACCGCGTCCTCCATCGCAAACCCGTCGATCTTGCGGGCAAAATTCGGCAATGCCTCCCGGATGGCGTCGGCCGCGAACTCCGGCAGGCACGCCCGCAGATCGGTCGGCGTCACGCCGGGGCGATAGGATGGCTCGACCGTGCCAAGCGTCGTGGATGCCCGTCCAGCAAGAAAGTCGCCGACACGCTGGGCCGGGGCGCGGTAATCGCCGCCGCCCGCCACGAACGCCTGACGTTCCCAGTGCCGCTGGAATTCGATTCCGGCCAGTGGGCCGCCGGGATAATCCCGCTCTGGCGTGACCTCGACGACAATGCCCGCGTTCGCATTGCGCTCCGCCCGCGAATACTGGCTCATGCCGTTCGTCACGACCTGCCCGGCTTCGGACGTTGCCGCCACCACCGTGCCGCCCGGACACATGCAGAAGGAATACACCCCGCGCCCGTTGGCCGCCTGATGCACCAGCTTGTAATCGGCAGCCCCCAGCAGCGGATGGCCCGCTTGCGTGCCAAAGCGCGCCGTATCGATAATCGACTGCGGGTGCTCGATCCGCACCCCGATGGAAAACGGCTTGGCCTGCATCGCCACACCCCGGTCATGCAGGATCGAAAACGTGTCGCGTGCACTGTGGCCGATGGCCAGGATCACATGATTGGCAGGAATCGTCTCACCCGTGCCGGTGACCAGTCCAGTGATCCGCCTCGCTCCGGCTGCATCGCCCTCGATAACAAAATCGTCCACGCGCGTCCCGAAGCGGTATTCCCCGCCGAGGGATTCGATCGTCTGGCGGATATGTTCCACCATCGTCACCAGCCGGAACGTGCCGATATGCGGCTTGGAAACGGTCAGGATTTCGTCCGGTGCCCCGGCACGCACGAACTCCTCCAGCAGTTTACGCCCGTAATGCTTGGGATCGCTGACGCCACTATAGAGCTTGCCATCCGAAAAGGTGCCCGCCCCGCCTTCGCCGAACTGCACGTTGCTTTCGGTCGTGAGATTGGATTTCCGCCACAGCGCAAACGTGTCGACCGTGCGTTCACGCACCACCTTTCCACGCTCCAGAATCAACGGACGCAAACCCATCTGCGCCAGAAGCAGAGCCGCCATGAAGCCGCACGGCCCCGTGCCGATCACCACCGGGCGCAAGAAATCCGGTCTGGCGGCATGCGCTGCACCGCGAGCAGTGACAAAGCGATAGCGCGTGTCGGGCGTGGGCATGATCTTCGGGTCCGCCGCAAAGCGCGCCAGAGCCGACACTTCATCCGCAATGTCGCAGTCGAGCGTATAGACGAATTCGATCTGCCCGCGCCGCCGTGCGTCATACCCGCGCCGGAACACGGTAATCTCATGCACAGCCTCGTCCGGCACGCCGAGGCGTACGCACACGGCATCGCGGAGGGCTTGGGGCTGATGGTCCAGCGGCAGGCGCAGTTCGGTCACTCTGATCATGCGTCGGTGCAAACGGCACCGGGGCGGTGCCTGTCAAGCAAGATCGTGCGTTGAACATGCCCGGCCGCCGCTCATATGATGAATTCTTGATGGCGGGTCCGTCAGATGTCTTTTCTTTCGCGCGCATCTCCGACACAAGGCAAGGCATGCACGACACCCACGACACCCACGATCACGGTCACCCGGAGGCCCACGGTAAGGCGTGCACCCATCATGGTCATCATCACGGCGGCGGTCACGATCATGACCACGACGACCACGCGCACGGGCACGGCGACCACGGGCACCACCACCATCATGGCGGCGGGCATGTGCATGCCACCCCCTCCAACAGTGCCCCGTTCATCATCGGGATCGGACTGAATTCGCTCTACGTCGTGGCCGAGGCCGTCTGGGGCCTGCGTGTGCATTCCCTCGCCCTGCTGGCCGATGCGGGGCACAACCTGTCCGACGTGCTGGCGCTGTTTGCCGCGTGGGGCGCCTTGGCGCTCGGCCAGCGCGCGCCGTCTGCGCGCTTTACATACGGGCTGCGACGGTCCTCGATTCTGGCGGCCCTTGGCAATGCTGTCGCGCTGCTGCTCATCACCGGCGGCATCCTGTGGGAAGCCATCGCTCGCCTGATGCACCCGGCCGCCGTGCCGGGCGCGACCGTCATGATCGTTGCCGCCATCGGGATCGTGGTGAACGGCGTGACCGCCGCCCTGTTCGCCGCGGGGTCGAAGGACGACCTGAACATGCGCGGGGCCTTCGCCCATATGCTGTCGGACGCGATCATGTCGCTGGTGGTGGTGCTGACGGGTGGTCTGATGTGGTGGACGGGATGGCTGTGGCTCGATCCGGTGACAAGCATTGTCGTGTCGATTGCGATCGTGGCCGGGACGTGGTCCCTGCTCAGGGCATCGCTCGACATGGCGCTGGATGCAGTGCCGGCAGGCATCGACCCTGCGGAAGTCGAGCGCACGCTGCGCGCGATGCCGGGCGTGACGGATCTGCACGACCTGCATATCTGGCCCATGAGCACGACCGAAACCGCGTTGACGGTCCATCTGGTGCGGGCTGATGGCGGGGACGACGCGTTCCTGCATGCGGCGTCGGAGACCCTGTCGCGCCAGTTCCGAATCGGTCACGCGACCTTTCAGATCGAGTCCGCGTCCTTCGCCAGCGCGTGCGCGCTCTCGTCCCCCGGTTCGGTATAGGGTTCGGTATGCTGGTTCTGTCCCGCCTCGACAAGACGACGCTGGCCTGGTGCAGTCTGGGCATCAGCCTGCTGGTGCTCGCGCTGAAATACAGTGCGTGGCACGTCACGGGCAGTATCGCGCTGTTGTCGGATGCGGTCGAGACGATCATCAATGTCTTCGCGGCAGCCACCGGCCTGTGGGCGCTGAAGGTCGCCAGCCGTCCGCCGGACGAAAACCATACATACGGCCATCACAAGGCCGAATATCTGTCCGCCGTGGCCGAAGGCGTGATGGTCGTGATCACGGCACTGGTCATTGCGAACGAAGCCCTCGGCGCGTGGCTGCATCCCCATCTGCCCCGCGCCCCATGGATCGGTGTCGGGCTGAACGGTTTCGGCGGCGCCATCAATCTTGTGTGGGCGCTGGTGATCATCCGTGCCGGGCGACTGCAGAAATCCCCCGCACTCACGGCTGCTGGCGAACACATCCTGTCGGACGTGTGGACGACCGTGGGTCTCGTTGCGGGCTTCAGCCTCATCCCGCTGACGGGTTGGGTGCATCTGGATGCCACGATTTCGGCCATCATCGCGCTGAACGTGCTGCGCGTGGGGTATGGCGTGATCAAGGCCTCGGTCTCCGGGCTGATGGATGCAGCCCCGGACGCCCGGACGCAGGAAGAAATCCGCGCCATCATCGCCAGCAGCGCCGTCGGCGCGATCGAGGCGCACGACCTGCGCGTGCGGATCGTGGGGGCGATGGCGTTCATCGAGTTCCATCTGGTCGTGCCGGGCACGATGACCGTGGACTACAGCCACGCCATCTGCGACCGGATCGAAGCCGCCCTGCGGCGCGATATTGGCAGCGCGCTGATCCATATCCATGTCGAACCGGACCGCAAGGCGAAGCACCGGGGTGTCGTCGTTCTTGCCTGAAGACGCTACGCCGGACCGTGGCCCAGGCACGCCCGCTGTCCGAAAGATCGCGATAATGCACAGTGATTGTCGCAAAATCGACATCGGGGCTGGCACATCTGTGTCTGCGCGCGTTAAGACGGATGATCCCTGACGCCACAGGGCACGACCGCAAAGCCGGAACATGAAGCCCGACATCAGCGCCCTGAAGACCACTCACCGCATCCGTCACCTGCGGCGCTCCGCGCGCGTCAGGACGACACACTGGCGACGTACCCTGATCTATTGGGCTGCGGCCGTGGTGGTCGGACTGGTCGCAGTCGTGTTCGCCAGCAGCGCCGATCAGGCCATGAGCCTTCGCCAGAGGCTGGTCGACTGGGACCCGTGGATCATGCTGGCGGTAACCCCGGCGGGGCTGGCTTTTTCCACCTGGGCCACGCGCAAATGGTTCCGCGGCGCGCAAGGCAGCGGCATCCCGCAAACCATCGCCTGCCTGCATTTCGAGCGGATTTCGACCATCAACCGCGTGCTGTCACTGCGGATTGCGTTTGCCAAAATCGTCCTGACCGTGTTCGGCCTGTTCTGCGGTGCCTCGATCGGGCGAGAGGGGCCGACGGTGCAGGTGGGCGCGGCCATCATGCACGCCTTCGGGCGCAAGGCGCTGAAGCTTAATGACCTTCGCGCGCATCGCAGCCTGATCCTCGCGGGGGGGGCTGCAGGTGTTTCCGCAGCCTTCAACACGCCGCTTGGCGGTATTGTGTTCGCCATCGAAGAACTGGCACATTCATTCGAACAGCGCACCAGCGGCACGGTCCTGACCGGGGTTATCCTGTCTGGTGTGACTGCGATCGCGCTGGTTGGAAACTATACCTATTTCGGCCATACCGATGTGGATGTGCCGATCGGAATCAGCTGGATTGCGGTTCTGACCTGCGGGATCATCGGCGGTCTGGCGGGTGGCAGTTTCTCGGCGTTGCTGATCAAGGCATCGTCCGGCTTGCCCGGTTATCTTGGCAAGTTCGTCATGCGGTATCCCGTCGGGTTTGCCGCGATCTGCGGGCTGATCCTCGCGATCCTCGGCCTTGCCTCGGGAGGCATGACATACGGCACAGGATATCTGCAGGCCCGCGAGATCATCTCGGGCGAGGTGCATTTCTCTTCGACCTTCTTCGTGCTGAAATTCATCGCGACCGTGGTGTCTTACTGCTCGGGTATTCCGGGCGGCATTTTCGCACCGTCACTCGCCGTGGGGGCAGGAATCGGCGGCTGGATCGAGCATTTCCTGCCGCACACCCTGCCGGGCGCGGTCGTCCTGCTGGGGACGGTGGCTTATTTCTCGGCCGTTGTGCAAGCACCGCTGACGGCGACGGTGATCGTCATGGAAATGTGCGACAATCAGCAGGTGACGCTGGCGCTGCTGGCGACCTCGTTCCTGGCGTTCGGTGTGTCGCGTATGGTTTGCCCGCAGCCGCTTTACAGTTCCCTGGCCGACCGGTTTCTGGCGTCGACGGAGCCCCCGACGCCACCGGCATTGCCAGCCGACGTCGAGCCCGAGAAACCCGTCGAGGCGAAGTAAGTGCCGGGCTCCGGGCACGTCCGGAGCCCTTGGACGCATCAATGTGCGCTGAGATCGACCACACCCATCGCGCCGTTCTCGGTTCCGAACGCCAGCCATGACCCGTCCGGGCTGAATACCAGCGACGATACCGAGCCACGGCCCGGCCCACAGACGGCCAGCACGCGTGACGAGCCGACTTCAGCCAGCACAACCATGCCATTGGCGTAGCCCGCCGCAACGATATCGTGCTGCGGGTGACACTGAACCTGCGTGCAGAACACCCCGTCCAGACGGGCAAGCTCCGTCGGTGCCTTGCCCATCGGGCCACCGCCGGTAAACGGCCAGAGCACGATCGAGTCCGCGCCGGAGGTCGCCAGCCACTTGCCGGTCCGCGTGAAAGACATGGCCAGAACCTTGGAGGGATAGCCGCTCATGCGCATGTTGTGGCCATCGGACAGGCGCCAGCCGTGCAGGTCGTTTTCCTGCATCGACGTCACCAGTGCCTCGCCCTCCGGGTGGATGGCGATCCCGATGTGACTGCCCTTCCACGCCATCTCGCGCGGGCTGTCGACTTTCGCGCCGACATACCAGATCGACGCACCGTTATAGTGCGAGGCCGCGATCCGCTTGCCCTTCGTGTCGAACACCAGCCCGGTCGCGGTCGAGGGATGCTCCAGCACTTTCAACTGGGTCTCGCCCGTGCCGTCACGCAGTTCGACCTGCTTGCCGGTGGAAAACGCGATCAGCGCCGATTTCATCTCGCGCTTCGGGTTGATCCAGGTCCGGATATTCTCGACCCAGCGCCGCCCCTTCACCAGCACCTTGACGGCACCGGCAGCATCGATGCGGCGCAGCGTGTTGTCATCGCCACCGGTCAGGAAACTGTCGCCCAGCACGTCGGGTGCGATGGACAGGATCGCACCATCATGTGCTTCGACCGTCGTCCACATCCCGGGTTGCTGCATCGCCGTGCGCGGGACCAGCACCACGTCGCCGGCACCCGTCGCGAACGCCGCCGTGTGCCCATCGCGCGAGATCGCGCAGCCGGTAATCTGGTCGTCAATGCGCTTCTCGCCACCGCGTTCGGCAAGGAGGCCGTCTTCCTGCACCATGCTCATTATGCCCGGCAGCTTTCAAACCCACGGCGCAGACGCGGGCGGTTCAGGTTGCGGCCAATGAACACCAGTCGCGATTCCGGCGTCTCGCCCTCTTTCCACGGACCGATGAAATCGCCATCAGCCATCATGTGCACGGCCTGAAATGCGAAACGGCGGCTCTCACCCTCATACTGCAGGATGCCCTTGGAGCGCAGGATGTCGCCGCCCTGCTCCTGCAACAGTGCCCCGATCCAGCTCTGGAATTTCATGGGGTCGAGCGGTTCCTTCACTGTGAAGGACATGCTGGTCACGCCTTCGACATGGTCGTGGCCCGCTTCCTCAAGAAAGTCCGGTGCATAGGCCAAAGCGCGTTGCAGGTCGAAGCCGCCCTGATCCATCACGTCGGTCAACTGGACCGAACCACGCTGGGCGCGGTGCAGACGCACCATCGCGTTGATCTCGCGGATGCGGGCTTCGATCGCGACCAGTTCCTCTTCAGAGGCCAGATCCGTCTTGTTCAGGATGATCACGTCGGCGAACGCGATCTGGTTCACGGCCTCCGTGCTTTCAGCCAGCGTGGTCAGGACGTTGTGGGCGTCGACCACCGTCACCACCGCGTCGAGGCGCGTCTTCGCACGCACGTCGGCATCGACGAAAAAGGTCTGCGCGACGGGTGCCGGGTCCGCCAGTCCGGTCGTCTCGACAATGATACCGTCGAACTTGCCACGACGCTTCATCAGGCTGCCGAGGATACGGATCAGATCACCGCGCACGGTGCAGCAGATGCAGCCGTTGTTCATCTCGAACACTTCTTCGTCCGCATCCACGACCAGGTCGTTATCCACCCCGAGTTCCCCGAACTCGTTAATCACAACCGCATATTTCTTGCCATGCTGCGCGGTCAGGATGTGGTTCAGCAGCGTCGTTTTGCCTGCACCCAGAAATCCGGTCAGCACCGTAACCGGCACGAGTGCGGTTTCAGGCGCGGCGTTATCGGGGGCGGGCGCCATCGTCTCGGACATCGTCTTTCCTCACATTCAAATCACGGTTGGCGGTCATATAGGCATTGTATTCGCCCAGTCCCAGAGCGAGCAGCAGGAAAGCCCACCCGCCGAGCGGCATGTTAGCAAATGCCGAGGTCGAGGCGATCGGCCATTCCTGAATCAGCACCGCCACGAACAGCCCGACCCGCCACGCACGGGCGCGCAACGGCACCGCGACATCGCCCAGCCCGCGCGCAAGCGTGGCCAGCCACGCGACGACCATGATGCTGAACAGCACCAGACCGGGTATGCCTGAATCCGTCAGCGCCTCGAAATAATGGTTATGGGTGTGCTGCACGCACATCCATGCCCCGCCACCATCGCCCCGCGTGCCGAACGGTCCGGGCAGGAAGAAGCGCGGATCGCTGCAATGATGGCGGAACGCGTCGTAGCCGAGCCCCGTTACCGGATTGGCCGATGCCATGACCAGCGCCCGGTCGTAGATCAAGCCGTAATGCGAGCCCGCGAAATCCGACATCTGGGCGCGGAACTTCATCACCAGATGAAAGAAGCCCGCAGGACGCACAACAGACAGGATCGCCAGAAAAACCGGCACCGCGACCAGTGCCGCGACAGCCTGTGCGCGGATTTCGCGCACCAGCAGTCCCGCGACCACCAGCCCGAAACCCGTCAGCAAAAGTGGCATGCGTTGTCCGGCCAGCACCATGACCGAACATCCGGCCAGCAGGACCAGAGCGATCCCGACACTGCGCCGCAAACGAGAGGTCCATCGCTCCTCGATCATGGCACATGCCAGAAGCATGACCGGCGGCAGCAGGCGCGAGAGCGGCGCCGCCGCTCGCCCTTCCCGATACGGGCCGCTCAAGGTGCCGTCCAGCGGCGGGGCCTGACCGAAAAGATTATAGCCGGTCACACCCTGAAGCAGGATCTGTGCCGCGATATAGACCATGCATCCCGCCACGAGGCCCTGCATCCATCGCCGGGTCTGCGCATCGCGCAAGGTCCAGGTCGACAACGCCGCGACCATGACCGGCAGACGGATCAGCACCGTAGCCTGCACCAGAGACGCTCCGCCCTGGCCCAGGGCCTGGATCGGCAGGGAGCACAGCACCGTCCATGCCCACCACACCAGCGAGGCCCGGAACCACGCCGCGCGAGTCCAGTCCCACGCACCCACTACCGCAGAGCGGATCAGGAACGCGATGGCGAGCGTGTCGATCAATCCCTCTGCCACACCGCGAAAATGGGTCAGGAAAAGCGGCAGCAGCAGGGTCGCGATCCGACCAAGGTGATCAAGGGCGCGGGATAAACCCGCAGATGCGCTGCGATCAGCAGTAACTGTCATCGAGGATCAAAAGCCTTCAGTGCCCGTGCGGCGTGGCTGGCACCATGAAATCGCGCAGCTCGTCGAAATGCGGCGGCAACAGTTTTGCAACCCCATACAGCGCCAGAACAGCAATCATTGTCGTGACCACCAGAGCCAACGCCCGCCATCCGCTGATGCCCAGCCCGCGTTGGGCAATGAACCAGCGCAACCACGCATCGTACAGGACCGCGACGGCTGCCCCCAGAAGAACGACGTGCCCCGAAGGAACGCGCGACGTAACCATGGCCACGACCATCAGGGCCATGACCAGCACGAACAGGGACAGCCACCCGCACCACAGCGACGCCGTGGCGTATCGCAGCCATCGACCGTCCCGGCTCCAGCGCCTGGCAAACGCGTGGCTGACGACGGGCGGAACAAGAATGACGCACAGCGAAACCAACAGCTTCGTCGCGTTCCAGCTTGTCGGTGCCTGAGCGACCAGCAGCACGGAGCCCACGATCTGCCACGCCATGTTCGGCGCCAGCGCATTCAAGAACGATTCCGTTGTATTCCCGAAGAAGCTCAGCCCAGCCTGACTGCCGCGCCCCAGCAGGATCATGCCCCGCACGATGTCGGCCACGCCGCCCTGCGGGGTCGGGTTCCTGCCAGAAGTCAAACGCTGAGCCTTTCGAGAAAATCGACGTAAATCGCGGTCAGGGCGTCGAGGTCCGCCACAGCCACGTGTTCATCGGTCTTGTGCATGCTGGCCCCGACGAGACCGAATTCCGCAACCGGGCAATAAAGCGCAATGAACCGCGCGTCAGACGTTCCGCCGCCGGTATCCAGTTTCGGCACACGCCCCGTAACGGACTGCACCGACGCCGCCAGCGCATCAACCATGGGGCCTGCCGCCGTGCGGAAGGCTTCGCCGCTGATGCGGGTTGTGACCCTGGCCCGCGGCGCATGTTCCAGCGCCGTCGCTTCGAGCCACGCGCTGAGGGTCGCGCCGGTATGCAGATCGTTGAACCGGATATTCAACGCAGCACGCGCCCGGGCGGGGATGACGTTGGTCGCCGGATTGCCGACATCGATGCTCGTCACCTGAAGCATCGACGGCTGAAACCACGCGTTGCCCTCATCAAGGGGCTGCGCCGTCAGTGCGTGCAGCACTGCGAGCAGCCGATGCACCGGATTATCGGCGCGGTCGGGATAGGCGACGTGTCCCTGCGTGCCCTCGACCTCAATGACCGTATTGAGACTGCCACGACGACCGATCTTGATCATTTCACCCATGGTCTGCGGGTTCGTCGGTTCACCCACCACGCAGAAATCCGGTATGTGGCCGTGTTCGGCCATCCACTCCAGCACCTTCACCGTGCCGAACTGGGCCGCCCCCTCCTCATCCCCCGTGATCAGAAAACTGATCGATCCGGCAGGAGCGCCCCGGGTGGACAGGTATGTTCCGACAGCTGCGGCGAAAGCCGCAATGCCACCCTTCATGTCGCACGCACCACGCCCGAACAGCAGGCCGTCGCGAATGGTCCCGTCAAAGGGGCCTGCGCTCCACGCCGCATCGCCGGGGGGAACCACGTCGGTGTGCCCCGCAAAACAGACATGCGGCGCCCCAGTCCCCAGCCGCGCAAACAGGTTTGGCGTCAACGCCTCCCCCTCGCCGAACGGCAGGGACGTCACCTCGAAGCCTAGCCCCTCCAGATACGTTGCCAGCATCGCCTGTGCCCCGGAATGATCCGGGGTGACCGACGGGTTGCGGATCAACGCCTGCGCGATATCCGTCGCGGAGAGAGGGGGCGTGGCAGCGGGCATCATGCCGATATCAGTCCCGCAGCAACTCGTTGATCGACGTCTTGGAGCGCGTACGCTCGTCCACGCGCTTGACGATCACGGCACAGGCCAGCGACGGCACGGGCGAACCATCGGGCAGCGTCTTGCCCGATGGCAGCGTGCCGGGGATGACCACCGAATAGGCCGGGACACGGCCCATGAACACTTCGCCCGTCGTCCGGTCGATGATCTTGGTCGACGCGCCGAGGAACACACCCATCGAAATCACCGAACCCCGTTCGACGATAACGCCCTCGGCCACCTCCGAGCGCGCGCCGATGAAGCAGTCGTCCTCGATGATGACCGGAGCAGCCTGAAGCGGCTCCAGCACGCCGCCAATGCCGACGCCCCCGCTGATGTGGCAGTTGCGCCCGATCTGCGCGCACGACCCCACCGTCGACCAGGTGTCGATCATCGTGCCGGAAGCGACGTAGGCACCCAGATTGACGAAGCTCGGCATCAGGACGACGCCTGCCTCGATATGAGCCGAATAACGGACGACGGCGCCCGGAACCGCGCGGAAACCGGCCTGATCGAACTGCGCCTGCTCCCAGCCGGCGAACTTCAGCGGCACCTTGTCGAAAGCTGGTGCGCTTGCGGCAGCACCCGGCATCGTCGTGCTATCGCTCAGGCGGAAAGACAGCAGAACCGCCTTTTTCAACCACTCATTGACCACCCAGCCGCCGCCATCCTGCGGCGAGGCCACGCGCATCTTGCCGGAATCAAGGGCCGCCAGCGCTTCCTGAACCGCGGTGCGGTCATCGCCCTGTGTTGCGGCATTCAGGTCGGCGCGGCGCTCCCACAGGGCTTCGATCCGGGCGCGCAGTGTCTCGTTGGTCATTGAATGCGTGGTCCTGAAAGCTGTGCCGGTGCCATACTGTGGCCCGAACCGTTGGAAAGCCCCCGTGGTGCGGGAATCTCTGCCGGACCATGAGCACCGCGTGCGCGCATGTCAACGGATCGCGAGCGGGCGATTGCGCTCGGTCCGATTCATCCGATGTTAACGGGCGGTGGAATACACCTGCTGCCCATGAGCCCGACACACTTTGCCCCACAGTCGCCTTCCGATCCGAAGCAGGAAATAACACCCGACACGCGCTCGTCCGACGCCGCGTCCTGGGGGGATCTGGTGCTTGCCACCGCCGAACTGGCGTTCGAGACCGACCGTAAGGGGGTGCTGACCAAACTCCTTCCCGGCAAGGCGCTGGGGCACGAAAGTACAAGTCTGCTGGGGCGCTCTGCGGCGGAAGTGTTTCTGGCCGATGGCCAACCGCTGGCTGCCATCTTCTTTCAGACCCGGGCACCCGCCTACGGCCAGATCGTCTGGCTGCGCCTGGCAACCCGGGAGATCGTGCGCGCGCGCCTTGACGTCGAACCGATCCCCGGGCCGTCGGGCGGAACACGGGGGATTGCGGTTGCCGTCCCGCCGGACGCGATTGCCGAGGATGTGTCTTTGGCGCGGGCCCGGGTTCTCGCACGCATCAGCACGACGATGCGCAGCGCCTTTCCGCCCCGCAACGGTCTGCTCCCGGCCTTGGAGACGATCGGCAAGGCCTTGTGCGCGGACACTGCCCAGATGTGGAACGAGCCGGAGTTGAACGACGACGATGGCGGTATGGAGAACACAACGCCAGAGCATCGGGCCAGCAAAAGCCTGCATTTCGATTATCACATCGGGCCGGAAACGTATGTCACGCCGCGTATTTCCTCCACGACGAAGCGATTTGCGAACGAACATTCGATCATTGCGGAAGACCACAACGGCAGCCTGATCGCTGTCCGCATCCGCATCCGCTTTGCCGGGACAGTGGTGCTGCACCTGCAGCGGCGGGAGCGCGCCGTGTGGGGCGAGGCCGACGCCCTGCTGGCCTACACCGCGATGTGCGCCATCACGTCGCTGCTGGAATTCGACGTCGTGATGACGGAAATGCTGCGAGACGCGCGTTTTGATATCCTGACGGGTGCCCTGAACGACGCGGGCTTTGCCGACTATGTACGCCGTGCGTTGAGCCGGCTGACCAAAGAGGCGACACCTGCCTCGGTCGTTCTGGTCGGCATTGACGGGCTTGGTGACTTTAACGAGACACACGGTGCCGATGCGGGAGATCATGCGGTGTGTGCACTGGTGCGGACCCTGCGCGAAATCGTGCGGCCGCGTGATGTGATCGGCCGCCTGACCGGCGATATCGTTGCGGTCTGGATGGAAACGGCCGATCAGTTCACGGTGTCCGAGCGAGCCAACCAGATCTGCCAGCACGGGCTGCCGATGATGCTTGACGCGCCAAGCCATCTATCGCTGTCGATCGGCTTTGCGACGCGCGCGGCCTTTTCCGATGAAGATGCGGACTCGCTGATGCATCGTGCGCGGCTGGCGCTGCGCCAGGCAAAAATGGCAGGCGGAAGCACCTGGAAATTCGCGCCGGACGAGATCTGAAAGCGTCACAGCGATTCTGCCCACACAGCTTGACACAGCCGCACCTATCTTATCCTCATGACGGCCTCCCACTGTTCTGGATTGCCCATGCCTTCTTCCTCCGCGCCCCATAGTTCTGCTTCCCGCATCGCGGTGGTGACCGGCGCGACCGGTGGGATTGGCATGGAACTGGTGCCGTTGCTGCACGATGCCGGATATCATGTGATGACCGTGTCGCGACGCAGCGATGTAGCGTTCCGTTGCCCGACCACGCATATTCCGGCTGATCTGGGGGCGACGGACACCATAGAGCAGACGGTCACCAGGATCGCGGCCCATGGGCAGCCCGTCGACCTTCTGATCCACTGCGCAGGTGTGATTCACCCGTCTGAGACGGCAGCCATCACGGACGGGCATCTGGCGAACGAGATCACCGTCAACCTGACTGCGCCCATTCTGCTAACATCAAAGCTGCTGCCGATCATGCGTGACGGCGGTCACATTGTTTTTGTGAACTCCATGGGCGGGGCGCTGTCTTTACCCGGTGCAGGCACCTACAGCGCGTCGAAATTCGGGTTGCGCGCGTTTGCTCTGGCGCTGGCAGCAGAACTGCGACCGCGAAAAATTCATGTGTCCTCGGTTTTTCCGGGCGCTGTGGACACTGCCATGCTGCGTCAGGAAATGGCCAGCGGGGGCTCCGTACTCAATTTCGTCAGCCAGCCAGTCTCCGCACTGTTTATGGCGAAGCTGATTTTCCGTACGGCTCAGAAGCCAAAAGCCGAGGTATTCGCACCCGGCATTGATGGAGTTTTTGCCAATCTCTGCCTCCTGATGCCGGGCCTTCTGCGCCTGACCATGCCGATACTGCGGATTTTTGGGCAGCGGGGCTACAAGCGCTATCTTGCCGTCCGCTCAAACGGGTAATCGATCAGTACCGATGGTGGCGTACATCGTATCCATCGGTCAGCGTCTTCAGGAAGACAACGATATCGTCGATCTCCGCTTCGCTTAGTGCCGATTTTCCACCAGGCTTCTGTTGAGTGAAGGGCCTGTCGTCGTGATCGACGTTCGATCGGTATCGCTCCGGCAGATCGTCATACGGTGATGAACTGCCGACGGCCCCATACCAGTGGGCCGGATCGGTATCTCGTGTGAAATAAAACTCCACGGCATCGCGAAGACTGGTAAACCGCCCGTTGTGGAAAAAGACTTTTCTGGTTGCCACGTTCCGCAGGGTCGGCGTCATGAAAAGCCCGCAATAGGCAGAGTTTTCGCCTCCTGTCTGCGGCATCAGATCCCGGCGCAACGGACCGCACAGCCCCAGATCGAAACCGCCAAAGCGGCTGTAATCAATGGTGCTATTGCGTGGCACGCCCAAGGCACGGAAGAAGAAATCCGTAAATTGACCGGCCGACAGACCGCCATCGCGGCCCGGTCCCTGACCGGCCGTATGACAGGCGGCACAGTTCGCGCGCTCCGCGTCGTTGAACAGCGCCATACCACGTTGTTCAGCAGGCGTAAGAACCGCCAAACCGCGCGTGTAATAATCATACTTGCTGGTATAGGGGTGAAAACTCGGATCTTCATGCTGATAGGCCTGCAGCGCGGCACCCACGGCGATAAAAGCATCCCGCGGGTGATCGAACACACGCTTCCCGAAGACGGTCTGAAATCGTTCCCTATATAGCGGACTGTGTTCGATTTTCGTAACGACATCATCCACCGAAAGATTCGCCATTTCGAACGTCTGCAGCAATGGCACCAGCGATTGAGCTGCAACATCACGTTCGCGACCGTCCCAATCGTGGCCACCACCGGGCGCACTCTGGGAGCCATCCGGGTTTTCGAGTGTCAGCGAAAAATTCGGCACCTCATCCTTGTAGGTCAGAGTGGGCACGGCGCGGATTCCCGGCTGATCCAGATTCCGTCCCCCCGTCTGCACGGCGAGCGTGTTGGATGGCGCATAATGATTGGCCGGGTCGTGGCAACTCGCACACGACATTTTCTGTGATCCAGACAGTATCGGATCGAAAAACAGGCTGTGCCCCAATTCTGCCTGAGGCGACAGGGCCGCGCGCGCCGGAAACGCCAGACTGAAACTCGCAATCGCCGCACAGGCCAGTATCCGGCACGCACGTTTTCTGACCACCGCCGCCCTAACGGCGAGAGGACCCGACGCTGGAGAACTCTGATGTTTTAAAAAACGATTTTTCACGATTCGAAACATGTCAGGCACCGAAAATCCGGTCGCGACACTCGCCCCTTACATGACACTTACGATCCGCGATAGGTCGAGAAGCCATAAGGCGATACCAACAGGGGGACGTGATAATGGCTTCGCGGACCTTCGGAGATACCAAAACAGATTGGCACGACATCCAGAAAGGGCGTCTCGTCAAGCGTGACTGCGCGGGTCCGGAAATACGCGGCCACTGAAAATTCCAGCCGATATTGCCCGGCCTCCAGACCAGGAAGATCGGCCAGACCGGGACAACGTCCATCGACATTGGTCGTGCCAACGAACAGCTTGCCAGTCGCGCTGAACAGGGTCAGTTCCACTCCCTCCGCAGGAATCCCCGCGACGAGATCGAGAACATGCGTGGACAGGGATGCCATTATGCCTGCTCCATATCTTGAACAAAATCGGAAAGCCTCAAGCCGGCAATCAGACCGATCTGCCGCAACGCTGTCTGCAATTCCGCCTCCGGCGTCAATTCAACACGCCGCGCCATCTCCGACAGGATCTCCGCTTTCGTAACCAGACGGACGCAAATCACGAACGGCATGGCAAATTTTTCACGGTATCGCGCATTCAGATCACCGAACCGCGCAAATTCCTCCGGGGCCAGCCGGTCCAGACCAGCCGACGCCTGCTCCCCTTGCGAGGCGCGCGTCAGATCGGGATCTACCCCGACCTTTCGGGCCAGTTCGGGGTGTACTCGCACCAGAGCCAGTTGCGCGTCGGCACCAGCGGAGGCAACGACCGTATTCATCGCCGCGATCATCGCCGCAGCGTCGGAAAAGGGACGTTCGGACAGCACTCGCTCGGCAACCCACGGGGAATGTTCGAACAAACTGCCAAATCGCTCGACAAAGGTCGCTTCAGGCAGGGCGTTGATCGTGTCGATGGCCGTCATGCCGGGTGTGTCTCCAACCAGTGTCGCGCAATGTCGATCCGGCGTGCAACCCACACGTCCGGATGGGCCTGAACATGGTCCAGAAACCGGGCCAGTGCGCGTGCGCGGCCGGGATGGCCGACCACGCGGCAATGCAGCCCGATAGACATCATCTTGGGGGCGGTCGCACCCTCTTCATACAAGGTGTCGAACGTGTCACGCAGATAACGGAAAAACTGCTCCCCTTCCGTAAAACCATTGAGGGCGACAAAACGCATGTCGTTCACATCCAGCGTATACGGCACGATCAGTTGCGGTCGTCCATGTGTGCGATCGTAATACGGGAGATCGTCGGCATAGGAATCCGCGTCGTAAACGAACCCACCCTCCTGCGCGATCAGGCGCGCGGTGTTGGGACTGGTTCGGCCCTGATACCAGCCCAGAGGGCGCTCTCCGGTCAGGCGCGTGTGCAGGTCGATGCACGCCTGAATATGGGCGGCCTCCACCTCCGCCGGGATGTCCTGATAATCGATCCAGCGCAGGCCGTGGGTCGCGATCTCCCATCCAGCGGTCAACATCGCCTCAACGGCAGCCGGGTTGCGCTCCATCGCCGCTGCCACACCGAACACCGTCAGCGGCATCTGCCGTTCGACGAACAGCTTGTGCAGACGCCAGAAGCCGGCGCGCGCACCGTATTCATACAGGCTCTCCATCGCCATGGCGCGTGCGCCCGGCACCGAGCGCGCACCGATCATTTCGGACAGGAACGCCTCCGACCCTGCGTCGCCATGCAGGACCGAATTCTCGCCCCCCTCCTCGTAATTCAGCACGAACTGCACGGCGATGCGCGCGCCCGATGGCCAGCGAGCATCGGGATTTTTCCCGCCATATCCGACAAGATCACGGGGATAGGTGCTCATGCCGCGGCCTCATAAGCCGCCATCGCCGCATCGACGCCCGCGCCACGACGCACGGCATGGCCTTCGGCGGCCAGCACGGTTTCCAATGCACCCAGCGTCAGCAGAACCTTGTGCTTGCGCGCGTTGTACCCCATCGCCCCGATCCGCCACATCTTCCCCGCCAGCGGTCCAAACGCCGTGCCTATCTCGATCTCGAAATCGTCGCGCATCCGGGCACGCACGCGCTCGCCGTCCACGCCATCGGGGATGTAGATGCCCGTCACGTTGCTCATGCGGTACGCGTCCTGTCCGAACACCGTCAGACCCATCGCGCGCGCACCGGCAACAACCGCAGCGCCCGCTGCTTTGTGGCGCGCGAACCGCGCGTTCAGCCCTTCGGCCAGCACGATGCGGGCGGCTTCCCGCGCGCCATACAACATCGAGGTCGCTTCGGTGTGGTGGTTCAGCCGTTTTTCGGACCAGTAATCCATGACCATCGCCAGATCGAAATAATTCGACCCGATGCGCGCGCCGGTGCCGTCACTGATGTCGGCGCGCCGGATGCCGCTCTCAACCCGACGGCGCGACGCGATGAATGCAGCGGCACGATCGGAAATCGTGATCGGAGCCGATCCCGGTGGGCCGCCCATACATTTCTGCAAACCGCCGGTTATAACGTCGATTTCCCACGCGTCGGTGTCCACCGCCATGCCGCCCAGCGTCGCCGTTGCATCGGCATAGGACAGCACGTCGTATTTCCGGCATAGGGCGCCCACACCCTCCAGCGGCTGCGCCGTTGTGGTCGATGTGTCACCATGAATGGTCGCAAAAACCTGAGGCTTGTGTTCGATCAACGCGGCTTCGATCTGTTCGAGCGTCGCCACCTCACCCCATTCCAGATCCAGCGTGCGGATGTCCGCCCCGATCCGCTCGGCAATTTCGGACAGCAGCAGACCGAAACGCCCCGCGCGCACGATCAGCACGCGCGATCCGGGTTGCAGCAGCGACACCAGCGCAGCTTCGATCCCTGCACGCGCCGTGCCGTCGATCAGGAACGTCCACTGGTTCTGCGTCATGAACACGCGACGATACAGCGCCATCGTCTGATTCATGTAACCCGTCATCTCCGGGTCGAACTGGCCCAGCATGTCGGCGCTCATGGCCCGCAGCACACGCGGGTGCGCGTTGACCGGCCCCGGACCCATCAGCAGGCGCTGGGGCGGATCGATCTCGCCGAACAGATCGTCGGGCAATGCGGTGCTCATGCGGGGGTTCCTTCAGGCAGGTTTTTCCATGGCGTCGATGCAGGGCACACGGGCGCGAACGTCTCGACAAACGCGACCATCGCTGCCAGCGCGATATCGACATCCGCGTCCAGCACGGCTTCGGCCGGGTTGTGGCTGACCCCGCCCCTGCAGCGCAGGAACAACATGGCAGTGGGGGCCAGATCGGCCATGACCATTGCATCATGACCGGCACCGCTGGCCAGATGCCGCGCCGGAGCGCCCGTCACCCGCGCCACTGCGTTCGACAGCGCCCGTGTCACGACCGGATCACAGGGCGATGCGGCCAGCGCTTGCATTTCCGCAAGCCCGATCGTTACCCCGCGCCGGGCTGCAATCGCCGCCAGTTCCGCACCGATAGCCTGTGCCGCTTCATCACGATCCGCAGCCAACGCGGCACGCACGTCGAGGCTCATGACAACGCGCCCCGACACCACGTTGGTCGCCCCCGGCAGAACCGCCATGCGCCCGACCGTTGCCACCAGATCTTCCGCGCCGCCCCGACCGATCCGCTCGATCGCCAGAATGGCCTCAGCCGCTGCGACAAGCGCATCGTGGCGCAACGCCATCGCCATGGTGCCGGCATGTCCGGCGATGCCCTCGATGGTAATCTCGAACCTTTTCTGTGCAACGATCCCGCTGACAACGCCCAGCGCCCGTCCCTCGGCCTCCAGCACCGGACCCTGTTCGATGTGTGCTTCGAGATAACCCAACGTTTCGCCCGGTTTTCGGGCAGCATCCGCAATACGCGCGGCGTCCAGCCCGAATGCGGACATGGCCTGCGCCACGCTTTGCCCCGCCCGATCCCGCAAGGTCGGATCGATCTCCGTCAGTCGTCCCGCGACGGCCTGCGACGTCAGCATGGAAACCGGAAAGCGCGAGCCCTCCTCATCACCAAACCCGATCACCTCCAGCGCGAACGGGAACCGGACGTCGAGGGCATGAAAGTGCGCGACCACTTCGATTCCCAGCATCACGCCCAGCACACCATCGTAGCGACCGCCATCATGCACGCTGTCCAGATGCGATCCGATCAGCAGGGACGGCGCATTGTCTTGCGTGCCCTCGTAACGGCCGACGACGTTGCCCGCCGCGTCGATGCGCCACGTCATGCCGGCCTGCACCATCCAGCCGCCAACCTGCTCCACCGTCGCGCGATAGGCAGGCCCGAGCCACGGGCGGAACAAGCCGCCCTGCATCTCCGTAAATGCGCCCTGGCCCAGAATGTCGCACCGGATACGTGCACGCGTGCCGCCCGGCATGGCCTCGTCGCTCACCATGCGGCGACCGCCCCGTCGCTGCGTGGATCACTCGCCCCTTCCAGCACGCCATCGGCATGCCGCACCAATGCACCCGCATGTCCCATCATAGACGTGAACGGGGCAACCGGTTCCAGTTCATGTCCGGCATCTGCCAGATCCTTCAGAACCGCGGCCGGAAAACGGTCCTCGTATTTCAGGGACATGCTCTGTTCGCCCCACGTACGGCCCAGCAGCCAACGGGGCGCGGTCACAGCCTGTTGCAGCCCCATGCCATGCCATGCATAGCGAGAGAAAATCGCTGCCTGCGTCTGCGGCTGTCCTTCCCCCCCCATCGTGCCATAGACCATCGTGCGACCGTCATTGAACCGAGCGCCAGCCGGATTGAGGGTGTGAAACGGCTTGCGTCCGGGTCGCAGGGCATTCCACCCGTCCTCGACCAGCCGAAAGCTCGCTCCGCGATTTTGCCATGTGATCCCGGTGCGCGGCAACACGACACCCGATCCGAATTCGAAATAGGTGCTCTGGATCATGGACACCGCAAGCCCGTCCTTGTCGATCGCGCCCATCCAGACCGTGTCGCCAGGATGTTCGACATGCGGCCATGCCGATGCACGCCGCATGTCGATGCCGCTGATCATGGCGTCGAGAAACGACGGGTCGTCCAGTACCTGTTGCGCACCGATCTGCATGAACGACGGATCGCCCACGTCTGCGTCGCGATAGCGGAATGCCTGCTTCGTGGCTTCGACAAGCCCGTGCAGATGGGTAAAATCCTCGCCCTTGCCACGCGACAACCGATCCGCAATCCCGAGGATCAGCATCGAGGCAACACCTTGCGTCGGCGGGGGGGCGTTATACAGCCGCGCCCCGTCGATCGTGAGTTCCAGCGCGGGACCGGCGATGGCGCTGTGGGCAAAGAAATCCTGTTCAGCCAGCGGGCTGCCCGCCGCTGCCAGATCGGCCACAATATCCGCCAGCACGCCACCGTCGTAGAAATCGGCCAGTCCGTCGCGCGCCAGCCGTTCCAGTGTCGTTGCCAGTTGCGGATTGCGGAAAATCTCGCCCTCTTGCACAGGACGTCCGTTGGGCATGAACAGCGGTGCATAACCGGAGATCAGGCCCAGTTCCGCAACCTTTTCCCGAGCAAGCTGGGCATGACCGGCGGTGACGACCATGCCATGGCGTGCATGATGGATCGCATCACGCAGCAATCGGTCCAGCGGCATGGAGGGGCGCATTTCTTCGCTGCGCTGCAGGGCCGCGTCCCACCCTGAAACCGTCCCGGCCACCGTGTTCGCAGCCAGCGGCCCGCGCCACGGCACCGCGTCAAGACCGGCTTTGCGATACAGATCGAGATCTGCTGCGACCGCTGCGCGACCGGACGCATCGATCGCCTCGCTGCGGCCATCCGGCCACAAAATCAGCCAGAATCCGTCACCACCGATACCGGTCATGTGGGGATAGACAACCGCCAGCATCGATGCCGTTGCGACGACCGCCTCGATCGCGGTGCCCCCCTCGCGCAGCACGTCCAGCCCGGCCTGACTGGCAAGATGATGCGGCGATGTGACCATCCCGCGGCGGGATCGGGGCGTGTGCAGCATGGCTCAGGCTCCATCATCCGGGCTGGATGCCGTGACGCCAGCCGCGTCCAGCGCATGGGCCACTGCGAACAGGGCATCTTCCCGCCCCGGCGCGGCAATCAGTTGCAGACCCAGCGGCAGGCCCTCGACCCGCAGGGGTGCCGACAGGATCGGCATCCCAGCCAGACTGAGCGGCTGGGTATACAGACCCAGATTGGCGCGCGCCGAAACCGGCTTGCCGTCCACGATGATCGTCGGTTCGTCGATGCGTGGTGCCGCCCCGACGACAGCAGGCGCAATCAGCACATCGACCGACTGGAACACGGTATGCACCTGATCGCGGAACCAGCGCCGGAAACGATGCGCCTGAATGATCGTGCTGGACGGCATCAGCGCCCCGGCGAGCAGCCGGTCCCGCGTGGCCCGATCATAGGCCGAGGCACGAACCCGCAGACGCGGCAGATGCAGGTTGCCACCTTCCGCCGCTGACATCACGAAGGCGGCCGCGCGGGCGCGCTCCACTTCCGGCAGTTCAACACTTTCGGTCACGCCGAGACTGGCCAGCGCGCACGCCAGTCCGCGCTCCATGTCCACCGACATATTGCGCGCGAACCACCCGCCGAGTTGCCTGATCCGCAACCCGCCGACATCCGGCACAGGCGTTGCACCCCGGTCGGCGAGTACGTTGAACACCGTCTGAAGATCGTTGATCGACGCTGTGAACGGCCCGGCAACATCAAGGCTGGCAACGAACGGATAGACACCTTGGGTGGGCAGCAAGCCCTGCGTTGCCCGCAGCCCCCATGTGCCGCACAGCGAGGCCGGAACGCGGATCGAGCCGTTGGTGTCCGATCCCAACGTGACCGGCAGCAGCCCCGCGGCAACCGCCGCTGCGGACCCACCAGACGATCCGCCGGCCAGCCGCGCGGTATCGTGCGGATTGCGAGTAACGCCGAAATGCTGGTTGTCGGTTGCAAAGCCGTAGGCGAACTCGTCCATGTTGAGGGTTGCGACCGGAACGGCCCCTGCAGCACGCAGCCGGGAGACCAGCACCGCATCCTCGTTCGCGGCGGCGCTTTCGCGGCGCACGATGGAGCCTGCCGTCGTGACCTCACCTTTCAGGTCGAAAAGGTCTTTCACACCGAACGGCACCCCGGCGAGTGGCCCGACCGCCTCACCCGCGCGGACGCGTAGATTAAGCGCTTCCGCTTCTCCTATGGCGCGCGGGCCGAGAATGCGGCTCACGCTGTTGAACTTCGTGTCCAGCGCCTCGATCGCGGCAATCGCGGAACCCACGACCTTGACCGCGTTCAGGCTGCCGGCCTGAACCGCCGCTGCGATAGCTGTGGCGGTGCGCGGCGCGCTCATGGCGTGTACTCGTAAGCCGGTTCGACCGTGTGATCGAAACTCATGCCGTCGACCAGGGCTGCGTAACGCCGCAGCATCCGCGTGTTGGCGAGCACGCCGGGCATGCACTCCGGCGCAATGTCCAGTCCGATCGCCGACGCCATGGCTTCGATCTGGGTGACAAGTGCTGCGTCGTCGGGCTCGGTCTGCGTGCTCATCCTGTCCTCATTTCCGGTTCGGAATTCGACTCTCGTGGCTTTTCCCGCGACCAGATCGGGGTCGCACAGGCACCGTATCAAGGGATGATAGCACCGTGTCTCAGCTTGCATAGGACCGACATGGGGGCCTGCCACGCAGATGCGATATCTGACTGTTCGGACGCCGGTTCGCGACGGTTCCGGTCTTTGCAATCGCGCGTCGAAGTGACAGGGTCGCTATTCATATCGACTTCGAAAGATCTGCCGCATGGGCTCGGACATTTCGCGCATTCTGATCTGGGGCAGCGGTGCCATCGGGGGCACGGTCGGCGCATTCTGGGCACGCGCCGGACATGACGTGACCTTTGTCGACATCGAGCCGGAACATGTGCGCGCGATGACCGAGCACGGCCTGACACTGACCGGCCCGCTCGATGCGTTTACGATCCCGGTCCAGGCCTGCCTGCCGGATCAGGTCGCAGGCGTGTGGGATCTGGTGTTCCTCTGCGTCAAGGCGCACCACACCAGCGATGCTTGCCGCAGCCTCGCCCCGCATCTGGGCCCCGATGGCGTTGTCGTCTCGCTGCAAAACGGGCTGTGCGAGCACCTGATCGCAGACCGCGTCGGTGCAGCGCGCACGATGGGTGCATTCGTAAATTTCGGTGCCGACTGGATCGCACCGGGCGAGGTGCATTATGCCAATCGAGGCGCCTTCGTGCTGGGTGAACTCGACGGCCAGATCTCGCCGCGCCTGAAAAATATCCTCTCCCTGGCCCGGATTTTTGAGCCAGATGCCATCGCGACCGATACCATCGAAGGCTATATCTGGGGCAAGCTCGGCTATGGCGCATTCCTGTTCGCTCAGGCGCTCGGGGACAAAGGCATCGCCGATTGCATCGCCCGCCCGGAGCTTCTGCCGCTTTGGCGGGCCCTGGCTGGAGACGTGGCCCGCGTCGCGGCGGCGCAGGGCATCATCCCATGCGGTTTCAACGGCTACGATCCCGCTGCCTTCGCACCCGAGGCGGATGAGGCTGCGGCGCGATCGTCCATCGACGCGCTGGTCGCATTTGCGCGCCCTAATGCCAAGACCCACTCCGGGATCTGGCGCGATCTGGCTGTGCGAAAGCGCAAAACGGAGGTCGATGTCCAGATCTGGCCAATTGTGGAAATCGGCCGGCAGCATGGCGTCACCTGCCGCGCGATCGCCGCACTGGTCGAGATGATCCACGAGGTGGAGCGCGGCGAGCGACCGCTGTCGGATGACAATCTTCTGGAATTGCTGCGGCGCGCGATCGATTGACCGCGAACCCTGCACTCATGCTTTCAAAAGGAGCGCGACCATGAACCTTCGCTTCGATCACAAGGTGGTCCTTGTAACCGGCGGTGCCCAGGGGATCGGTCGCGCCATTGCCGCCGCGTTCGTCGCGGCCGGGGCGCGCGTGCATCTGGCCGACATGGACGGAGAGCGACTTCCTGAAATCGCGACCGAACTGGACTGTGCGTTCCATGTTCTGGATCTGTCGAACCGGGCGCAATCTGCCGCACTGATTGCGCGCATCCACGCGCAGGAAGGGCGCCTCGATATTCTGGCGCTGGCGGCGGGTGGCGTGCGAGGGCTGGCCGATCTTGCCCTTGAAAACATAACCGAAGAGAACTGGGATCTTCTGTTTGCCGCAAACCTGCGCTCGGCCCTGTGGGTGGCGCAGGCGGCTGCACCGCTGATGCGCGCGCAGGGACAGGGTCGTATCGTCACCATTTC
>Ga0157365_10000071_pt1 | contig 49024 bp, 25 predicted proteins | sample AttsexASBM3_FD_111478 | JGI IMG/M metagenome (GOLD analysis project Ga0157365, IMG submission 111478) | Fungus gardens microbial communities from leaf cutter ant in Ribeirão Preto, State of São Paulo, Brazil - Atta sexdens ASBM3 | ecosystem: Host-associated > Fungi > Mycelium > Unclassified ...
AGGCCAAAAAGTTAAGAGGCCAAAAAAGTTTTGCAAGAGAGACGCGGGGGACTGAAATACAATGGAAGTCCCCATCCCCGGTCCTTAAGTCTCCTCAAATCAAACAGGTATAATACTATATTTTATGTTATATTTACTAAGGTGGTACAGCAAAATCAAGATATGATAAGTTATACAAATAAACAATAAACAATAAGAGTACAATATATTTCAAAGACACACAGATAATATAAGTTTATTTTAATTTTATTTTATAATTTTATAGTTTATGTTTTTTACTTTTATTTATTAAAAACTATTAATTTCTTAAAGCTATTTAAGATAGCGTCTACTTTATTTATTTTATTTTTATTATTTTATCAATATTTTAATTATTTATTTTATTGATGCGGAGCTATTAGCTTTTTAATTATTTACTTTTATTTAAAAACTATTAAGAGAAAAATGCGACAGTAACTTTATTTAATTTAATTTTATTTTTAATTTCTATATCAATTTCTTTTACTTAAATTTTCACAAAAGAAGAGAAGCGATAAACAATTTTAATGGTTAATAATTTATTAATTTACTTTAAAGTCATTTTAATCTTTAATTTAAAGCGAAGCGGAGTAATTGTTTTATTAATATAAAATATTCTTTAAGTATTAAGTTATAAATTACCAAGTTTTAATATAGAGCAGCGGACATATCTATTATTTTTATAAATTTAAATACAAAAAGAGTACTATGATATTTATCGTAAGCTAACTAGTTTATTTATTTTATAAACAAAAATATTTTAATAGTTATTTGAAATAATCGGTAAAAGCCCTAATTTAATCAACTTAAGTATAGAAAATGTAAAATAGCATAATTAAGACATAAATAAGGATAATGTATAATAGTCTAGTAACTAAGTAAGTATATAGAATGTAAAAGACAAAATTATTTGTTTAATACTTGTATAGCAACTCAAAGTATTTTATTAATAGTATATCCGATCTATTTTATTAATTAAGTGCTAAAACATTGACAAGGCAAATCTACTAAATTGAAAAATAAGTGTATTATATACAAAAATTTTAAAAATAACAAATAAATTAAAAATAAAATAATAAAAATAGCTGGGTAAAGTACCACAAAGTTAAAAAATAGGACAAATATCTACAAAACATCGCCATTTTATTAAAAACATCAAATATATGATTACATGGTGGATATAAGTAACACAAAATCTTGCAAAACTCTCTAAGTTAAAAATATTAACAAATAGTTAAGCCCTAGTTTAAATCTTAAAGTGTTCTCTCTCTCAAAATCTCCATTGCTAAATACATAATACACCTTACTAATTGATCCTAATTGAAAAATATTTTATTATGTTCATTATGCTGACGACTGAATCATAGTTATTAAAGGATCGAACAAAGATGCATTAGAAATAAAGTTACAAATATTAGTACAGATTGTTTTAATTTTATCGAAGTTCTGAAGACAAGATCGAAACATGTAAAATAATTTAAAGGTAAGAAAAATGTTATTCAACGTACAACCAATAAAGTAATAGTGTTAGCTCCAGTAGAATATACTAAAAATTAAGAATCTTAGTAAAAGGTAAATCTAAACCAAAATTTATTTTAATTAAATATCACCATAAACAAATCGTCCTACTATATAATAGTATACTAAGAGGATAATTAAATTATTATTATTTTGTTCACAATTCTAGCAGGTTAGGTAACTTCCTATAGTGGTCCTTAAAATGATCTTGCGGAAAACTTAAATTATCTAAATACTCTAAGCGGTAAAAGAGGGCTTATAAAAAAAAAATAAAAAATATTTATCAATCAAGTAACGTAAATAGAATAAATCTAATAACAAAGATAACAAAGATGAAAAATACAAAAACATAGAAACCAAGTGTAACATACCTTAAACCTTCACATAACATTACCTGAAATTTAAAGTTAATAACGATGCTCCAGTAATTAAATTTAACCCTATTTATATTGCAAGGTTATAAAAGTTAAGTTGTAGAGCATACGTATAAAAATATAAAATTGAAATGCACCATGTTCGAAAGATGAAAAATCTTAATTCTAATTTAACTTATTTCTATAAGTCACAAGCGAATTAAATAGAAACAAAACCCTCTTTTCATATCTTGCCATATAACACTCCATAAACCTAATGATAAAAGATAAATAATAGTTTTATTGGAGAGCAGTATGTTGGGCAACTGACTTCGGGTCACACTAAAAATAACTTATACATCGGCTACATATATCTATCGTATAGGGAGGGTTTATATAATATTAAATTAAATATAATAGTAATAATGTCAATAATATAACAGTGTAAAATTTAACGATTAAAGAGGCTTACTATCTATATTTTCTGATAATTGAGATATCACTTGTTGTTAATTTATTTGTATGATATAAGGTATGATTATACTTACATAGAGGTACTTGTTTACTTAAAATACCACCTTTTCATTGTACGAATATTAGAGTTTTAGAAATTCATTTACCTCTAACATCTTTAACTGATCTGACATGAAGCATTGCAGGAGTTGATCCACAAATTGTACAAGCTTTACCTAAATTGGTCTCCGTTAATTGATTAGCTCAACTACGGGTAATAATAATATTGACTTGATTATCGTCGAGTTTAATAATTTTTATAAATTTATGTTTAACACTCATATCCTTAGGTAACTTCATATAATGATCAGTTTCAGGATCAGTTAAATAGCGTCCTCATTTTTAAATGATTTAGCCATGGAATGAAATTTATTTTTTCTAGTTAGAGTTAGATCACAAGATGCTTGGAAATATCAAAGTAGTGATCCTAATATACTATAATTCGAAGCGAAAGTATAATAAATTATTATACATGTTAAATTATAGTTGTAAAATCTTATAATTTCGTAATGAGATCTAACAATTAAATTAGAGACAGCTAACGCTATATAAGACGAATCCTACGAACTATACCTGCTTTGATTAAATAATCTAATACTTTAGGTATATGTGCTTTAACCATAATATAATTATTAGTTAGTTTACTTGTTTTAGTCCTTGGTTATAAAAATATTAGTATAAGTTTTCTAATCTTAGCACCTAAGCTTTAGTAATTAAAGTTATTAAAGTTTTAACTTCATTAAGGGTTAAACCACAATTATCAAGAAGAAAAGTTTTTAATAAGTTTATTAAACAATACTCATATCTTCCGATTACGAATAAAATAAAATCATCAGCGTATCTAATATATTTTATATTTAAATAAATTCCATATGTAGGTGTATACATTTTTAATTTAATCAATAGATTTCTTGCTTCTTCGTAATTACCTAATCTTTTCAGCTTATATCTTTCATATGTTAAATTAGTATAATCCGGATTAAATTTTCTATTTTACCGTTGTAATACATATCTTTAATAGTTATATCTACATATTCATCAAATTCATGTCATAAAATATTACATAAAATTGGACTAAGAACACTACCTTGTGGTTTACCTAATTTTTTATATGAAATAGTATAATTACTTTTTTAAAATACCTACTCTAATTAATTTATAGATATTCCTAATTTAATTAGGATCCCCGATTTTATTTTTAATAATATTCATAAATTTATCGTGAGGTATATAATCGAAGCAATTAAAAATATCACCTTGAATTACTCATTTATAACGAGAACCTGATAATCATACATCTCTTAAAGCTGAATGTGTAGATCTATTAGGTATAAACCCAGGAAAAACATTTACGGAATAAAGGTTATCAAACAGCTTCAAGTATTGATACTATACCTGCTTTTGCTAGTTTATAACTAGTACTAAGAATAGGTAAGGTTTTACCATTTGCTTTAGGTATTTATGTAAATCTTACACGTTTAAAATTCACCTGAGGCTTTAGCTAATTTAACAAAGAATTTAAAATTAATACCATCTAAAGTCTCTTTATCAATTCCATGTGTTCTATTGCCGTGTTTACTAAAAAAGCAATATAAATTATATTCATAAATATGGATCTCTAAATATATCATTTATATTATGTATTTTATTATCATCAGATTTATAATCTTTTAATTTATCTGTTAGAAGGGCAGTTAATTGAGATCTATTTGTAATATAATCACACATATTGTCTGAGTTATCATAAAAATTTCTTTTAGATTTTGTACCCTTAATAATTTAATTTTTAAATTAGAATACTTGAGGTTAAAACCAGTAAACATATAATTATTAAAAATATTTTTATTATTACTCCCTTCCTTTATTCCACCTAAGATTTAAAATCTTTTTTTACACAATTTAAAGTTAGTATATTACTTACTTGTAAGTTTTATATTATTTATTTTCTAATATTTTCAATATAATGAAATACTTTCAATTTTTCAATTTTTATTAGAATTAAATTTAAAGAAATACTGTTTATAATAATTATAATTATTGGTTTAGGTAACTAGCAAAATAAAGTTATACAAGCGGTAAGGGATTTTTCTACTCTACTATCTACCAAATAATAGTAAACCTAACTCTCTAGAAGTGGATAGTCGGAGATGAGATTATATGATATATATATATTATTCATTAGTTCTATATAGAAATCTAATATAGTTATAATTCCTGTGACTAGGACAGATATTTTCCTAATAATCAAATTTATCCTACATATATATTATTCATTAGATATAAAATTAGTTCTATATATAGATTATCACTAAATCTTAGTTGTCATATTGCCTTTTGGTTATTCTTCTAATAGACTAATATTCAATCATTAAGAGATAATAACTGATCTGATCTACATTTCTTTTTACTTAGTAAATAGTTAATTAAATATATATATTTCTTATCATTTCTTAGTCTAATACAAAAGCATTTTTATAAAAACTATTTAATCTATATTCCTAGTGGGTTAGACAAAAAAAAATCGTCATAACTATTTATCCTCATAAAGAAATTATAACTTAATTAAAAACCTTATATAAAATATCGATTTCTTATTCTTAAATAAACATATTTATTAGCTATAACTTATTATTAAATTAACATCCTAGTTAATACACTAAAACTCCCTTTTATAGCAATTACAGACTAGCATTTATGCATTTATTTATGGCGGATAAACTTAATTTATCATTTTACAAAATCTAATATCTAACTTAGCGAACACTAAATCTTATTTAGCATTATTTAAATATATTGTCTTATATATGAATTCTTTCTTAAACCTATAATGCTGCTAAGGGATTTAAATTAAACTATAACTAAACCTTAAAGATAAACATTTATCCTCATAAACATATTTCTTTATTCTATTATTTCTTAATAATTATATGTAGAAGTATTATTTAACTAGAAATATAATTTTTATTATTTAAAATCGAACTCTTAATCTTACTATTATTTCTAATTTTAGTTAATTTATTTTCTCTTAGTCTTACTCTTAACTATATATATATATCTTTATCTGATCTTTTCAAAAATATATCCTACATTGTAAGTCCTCTTAATCGAATAGAAATCTTTTTTTAGCTATAAATCTAAATCGAAATATAAATCAATCTAGAAATCTTATTCTTATACTTCCTGTAAATCGAAATATTATTCTTATTTTTAATATTTAAGATATATACAGATATATAATAATTCTATTAATAAATCTTAAAGATAAATAAATTTCCTCCTAATATTTAAATTATTTCATTTAGTTTGTATCCCGAGTATGTACATATTGTCCTTTTAAAGTGTTGTTAACCTTAGTTGTTTGCTTATCCGGTTCTATTTTTAAGTACTCTAATCTAAGTAAATGCATCTTAATTTGAGAACCATAATATTGGGCAACATGTGTTATAGCTTAAAGATATTCAAGTCGCGTATTTCCATTTTTAACTTGAAGGGGTCGTATAATCCCCTTGATAAGTATCAAATTTATTAACTTCAACATAGTATAGTTAATTTAACTAGCAATAGCTAACAATCTACAAGGAAAATCTCAATCTATCACATTGACAATCTGCTATACCATATAAATAGTTGTCTTATTATGTTTCTTATAGGCGAATAACTGTGATATTTATCTAAAAAAATAATAATAATGTTTCTCAAAGATATATAAAATTACCCACTAAGTAATTAAAATATTAGGCTACATAAGGCGCACGACCCTAATAAAAAAAAAGGTTCCCACATAGCAATAGGTAAGTTCAATAAATGAAAGGATACTAAATGAGCGATAGAAGGAGATATAAACAAATTAAAGACATAAGCTCGCAATAAGACTCTATAAACAGTGTAAAATCATTAAATACATTAATAAAAATATTCATAAAACCAATATAAATTATATAAAAGTGGTATAAATACCATTAACCCAAAATAAAATTAAAAACACCACTAAAATCACAAATAACAAATTAAATAAGGAATAATTATCAAGTTAAATTACAAACTAAAGTAAAATATTTCATATAAAAATTAAAAATTAATGGGATTATAACTTTATAAAATTTAAAAAAAGTTTGATGAAACAGTGAAAGTATAAAATACTAAATAAATTGAATTAGTGAATGATACTAAAAGTCTCTATAATCTAAACATAAAAAATTTTAATTAAACTCCACTTTTGTGTACCTCTTCTATAAAATTAATTAACCAAAATATAAAATATATTAAAAATCAATAGTAAAATAAAATAAGGAATAACTAAAATAAAATAAAATTTATTATAAATATAAAAATTACAAAAGCTACTCTCTTAATATAGATTTAACTCTAAACAAATTACTTAATTAAATTAAACTAAACTAAAGTATAAATAATTAAATAATTATAATAAATTATAAAAATAAATAAAATTAATACTAAAATTAGTAAATAAAGTATTATAGTTTATATAACTTGATATAATTTATTGTGTTAGATAGAACACTTTGTTTATCTATAGTAATATTATTTAGGTAATTGATTTTAATGATAAATTTGGGCTTTAATTGAGTTAATATTCCTTAATTATATATAATATATTAATTTCTTTCTTATAATTAGATAATTATTATTTAATTCTATTTATTTTTAATCTGTAATTTACTACATATTTTTTGTGAGTTATTACACACTTTATTTTAAATTTATTCTTCATTGAAGCTTAATTTTAATTATAATTTTATAACATAATCTATTGAAATAGTGAACAATAATATTTTGAGTGATAGTCCTATAAAAATGTTATTTAACATACAAATACTTATTTAACAAATAATCAAGATAACTTTATACAAAGAATTAAAAGAAATAACTATGAGTTTGGCTCTAAACACAGTCCTAAATACTATTCCTATTTGATTATTATTCCTATTCCAATTCCAATTCATATTCCTATTCTATTTTTAATAAGATTCTATTTTAGTTTATTCTATTCCACAATCTATTAAAATAATTATAAATATGAAATCTCAATTCAATAAAATATAAAACTGGCGAAACCAAAAAAATAAATTAAAAAGTGTGTTTCATACTAACATCAATTCAGGAGTATTTTTGGGATTAAACAAATTGTAAAATTGCCAAAGCACTAAATTATAAAAATCAATCTCAAATTCCATTATCAAATTAATGGTCAAATATGGAATATTTTTCAAGTAAAGTTAATAAATTAAAAATTACTACAAAAATAAACTATAATAAAATTATGGAATCTGTCACATAAAGGAAAACATAAAAAAATATTAAATGTTAAAAACACCCAAATTAACCTCATTAACAAATTAATATACAAAAATCGTTAAAATCGCCTACAAAGATACGATAAAAACAATCTTGCAAACACTGTTTAATAAAATTAAAAATTCAACAAACTAGAAACAATCAAAAATACTAAAAAAATCTATACTTGATAAAATTAATTATTTTAATAAAAAATCTATAAATCTATTCTGGGACTTATTACTTTATTTTCTTTTTTATTTGACTTAAACTTCTAGTGCAAAAAAACACTAACACTAAAACTAAATTTAATCTTAAAACTATTGTCTTTGTCTTATAGTAATGAACTAAACAAAAAATCTATTATGGGACAAAATACTAAATAATTATAACCCTTTTCAAGAACAAAGTTTTAGATATTTATTATCTTAATTTGATACCAACTTCCGGGTTTTCAAAGTGCTAAATTTTTTAGAAAATAAAACAATTCTTGGTAATGTATCATTGGTATAATAATATACTTCTTTTGAGAAAACTATAACTATATGACTATTTAGTCAATAAGAACAAAAATGTTACTTAACTCTTTAATTTATTAAAATTAGCTTCTTTGTGCAAGTATCAGTCTCCAAACATAAAAATACTATATAAAATATTGTACTATGTAACAAGCAGGTGCTTATTTTTAATTAGAGCAAGAAACAAGGATATTATAAACTTAAATTTTAATTTTTATTAATGCATAAACTTCTAACTTCTTAAAGCATATGGGTTTATTTTTTTAGCTATTAGTCAGATATATAGAACTAAATAAATCGTATTTTTAATCTAATCTTTAACCCCTAGTAAAAACTAATTTCCTTAATAAAATTTGGCTTATTTATTAATATTGCCCAAGCTAAAAGGGTACTAATTAAATAGTACCAATCAATAAAAACAAAAACTATTTATAAAACTCAGACTAAGACTTAAGACTCCTGTTATTAAGTAAAAGATTAAAATATTTTTTAAATTAAAGGGCTCCTAGCTTAATAGGTAGAGTATCTAATTGTCAATTAGGAGGGTACCATTTAAAATCTGGAAGAGCTCTTGGTCTTTTTAGCCTCTTAACTAAAATGAATTTCCAAAAAATCAATAAAAAAAGATATACTTAATTCTGACTTAGGTAATCCTTGTTTAAGTCTAACTCTAATCAATAAAGATAAAAAATGTTTTCAGTAATCAGTAATCAGTAATCAGTAATAACCTTTCGCCGGAGTTGGTTTTATTAGTCCTACACTTGGTATGAAACAGATTATATGTAATAAATTAATTTAAGTAACGGATTAAGATCTTAATGAAGATGTAAAAAATTTTAAGAGGGCAGAGGCAGATATATCGCCCCAGGCGAGCATTTAGATTTAGCATTTATAATACCTGAGCACAAACAAAATAATAATCCTTGATGTCTACATAATCAAGATCTGTCTCTTTTAAGAACTCCTCATAATACTAATTCTAGAAGTCTTAATAAAATTTTATTGTTGCAAACTAGGTAGGATGGCTTAGTTGATAGTTGATAGTTGATTATGCTCTTCCCTTAAATTTATACAGCGTACCTTAAAGGGTAGCCAGAATTGACAACATGTCCGGCTTGATTTTATTTAGAAATATAAAAGTCGTAATCATAGTATCTAAGGCGTTGTTGCCTAAGTCGTATTATAATTATTAATAAACATATATTGAGTATTACCAGTCTATCTTAGTTTAGGACTTTAAATATAAGAGATCAAAGAAATATAAGGTAAATTATTTTAATTGGTAAATTTGCGTATTGCGGCGACGAAGTACAAAGTTCGATTCTTTTATTTTACCCTAATATCATAGCCAGAGCACCAACTATCAGAAAATAAGAACTTTTGTAAATATATCACATTTAGTTTGTGTTTTGATTCTAAAGGCTTGTTATTGTGTAGCACTAATTCTACTTTTAAATTATCAGGCCTGTCTAAAGTATTAATTACAAAACTAAATATTTTATAAAAAAATAGAGTTAGAGCATAGCAAGAATCTAGAAGAGCAAGTCCTAGCTTTCATTGTCACTCAGATCTATCAAAATTTAAAGCTATATTAAGATCTTTTTATAAAAAAAGCACAAAAAATATAAATAAAATTCTTACGATTTACTTATACTAATACTAATATCTGGATTAATTATGCCTATTATTAGAAAAATAAATAATTTAAAAATAAAGGCCGCCCACCCCCAAAATCTAAGATTTAAAATAGGCCTGTCCCTATAAAGACTATAAAGCCTATAAAGGCTACTCCCAATTAAAGTCAACATTAAATAAAGCATTAAATAAAAACCATTAAAAAACAATTATTTCGAAAAATAATAAAGTTAAAAAGCCTTATAAAGATATGGACAAAAGACTCGAATCATACTCCATTTTAAATTATAGACTTAAGATTTTTACTTATTTATAAATAACTTTCGATTTTTCATTTGGAATTGATTATATATTTAATACTTTGTAAGTAAGAGTCCTTTAATATCTTAAAATTTTGCTAAATATTAAACTAAATACTAATTTGTCTTAAAAAAAGTAAGTCGAAAATAAATTAAAAAAAAACATATAAAACCATTAAACCAATTAAACCCAGGATTTTTAAAGGCAAAGGCTTTTGTTTAGAAATACTTATTTTTTACTTTAATATCCTTAAATTAGCTATATATGTACTAATAATAATAAACAAAATAGGTCCACTTATGCTGGTTATTTTTAATAATTCATTATAAGTCATAAGTCAGAAGTCATAAGTCATTAATTAAGTCATAAGTCAGAAGTCATAACTCATAACTCATAATTAAGTCAGCTTTTTGGGGCTCAACTTTCTATTTTAATTAAAACCATAAAGTACCTCAACTAGCTCAACTAAACCTTAATAAAGTTATAACATTAATTGATAATCTAGATCTAGGTAGAGAAAGCATATGTTTTTATAACTAAGAAAGTATATATTATATACTCTAAAGTTTAAATTTTAAATAGAAGATTGTCAATCAAAAATAAAAAGCAAATCGAATCAAAATATTGATTTAATTAAGCAAGTTCCAGTACGGTCTAACCCAAATATTTATAGGAAGGAATATAATAGAATATAAGTCAATGTGTATTATAAGACCCAATTAAACTATTTTTTAAAAATGCCAATACCAATAAAATAACAATAAAATAACAATAACAATACCAATATTATTACCTAAGTCATACAGATATTTTGCTTATCGCGATTAAATAAGGGCAAATATTATAATTATATTTATAGAAAAGATATTTTATTAGTTTATCTTTTTATTCTTCTTCTTCTTTTTGTGTCTTATTTTATAATTTAGAAAAATTTGAGTAATCTCTGACCCTGAGCTTTTTTTTATATTTTCATTACTTGTGAACTATTTAAAGTTAAAGTTAAGCTATCCTGTCCATGGTAAATTTTATTTAAACCCCGCAGGCTCTATTAAGTATTATTGGTTTTACCAGAAAATGAAGTATTTAAAATTTAACTAATATTATAAAATAATTAAATATGAATCATAGTTAAAATTTCTAACTAATAATTAACTAATAAACTAAGAAGTTAAGAAATAATAATATAAGATATTAAATTACTTAAGTAAACCCTATCTTTAGGTATTAAAATATTAATAATAATCCTATAAAATAGTAAACATTAATTTTCAAGCTTAATAATTTTATTTCTAGGTGAGAAAGTTCATAACCAAAATCTTATTTATATGATGATAGTTAAAAATACAAATCATAGCTGTATAAATAGCTAAAGTTCTTTTTAAAAATTAATAGTAGTAAAAAAAATATTTATTAAAATGTACTAAACTCTCTAGTTTAAATATTAATATAATAGTATAAAGCAAATTATATATAATATCGAATAAAGTCCTAATTACAATCACTAAAAGTAAAAAAAGTTTAAACTAAAAATTTTTCCAAGATAAGTGAATTTAATAAAAATAGATTAAACGACCAAATGATTTTAGGATATAAACGAAGACATATAATTCGAATTTTATCCAAACAAGGTCAATACCGACATAGAGGATTTAACATTAAATCAAGATATAACAGAAATGATATAAATGAAGGAAAAATATATAAAATATGGGAACCTCTAAATATTTCTTAAATGGATTTAATTAAGAAGAGTATGAAAATACTTTTTAAACTTAAAGGATACTGTAGTTTACTTTAGATAGTACCAATAATAAAATTAAGTACTGGTTTTAACGTTTAATATTAATTTAACCCACAAGAGAATAATAGCTTAAATTGGGGATGAGGCAAGATTAGTTAAACTGATATTAGTTATTGCTATATTTACTGAGTATTATAAAATAATATTTTATAGAATATTAAGAGCAAATTTAAACCAAGAAATGTTATTATTTTTTTTATATGAATTAACCAATGCCTTAGCTATAGTAACACAAAATGTAGCATAGAAATATACAATAAGACTGAACTATCAAAAGCTTTTAATTATAAATAATAGATAATAAAGTTGTTCTTAAATGAACAGATAATAAGGTAATGAATCTTATTCACAGATTAGTTTAAAATAGCAGACAAAAATTATGTAATTTCACCGATTATTATTTAATATATAGTAAATAAGCATATAAAAACTTAATTAAGAGTAGTTATTTTTTATTAATGTTCATATTGTTAAATTATAAAAATTCAATGGATCTAAAACTCCTGAGCTTATTACTAGAAAATAGAATATTTAACTATATTTAGTGTTAATCCAATAATTAAGAAATATAATTAAGAATAAAAAGATTATAAAGCAGATCTTATTAGAAGAATATGAAGACCAAAATTAATGAAAATTTCAGATCATTAGGAACTCCTAATCTAAAAGATAAAGCTCTATAACATATAATAAATTTATTTTATTTTAACCGTTAGTGGATAAAACAGAATAAACAGAATAAACAGAATAAACAGAATAATTATATAGTTATGGTTTTAGATTATATCGAATAAATAAAAGGCCAATTTATTTTTTAAAAACTATCGATATGGATAAAGTTATAATTAATACTAATAATTCTAATATTAAGAATGAATTATTTAACCAATTAAGTTAAGATAAATGAATCCTAGATGTTGATATAAAAGGTTTATTTAATCCTACGTATATTAGTAATAACTGATTATTAGATAATTTATTATATTCATCCAAAATTAAAGATTATTATTAATGGTTGATTATAAAATTATAGATAAAAGTTTTTGAAAAACTGAAATGGTGCTCAGCAAGGTACTATTCTTTGAAAAACATTAACGTATTTTACTTTTAATGGATTATAAACAGTAATAATGGAGTAGATAAAACCCTTTCAAACAGTAAAGATAAAATAATTGTATTAATCTTAAAAGATGGTAATAAAACTCGTATAGCCTCACAGTTACCAAATCAAATAAATTTTAAAATATTAGTATTAATCAGGATCAGATAGAGTTAATTATTAATTGTATTCATATGAATATTGCTGAGAAATCTATGTATGATTTAAACGGTAATTTAAATGTTTCTAATATTAAGAACCAAAGAATTGAATTGTTTTTTATAATTTATCAAAGTATACTGTTAAGAGAAGAATTGACGTTAATAATAACACATTAGAAAATTTATTAAAGATTAGTAATAATATATTAAATATTAATAGTAAGGATTTAAATGAATCTATTTACAAAATTATGATTGATATTGAAGGTAAATGTAAAATGTTTGGTAATGATATATTATATATTTCGGTTGGTAGTAGAAAACACCCAGACAGAGTTATAGAATGGACTGGAGCAAAATATGAAAAAGCTTTTAATGATGCTTTAAATGATGGTATTTTAATTATAAACAATGTTTTTATTAAATGGGTTTCAATTGAAAAGGATATTAAGAATGATGAGGTATGGAGTATTTCTAATATTGTTAAAATTACTTTAATTGAGTTAAATAATAGTTTAGCTGAATTAGTATTCTAAAAATTAAATAAGGATGTATTATTAAATATTAATAAATTGAGTGTTTTATCTAGAATGTATATAATATATACAAATATTGTTAAAACATTTTTTGTTTTTGATAAATACAGAGATGTACAATCTTGTAAAGATGTTATTAATCAAATTGAAGATATTGAAAGTTTAGATCATAGTTTTGAAAATTTAAGTTCTTTAACTACACCTATAGTTAATTAAAATTTTAGATTCTAATTTATCAGAATTTGGTTAGCAAGTTGCCGTATAAAATATTTGTTCTATTAGATTTCGTAAAGAAAAACATTGATACACCTGAAACAAGAATGAAAGTTATTCACAATGCCTATCCTAATTTAAAGGATGGATCTGAGAAGTTAAGAAAAATTGTTACAAATTTAAATATTGTAATTGGGATAGTGATAGAAAAGATTATTATAATGTAATTGTTATTATTATTATTATGTATTTAGGAGGGGATAATTGTTTATCTTACAGTTTATCTCAATTAGTTGGAATATTAAGCTATCACAATGTTAAAAAGAAGTAATATTGTTATAAATTTAGGTATTAAAGTTATTAGATTATTTAAAGTTATTAAATTAGATGATAATATAAAATTTAATAGTATCGTACCTTTAAACATTGTTAAATTGTTATTATCTAAAATGGATAATGTTGCTTTTATTCCATTTAGGGTATACCTTAATACACATAATTACAGATAATAGTAATATAATAAAGGAAGATATTATTACAGATAGTGTTAATGATACTCACCTTGTTTTAAGATTCAATAAAAAACAAGAAAAATAGACGCTAAAGGTATTATTACCCATATGTTAATACAGATACTACTAATCTTCATTTATTTGAAGGTGTTTAATTAAACCTAAATAAAAAAGTTTTAAACTGTAGGTAGTGAAACACTATATCAAAGTATAAATTATTTAAATAGTATTAAATTTAATTTAAATTAAACTATGATATTTTTATTTTTAATAGTAGTGTGACATCCCGCTTTTAAATAAGTGTAACATTTTTATCAAACTATTTTAGATACAGATTATAAAGTAATTCAAGGTAATAAACTTTCAAGTCTTTATATAGAAATATCATTACAATTGCTAGTCTAAAAAAAGAATTTTATTTTCCTGTATTTGTTGAATTTAGAGGTAGAGTGTACCTTTACACTAATTATTTTAAGTTTCATGGAGGGAGCTAGGAAGTTCTTTACAGTTATTCTAATAAAGTTATGATTTATAGTTAAATAAGGTAGGTAAATAATGATTAAATATTTATTGAGCTATTTTGGGCAGGATTTGTCAAGTTACCCTGGAGTGAAAGATTAGGTAAAGTAGATGTATAATAAAAAGATTATATCGAATCATCAAGTATTTCTACTGTTAAATATATATAAGATAATATACAAAGAATAACAGAACCCTTTATAAGTGTTATTTTAGCTAATTTACCCGTATTAAATAACCCTGAGAAAGCTATATCGAATCATATATTATTATATGCTAGTTGTAGTGGGATTCAGCACATTTCATCCTTAACTTAGGAAAAGAATTAGCTAGCAATGTTAATGTATACACTAATAGCTCTAACCCTAATTATGATTATCCACAAGATTTTTATACATAGCCATTAACTAAAATTAGAATGAAACTATCGAGTTATTAAGATGAGCTATCTGATATTAAATTAACCAGAAAATTGATAAAAAAATCAGTAATGACAATACCTTATAACATTTCATTATCCGGTTTGGATAACATCTTATGGAACACTTTGAAGAAAATTGGGTTAAATTGGTTAAATTACCCGGTGAAGCTACTTATTCTGCTCATGAATTAAATCTAACCGCATCACAATTTGGTCATATAACAAAATAGTTTTGTATTAACGAAAGAATTACCTTAATTAAGATTACTATCTGATTATTTGTATAAAATTATAAGTATTTTTACTTAATTTAACATTTATCAAGGGTTTAAGCGGCAGGAATAAAATTTTTAAGTAACAAAAAATTAAATTTAAATCCAATAAAGTTATAGCAAATTTATTACAGACACTTTATACAATTAAATACAGATTCGGTGGATATAAAAAGTATGAAAATATCAATCATGCCAAACTTCATAAACGCAATAAATGCTGCTAATGTTCACTTGTTATTAATTGCTATGTAAAATATAAATTTAACGGTTTATACCGTTCAGGATTGCTGCTACCATAATATTAGGTTGAAAATGGAAAAACTAGTTAAAGTGCTTTCATTAACATTTACTTTGAGGCTTATTAAACTTCATAGACATTTTGTAGATACAATCATAAGTGCTACTGATTCTTAATTACCTTTTTAAATAAATGTTAAATCACCTTTAAATAACGATATGGATACTATTTTAATTTTTAAGATAATTCAATTACTACTGTAGACATGGTTATTGATAGAAATATTAAAGATGTCATTAATATACCTTCATTACCTGTAGGTTTTAAGGCTAATTTACTTTATAGTTTAATACAAATAGTTTATAGATTAAAACTAGAAAATGATTTTAATAAAGTAAGAAAAATTAGCAAATCTAGGTAGAATACCAATTTAGGTTTACCTCTTAAGAGAGGTTGTTTTGAAGAATTTTAATTTAGATATTATTTAATAGAATTAAGCCATTATAATAACCCTTATTTTTATTTACCCTAGCCACTAAGAGAGCAAGAAGAAAGATATATAAATTATAGAACTAGTTCTTCCAGACTTACTGAGTTCTACCCTTAGAGTTATATTTTAGTTTAACCCAAGCTCCATATATCTGCCCCATACTACACTTAGCCACCTACCCCATGCATTATATTTTTTTCTTTTAAATTCTGCTATTTGCTTATTGATTAAATTATTAGTATAGTTTGTCTTCTTTAGATATATCTCTGATTAGTCATACTAAGATAAAATTTTTATATAAAATATATTAATATTTAATTTATGACTTATTTCTAAAGACAATTAACTGAAACCTAGTATATTAAACTTTGCCTTTGGTTTATCTTTTTTAAAAAAACTTAAAATTTAGCATATGGTGTGTATTTGCCTAAAAAAACTCCCACTTATCTCTAAAAATAGACTAAATTAAACAAAATAAACTTTGTCATATAAAATTTTGTTAGGTTTTCTCTTTGCATTCTTAGTCTTCTGTTTGGTCTATTATTTATGGTAAAAAAAAGGTTTACATATTAGTATAAATATTTCTTAATTAATAGTATTTTATTAGTGTATTAAATAGTATTGCTTAAATTTTTATTATATCAAGGTCTTCTTCTTATTTTTAATTCCAAGACTTATTATGGCTAGCCAAGTAGTATATTCTCTGGTATTTTAGTATATTTTAACATATTGTCTGGTATTAAAAACTTAGCATACTCTGAAATAGTTTATGTAATTTAGTCAGGTATATTTAACAGAAGAAATTACTAGTATGTAAAAAATAGTAAAAAAATAGCAAAAATAGAATAATAAATTAAGAAGAGCTAATACTCACATTTTTTGTTTAAGTTCGGATAAAACTAGTTCTTTGTACAATCTATTTATTAATAGATCTCACATTTTCAGAAAAAGATAGAGACTTCAATTTTTCTTCCTCATTTTATTGCTTAATTTACATTTAGTTTTTAATTTTTAGGGCTATTTTAAAATGGTTTAGATTTAGAATGTTTATGAAGATTCAATGTGGAGTTTACTAGTATTTTACTTTATATGTTTTGTGACTCTCATTTTACAATGCTTTACTTTATCAATTGATTATCATTTCTCATAATTTAAACTATTTTGCTAATTGATATATTGGTTAATATTCTAATATATATTACATGGAAAGCTTGTTTTTAAAAGCTATTAATTATATATTTTCCAATAGTTATCAGATTTTTGTTCCATCTTATTCTTTTTCTATTAATATAAATTAGGCTATACTTATTGTTTTAAACATTATTTGTATACAAACCTTTTGCTTCATTACTTAACATTATCTGATAGGTATGAAGAATTATTACACTTTGTAACGATCGTGTTTATTATTTAGTATTAAATACTGTTAATTATTTTCTATTATTGAAACACTATTAATAATTTTATTATTTAATTTACATGATTAGCTAAAATCAAATATATAATATGAAATTTAACTTTTAGTACATAATTGATTCGTTTAAATGATTTTATTTACTTATTCAAGATTTGTTATTAAGGGGTAACTGTATCTAATTGTAATACTTATGATAATTGATAAAACTTTAACATTCTCATTTACATATTATGAATCAAATCCATTCTCTAATTTGTAATATTGTTAAACCTTTCTTAACTAGAGATTTAATTTGGATCCAATTTATAATAATCAGCAACTAGTTTATACTATTAATTCTTTTTCATGTGTACCTATAAAACCTTTAAATTATTTACTAAAAAAACTAAAGTCTAGCTATTAACAATAATAAAGTAAACCCGTAAATATTCGCTATATTACATAATAATAATAAGAAACTAATCACAAATAAATATATAAAAATCACGTAAAGTCTAATTAGAAAAATAGTACAATACTCTAAAATCAAAATAGTTAATAAATATCTTTATTTAAAGAATAATATCCAATATTTAAAAATAATTTAATTAAAAATCAATCAATCAATAATAAGAAATTTTATAAAACCAACAAATGTTAAAAAAATGTAGAAACACTATAAAAATATCAAGAGTTAATATTCAGTACTCAAGAGTCAAGACTCAATACAAAACTTAAACTCATAATTTATATATAATATATTTAAGCAAAACTAAAACCCTTGTTATTAAGAATAATACCCATAATTTTATTATGTACTTTTCTTAAGTTGGTAGTTATGGATTAAAAAGAAAAGAGGCAGCAAATAACATAAAAAAAATAGGAAAAATAAAATATCGATACAAAAGCCTAAAAAAAAAATAAATAATAGCAAAAGATGTCAACCATCACTTGAAAAACAAAAATAATCTAGCACGTTAGGTGAGTTTGCAATAAAAAAACTACATTCACTTATATCTATCTTTAAGATAAAAATTAGTACTAGTATTATAAATCCAAAAGTTTAATTAATTAAATCCTGTAATTGCTTTAACTAACTGTAACTTTAATTTTATAAAATGAAATAAATTTATTGAAATCAGATATAGATACGTATAAAGCTTACAAAGTTGTAAATTATAAGAGTGTAAATAGTACTTTAATAAAAAGACTTCGACTCTCCTTCCATTAAAATTAAAAATAACAATACCAAATACCCTTACTAACGTCACTTTTGGCTTAAATTAATCTTTTGCAATAAAAATTGATAGAAATAAAATTTAAAAGACTTCTACTACTTATTGCTAGTTCAGTTATATAAAATAAGCAAGATCAGGATTTGAACCTAAATCGATAGTTAATGAGACTATAGTGCTAGCGTTGCACCATCTAGCAAAAGAAGAAATTTATTACATAAACCATTAATTGTTTTTATAGATCTAATACCAATTTTTATAAAGCCTTTGTCTTTCTTTTATAAACCCACTGACCAAGGAGGGAAAAAAAAGAAACAAAGACTTTATATGTTTGTTAATGTAATGTAAGCCATATCAAATATAAGGACAAGAACCATAAATTAATGAAAGATATATAATAAATTAAGGTAATTATTCCAATGTCTCTAAGTAAAATATACAAGTAACAAATAATATTTATCCTATTATAATAAAGAAATTAAAGCAATAAAATATACAAAATATAGTTAATTAATCAATAATCAGCCTGAATAAAAAAAGGTGATAATATATAATTAAAACATGTCTTTTAAAGAGTGAGGAGAGTCTAACAGGTAAGAGTGATGTTTAAATAAGTTATTTAACTTGTGTAAGCTTTTATTAATTATTTTAAAATTTTAATAATTCTTAATTGTAATCTTATAATAAATATGGTTATGTGGCCTACTTGTTTTAATTTATTTATTAGGTTTTTAGTTTCTTCATTGAATGAGTTTCAACATATTTTTATTACCGAATTTTAATCTTATTTCTAATTAGGATACTTATTAATGAAATTTTAATCACAATTAGTTTAATTATTTAAATAATAGTTATGTTTATGATAATTTATTAGTGTTACTAATCTTTGCGCTATTTTATATTTTATCAATGATGATTTGAATAATAGAGATTATTTAAAATAAATTTATTATTTAAAAGTTTGGTCTTGAGGCATCAGGAATTATTGGAATATACATAAATATATGTTAACATTTTCTAGTACTATTGTGATTTTTATTTTTCTTAACGCTCCAATTTAATATTAAGACTGTATACCCTTTTTATTCTTTTTAATATTTTCTAATTTTTCTATTATTATTTATAAGTGTTTTTCTTATTTTTTAAGTGCATCATTTAAAGAATCTATATTTAATAATGTAAGTCAATAATCTAAAACAGTCCTATGAACCTAATCATTAATCTTATTTTTAAATCATTTATTTTAAACTTTATTTTTTATATCAATTTCTTAATTTTAAATTACTTATGATTTTATTTGTTGTGTCTTTTTTTATAATTAAATTAAACTTCATAATTACATTTATTGATTGATGTTTATATAAATTATATTTATTACTTAAAATTTAAAAAATGCATCAAGTTCAAAGTAACTGATTACATTTCAAAAACAACTACGACTATTATGAAGGAAATATATAAATTATACAGAGGTTGCTATTAGAATTTAACAAAATTTACAATTTACCTGATATTTATCTTGTTTTTAACAAAGTTAAGTTAATTATTAATCTTTAATAGAGTTTAAAAAAAGTTTTTAATAGAAAATTTAAAATAAATCAAGTATATTTACTATGAGATATATAAAATAATACAGTAGCTAGAACCGATGTAACTTTTTTAATCAAGTATATAAAATAAGTTTCCTAATTTTGATTGATCATGATTTATCAGATGTTGAAAACTAAGAAAAATAAAAATAAAAATTTAACTTGTTATCATTAGTTATTCTTTTTAATAAAGTTATAAATAAGGCTATTTAATTGAAATGTAATCCAATTTGTAATTCCAAGATAATAAAATTATAAAAAATAAAGCTAATTTCATTCTAGAAGAGCTATAAAAGTTCGAGGTCATCACATTTTGATAGTCAAAAAGAATTTAGGATAAGTAAATTAAATCCTTTCACCGATTCAAATTATGAGTTAAAAGTTAGTTTTTCCTATAATATAGATGATATTAGCGGGTGGGACACCAAGGTCTAATTGGTTAATTATTGTGACTGGGTTAGTCATGGTTAACTATCTAAGACATGCGGAGAGCCTTTACTTCTTGGAGTCTAATGCTGTTGAGTCTCCTCATCGCACAAGGTCTAGCAAACCTGTTAAAGATGCTTCGTCTAAGGATGAGCGAGGACCAAACGAATTAACCTCAACGCATCTCACTGAATTGTTACTTCTTAGAAAACGGGGGGCGAAGGGTTAGATAACAAGCAGATCACGGAATTTAAGCAGAATAGAGGGAGAGGGTGATTGTTTCCACTTGGAAAAGATCGATGTTATTAATACTACCAAGGTATTAACGCAATTCGGATACACGAGAGGTTTACACACATCTCAACAACCATCTGACTCTAAGGTCAATCTTGACATAGCTTGTATAAAACGGATATCTACTAGAGAAAAGTAGGAAAAAAGAAGAGAGAGCTGAAACTATCTTTAGTTCCTATAATTGAGAAAAGTCTTACAGATAACAAAAGGCCAACAACTGAGGACGAAATCTCTAACATGTTGAAAGCCTATATTCACATCTCAACTTCTCTATAATAATTAAGAGCCGTATGTGTCGATAGGGGGATGGTGTGATATGTGGTGGGGTTAATAATGGAGAGCTGATCTTTGGGAAAGTAATAATTTACTACGAAACTCCTACTCTTTCTATTTCCATTATTAATCGTCTATACCAAGTAACCTTGTTTCTTAAATAAGAAATTTATAAAAAAAGATTCTTAGTAGATGTTTTGCGCATCTTAAAAGTTTTTCAATAGAACAATTGGATTATTAAAAATAAAAAATAAAAAAAAAAAAATAAAACACAAAATTATTAAAAATATAAGTAACCAAAATAGTTGCTGGTCGATCCTTAAACTTATTTTAGTTATAAAGTCTACCAAAATTTAACGGGTCAATATTTAAAAATTAATTATAAAACTTCATTTGTTGTGAATTCAACTATAAATTCTACAGGAAAAAATTTTCTAATTTCCAAAACCTGCAAAATTAATAAAAGTCACAAAACAAATAACAAATTCATTTAATGAGGGGAAGTTGTATAATCTAAAATTTTACTTCAAATTCTAAGTGAATAATAGTTAATGGAATGATTGAAATGTTTATAATTCCATATTGTATAATTAATAAGCTTTTTATAATCCGCTGTTCTATACCCACTGTTAATACAAGTAATCATTTAATACTAAACACTATAATATAACAAATAATGAACTTATTTAACTTATAAAATTAATTTTGTTAAATTGACCTGTCTATATTTAGAGAGACCTTGTTTTACTTATTTTAAGTTTTATAATTGAAACATCTTTAGAATTTTTCTTATCGATACTCATAAAAGTTATTTTAATTTATTCTGTTACTCTTAATTTGAAGCTATTGTGTCTTAAATTTATACTTTCTTTTCAAAGGTTTACTATCTAATAACAGATTTTCCTTATTAGAATTTAATATTAATTCATTTTGCGTTAATACTGATCAAATATTGTTCAATTAAACTTTAGTAATCTATTTTAGATCTTTTATTAAATTTAATAGTGAATTCTTCTAATTTAATTAGTTTATATCAATTTAATTAATAATTTATGATCTTCTAAAGAAAAGTACCATTTTTAAAAACTACTAGAATCTAATACTTTGTAAATTTGTTCCAAAATTGGAGGTTTTGAAAATCAGTATATAAGTTTTAATACATAAACTAGAAAATACCTTAATTTTACATTAAAAACCTCGGATACTTAATTGTTATTAGAACTAAAACTTCTAATATTTTTTAGCTAAACTTTTTTTACTTTGAATATCAATTCAATAAGTAATTTTATTAAACTCCAAAAAACTTTGGTAAATTATGTATACAATTTCATTTCATTGTAATACATTTTACTACAACCTAATGTTTACCTATTATAAAATTTAATTACATAAAACTATTCCATTTTAATTTAAGTTTTTATATTTATTTAATATTATTTATTTTAAGATAAAGATCTGCGCGGATAACTTATTTTTAATTGAGCCTGCGGTATTAATTTTATTAATTTTGTTATCCTAAGGTTTAGCAAGCTTTATTAACTATATTTATTTCATTTTTAAAAAATTCAAAGTCAATCACTAAACTCAAATCTGCAGAGGTGTTCTGAGCTATTAAAATATATTTTTATATAAAACTTATACTGCCTTTTAATATTTTACCAGATTTAATTAAATCCTCATACTCGATACTTTTTCTATCTCGAGTTAATTTAAGTTTTCTTCAGATTTTAAATTATCCATCAACTTTTTTAGTTTATCCTTTATCTTTTTCTACTATATACTATATCATCTTTTGCTAAGGTATTAGCATCATTTAACAATTCCTTTAAAGTATAACCATTTTCATCTAAAATCTTTATTAAGGTTTTTTCTCTTGTCCTTCTTTAAATCTCACGATTAAGTTTTCATAATCTTCGAAGCCTCCATTAAATTTTAATTTTATTCGCTTTTCATCTAAATCCCCCAAAAAATATTAGTAAAAGTTACTATTGAAAATATTATCTCCAACAATGAATAATCAAAAGCTTTTATTGTTTAACCTCATATTGTTCATCTGTAAAAGGATTTATTTTGCTAAATTTATACAGGGTATTTTCAACAAAATTTTTAAGAGAATTGAAAGTACTTTATTATATTTGATATTCTCATTAACATAATCTGAATCAGAAGCTGTTGTTTAATTTTTGTACCAAACTAATACCTTTCTTTTTAAGGATTTTCTTATACTCGGATCTAATTTTATAAGTACTACCTTCCTCATAATATTCAAGTAAAGATTACAAAAAAATACTTCGTTTTCAAATTCTTTGATATCTAAACTTTTTTTCTAAATCCAAATCATATTCTAATATAGATCTATACACTGATAATAGAATTATATTATACATCCATTTATATTCAAATAACCACTGTCTAATATTACATTTAATTCATCAAATAATCTTTTTAGGATATCAAGGTATTTTTCAATCCTTATTTTTAATCTTATTTCTAAGGTTTAATTGGCGATAGTTTTGTTAATATCAGTTTTTAATTCTTTAAAAAGTAAATACAAATAGTCTCTCTATTACTTTGTACATCTATTACCTCGATGTTCTTATTTTGATTGTCCTTAACCAAACTATTGAGAAAGTTAATTTGTATATTTAATAATAAATAAATTGGGTTTAATATATTTAAACTTTAATAACATATTTTATTAACTTCTTTTCAGTCTTTTTAGCAATTCTACTAACGAGAAGCGATATATAATAATTAAGCTTATTACTATCAATTTAAAAAATATTGTTGTGTTACTAAATCCTTTTTCACTGTTTGGTTTTTAAGTAAAGGGTAATGGAATAATGCATAATATTAATTGTTAATTCAATATCAACGAGCGATAGGTATAAAATTTTATAATATAAAGCATAAGAGTCCAATATTCTAGTGAAAATAGATTATATGAATCTAATTAGCCTAACTGGCCTGTGTAATATATTTATTTATTTTCTGTGACTCTGAGGTAATAGTTATACCTCTACTAAAGTAAATTAAAATAAAATAAAAGGGTGTTTACCCTAAACCTTCGACAGCCACCTCTTTATTAAATAACACAGAAAAAAGAAAATCTATACCTATTTTTTGTTTTAATTTAAAACAGTTTTTTATGTAAAAAGGTTTAGTTTCAATTAAATTATTATTATTATCATAAATAGGTGTTAGAAGTAACCATTAATGTATAAATTTCATTTTAATTTTGATTTGTCCATTACTTAAATCTTTATACCTTTATTTATGTAGTATTTTTCATCTTTTTTCAATAAAGACTTTTAATCTATAAATGATACTTTTTTTTTTTTAGAACCTTTAATTTTTATTATTTCTTCATTATTTTCTATATTTATTCCTCCTTATACCTTAGGTGCTAAATAAACAGCATCTTTAAAATTATATTCTAATTTAGAATGGCCTAATTCTTTACCAACATACTTAATCTAAAAGGTTTACTTATGTCTATACTATCTGTATCTGAATAATATAAATCAAATTCTTTTTAATTCTTAAACTTAGACATAGGTATTCTACCATAAGCTGTAACCGCGACTGCAATTGCCACATTAATATTTAATGAAATTTTAAAATCATCTTCAAGATCCATAGATTTATTCTAAAAAGTCTATCTTTTTCAAAGGTAAAACAGATAAAATATCTAAATTAGAACTTAGGTTAGATAAATCATTTGAATCTACTATTTTATATTATGGTTTATTAGGAGACAGACCAAATTTACCATATAAACTATTTAATAATAATTTAGAAATAGTATACATAGGATCAATTTATTACTATTTTTTAATTAAAAAAAATTTCAACATAATTCTTAAATATATTTTTTATATCAAAGGTATAACCTCTTATAACGTTAAAATTATAACCCCTCTAATTTATAGCATTTTTATTTCTTCTGAAAAGTATACACCTTTCCATTTTCCTAAGGGTGCTATACAACTAGATTTAGTTTCCTTACATTTTCTATATAGTAATATAGGATGTTTTAAATATTTAGTAGTTTCTACTTCAAGTTAAAAAAATCCAAATGGATCAGTTTCATATTTGTATTTGTATATATCACCTTCAAAATATTTAGGTTTACCTACTGGCATATCGAAACTATGCATTGCATAAGGATATAAAGAATTAGCATCATATCTATATACTTTACCTGTATTTAAAATAGGTTGATAAACATCTACTGCTCCTCCATAATACCCTTTTTAGTTAAATTTATATATTTCACCATGTAATTTAGGTATGTTATAATCATTTTCTAAGAAATTAGAGCTATAAATAGCTAATGCTAATGACGGTAAAGTTTTATATTTTATAGCATTGACACCTATAAGTCTAAATATTAATAAATTAAATTTTTGTATTAATGAATGTAAATAATTACACATCTTTCACAATATTTTGGTGAGTTCTTTATCTAGAGTCCATTTTGTTTGTAATTTTGCAATAATTTTTATATTCAACATTAGTTAGATTATCTAAATATTTTATATGCTGCTTTGCTTTCAGAATCTAAATTTATTTGTTTATTATTTACAATTCTGTATGGGAATATTCCATTTTCCTCTACACCTAAAGATATAGTTAACTTTTTTTAAAGAACTTGGTAGCAGTAAATAAGAATCTCTATATTTAATATAGTAATTATTTAGATATTTTAAATAAATAAAAATTATTATCATTAATTATTAATATAATATTATTATTTGCTAATTCAGATAGGTTATTTAATAAGAAATTTACATAAAAATTACTAAAATTGTGTATATAAACAATTAGACCTCTATATTTTCTTTTTAAGATTGAATTGCACTGTTTAACATTTCATCTATGCTATTATAATATTTTAAATTATTTATTAAAGTACCATCATATATAATACAATAATAAACAGACATTGTACCATTTAGTACTCTACTCTCTAAGTCCATAGTAATAAATCTATCTTTAGATCTGCAACTTTATCTATTTTCTGTATAAATTCTTTTTCACAGATTTTAATAGAACTTATCCATCTATATATTTATAGGTAATTTCTATATTTTTAACAATATATTTAATATTTCTAGTGAAAGAAGTTAAGTTATAACAACAATTAAAATATCAATAAAACTAAATAGTACTTTATCATTAACTACAAAATCAACATTTGATTCACTTTCATTAATTTCTATTTTAGATATTGCTTTAGATCTATTTTTATAAACTACAGCTTTATTATAAGCTGGTTCTATATTACATCTTCCCCATTGTCTAAAATCCATAGTATTTGGTATATTATAACCCCGCAAGGAGCAGGCTCCATATTTTATATGTGCTAATGTATTATTTACAATTTTTATCTTTTTTCAAATTAGATTGTTTTATTTCTTTGTTTTATTAACAGAGTTTATATAATAAATTAAAACCATTTTAGGTTTATCAAAAAGTGAATTATATTCATCTCCTACTAATTACCACAAGGTAGGATATACATCAAATAATTCCTTAAATTTATCTTTTGTAATGTTATCTAAATAAGAAATACTTCTATAATATTTTCTATTTTTATCAACAATTCTAAATTGCATTAATAAATTCTCATCATCAATCAATGAATCTAAAACATTTTTTTAAATAAAATTAATAAGTATTAAGTTCTGGTGATAAGTAGCGCGCAGTAACTAATATTTTTATAAAATTAAATTAATATGTTAGTCAGTCTTGGTAGTGGTATACGCGAATTAATCTTTTTTAAAAAGTTATTTTATTTATTATCTATAAATATTTCTTATTATATTTAAATATATCCTTTAATTATTATTTTCCCTTGTGCGTATACATAACTAACCGTTATACACAAGTCTTACTAGATTATCTGATCTTTACTTTTAACCTATGCCTCAACTTATTAGTTACTAATTTTAATAAATTTACATTTGCTTATCTAGCTCTGTTTGCTAGTATTTAATTTAAATTATTCTATTAAGTTAATTTAATAAAATTTTATCCTTTATCATGTTTAGGATTTTTAATTATCCCATAGAGCAATTCGAAGTTAAAAGTCTTGTGTCTATCATTCTCCCTATTCTAGGTTATATCAATTTTAGTCTTAGTAATCTAGGAGTTTATACTATTATTACTGTTTATCTTACTATTGCTCTACATATTATTGCTAACAATATTAATAAACTTATTCCTAATTATTTAAGTATTTCTCTTGATTCTAGTCTTGCTAGTATAAATAGTCTTGTTAAAGCTCAAATTGGTGCTAATAATGAAAATTATCTTCCTTTTATTTATTCACTTTTCTTTTTTTTCTATTTGCTAATCTTTTAGAATTTACCTTATTCCTAAACAGTTGAACAATTATAATTGTTATTATATAACTTCTTGTAACTATTTTAAATAGAAACAAATCTATGTATTATAAATCATAAACTTCATTTCTTTACTTTCTTTGTACATGCGGTGCTCCTAGAAAATAAAAATACTTTTATAGTCGGAATTTATTGATAATATAGGACAAACATTTGTACATTATATAAACTATAGCAAGAGCAAAATCTGTAATAGGTTTGAGTATATGACTGGATTATTGTAGAGTTATAGGAACAATTTCTTTAATAACAACTTATAAATGTATTTAGCAATTTTAATTGCTAGTTTTAACTTGATTATTATGTATAGAAATATGAACAACAGGTTATCATATTATTACTATTTCTTGTTTGAGTGTTGCCTCTTTATTATCTACTATTCTATTTTATGAAGTATGTTTATTTCATAGTCCCGTAAGAATAAAACTATTTACGTTAATAGAATCGGATTATATGATACTATCTTGGTAATTTTAATATTTATTAGTAAGTATGTTTATTCCTTTTTTATATATAAGTACTTTAATACATATATTTTCAGTAAATTATCTGAGTTAATCATATACAAAATTATATGTCTTATTTATCACTATTGACTTTTTTATGTTAGTCTTAATTAGTGGTGGTAATTTCTTTTTATTTATAGGAAGGAAAATAATAAAATTTGAGTTAAATTAGAGGGTCTTTATATTTTATATCAATATTAATATTTTAACAAAATAAAATGTCTCTTTCTCTATTACTTATGAAAAGTTACAAAAGACTACACAAAGACAAGGAATTAAAAAAGAGTTAACAAAGACTATTAAAAATAAATACAGCTAAATCTAAATATTTTTCATATCTAACTCATAAAGATCAAAATTCATTAAAATAAATAAAGTTAAGTTCTAAAAACAATAAATAAATCAGCTTTTATATTTAATAAGCTAATAACCATGGTTTTATAAAAAAGACAAATAAATGATATAATGATTCCTTATTGTGTATCAATATTTGATGGGAAAACAACAACATCAATTTATCTAACTTATTATACTGATTCAGATGAAATGTTAAAAGCATCAATAATTCATTTAATGAAGAGAAAATATAATAAAGTTTATTTAAAAAAGTTTTCCTAATTTGATGGACTATTCCTTATACAAATATTGTCCTAATTAAATTATAATCTTACACCTATAATTATTCCCTCTCTAATAATTAATGAGCCTTTTATTGCATCTTTAATAACAGGATAAATATAAGTCTAATAGTGAATGTTGACATAATTTTAATATATTAGGAATAAAAATAAGTTATTTAACTAGCGATGGATATATAATTGACATTGAAAAATTAGAATCTGAGATTATAACTAATCCTATTTGCAAAAACACTCAATATATAATAAAAAGTTTTAAGAATCTGAGAATAGAATTATCTGGTAATATTAATATTTTATTAAAAGCAATTAACCGTAGCTGTTGTAACTTGGACAAATAGATAACAATTAACTATAGGATCTAATTTCAGGGGTACAACTGGAAATTATTATTCTCTTATTCAAAAAGGAAATAAAGAAAATAAGAGCTATAGTCAATTAGAAAAGCATAGAATTGTTAACCCTTAATATTTAAGCAGATAATAAAACTATTCAAATTTTACAAACCTTTATTTTTAAAAAAAGCTATAGATAGACGTCAAACAGGGTGGGCAATTTTCAATAAAATGATAAGAAATTTAGTCTTTTATATGATAATAGAAGAGAAAATATAGATTTGCCTTTAGGATTCTTAGTTAATATTGATAATTTTAATGATTTCTATAATTGTAAATATAAAGAAAATAAAGATATCGAAAGCGATAATAAAGTTTATTCTATTATAAATTATAATAATAGTAGTCATAGAAAGTATCGTTGATGATATAGTAACATCATTTTACACAGAATTTTAGGTAAATAATTAATTATATTTAGATAGTAAGCCTGTAGAGCTAGTCAATTGTTTAAATTCCTGTATGGCAATAAACTTTCTATAGTGAGGAGTTCACGTAGAGTATCTTTGCAATAGTTTTATGTACTTGTTTATCGAACGAGGCGATTCGAAGGCCTGTTCTTTAACCCATATGCTTATACCTCGTTACTTAACGTTTACCTACTATTACAGCGATATTCTCAAATAGATATTTCTATCGGAGGGTGAGAGTTTTTTAATATTATTCTTTACGTGGGTAGGCCTGTTTAAGAGGGGCGTTAGACTATGTGTTAGTAGTAGCAAACCATTATAGTTTAAAAGGAATCATAATATGTTAGGAAAGCTGTTAGCAGAGTTGGTCCACATAAGACCTTTTTTATTTAGCGAAAATGCTCAAACCAAGAGTTAAAAAGTTCGAAGTAGTAGTAAGCAAAATGGTCTTTATTAATTACGGTCACACTAGTAGTTGATTAACTAATCTCCTAACTGAACGATAAAGTAAAGCACGAATAAAGCTAAGCATAACCTGCTAATATTGAATCTTAATAACAAGATGCGCAAGCAATAGTCCAACTTTACCTAATATAACTTTATCTCAGGGGTCTATATTGGCAGCAAAGAAGTGCGCTACCTATGATATGTTATTAAAAGACTTAACAAAGAAGAGTATAATTTAAAATAACTTCTTGATACGATTGATAAAATCAGCAATAATAGTAGAAAGTAGCCCAATTAGCGTTAAGAGTCTTATAAGACATTATAAAAATTACTTAGTTCTTTACAGGTTTTGAGATTAACGATTTATTACCATTAAAAGGTAGGTAGAAGTAATGCAATTATATGTAACGTTTAAATGTACAATTTATTAGAACTCTTAGTAACTTAAACACTAACCGGCATCCTAGTTATAAACTTCGCTTATCTATAATTATAAGGTCTAGAGTAAACAGGTATATTTTTTCCATAAAATAAAGACATAATTAAATTAAATCTGACTCTCTTTCTATAGGGGTATAGGATGCTGTTTAATTAGGTAGCTTCAAGTAAAAAGACAACACCTCTGTAGCACCTGCTAAGGTATTACTTTTTTATATTCATATTGTAAGGGTTAGTAGCTATTAATTGATTTGAGCTATTAATTGAAATTATATTCAATCCAATACTTAATATCCCTTCTATCTTAGTAGTTAAAGGTTATAGTTACCGTGTTCGATAAATATTTAAGGTATAATTTATAATAATTATAATATAATACCCTAATCAATTGCTATTTTTATAATTAGATCTGTTGCATTAAAATTATTAGAAGGTACGTTATCATTATTGGGTTTGGGGAAATTCCAACTGCTTATATATTAAATAGTATAGTAACTATACAAATACTTTTTAAGTAAATATACTCACTTTATATTTAAAATATTATATAATTATATATATATATTTATTATTTAATTTATTTAAATTTATATCTTTTTTTTATTTTTAATTAATTATCTTTAATATAGTGTACAATAGCTTAAAAGTTGATCTCCTAATACCGATTTATATGTTAATATCTTTATTTAGTCATTTAAGATTTATTGTTTTATTTAAATTATCTATGTCTAGTGTACTCCTTTTTACATTCAAGGTTGAACCTTATGTAGCTACAGTTTCTCCTGCTAATAATAATTTTATTTTATCATAAATTAACTAACTTGCTTTAACACCACTAGCTTTAATTATTTATTTATCTTCAATTTGTTTATCGCAAATAATTTATTTTTAATGCTTCACTTAGGACATATTCTATTTTAGATAAAATTTTTTCTAATTCTTTCACTATACATTTTTAAAGTAAAGGTTATGATAATACTACAGTATTTGTATCAGACATTACACAAGGATTACCTGGAATATATTTAATTATAGACAATCTAGCGTAAGCATAAATTGCAGCATAAATTTGTACAGCATATGTAACAGCTCTATTTCTAGAAAGTTTATTATCAATATTATTATTACTTTAATTATCTGTCAACCATTTGCTTAAATACTCCTTTATTATACTACAATATTTAATTAATATTAAATTATTATCTAATTCTGCAAATAGTGAATAATAATAGTTTTTAGTTATTTTTATACTTTCTTTAAAGTAAACAATTTTCAATGAAGCTTTATTACCAAATATTCCATATATTGAATTTAGCATTAACTTACTTAATTGTTTTTCAATAGGAGTAGTCTTTTTAATAGTGTATAAACTTAAGAAAGAATTTTTGATTAATTATTTACCTCTGTCAAATTTAGTTTCAACTTTAATACTGTATCTTTCCTTATATGCTTCTTTAATATTTTTCTAAAAATGGTTGTTTGGATATTTACCTCTCCTGTTTTATAATCTTTCATTTTAATAAATGGAACTCTTCATCTGTCATCATCAGGTGTGTAATTTATACTTAAACTAATCCAAAGTAATTATCTAGTTTTTAACTTTAGTTAAAGTAGGTTTAGATACAGGCATATAATTAAGCATAAAAATTGGATAAATCTAAATCATATCGTAAGAATAACCCCGGATTAATATTAGCATAAAAATATGCAGCTCTAATCTCTTATCAACTTTACCTCTCATCATCTTAAATTTAATTACATAAGACTTAGTATAGTCATTGCTAGTTTAAATAGCATCAGCTAATTTAGGTGCTGTTACAAATTTAGTCACATTTAATGAGTATTTATTATAAATTTTTTAACTAAACTTTTTTAACTTCTAATAATCTTACTACATCCTTGGATAATTAATTTAATCATTCTTCTTTCATATTCCAATCATTTTTCTTAATATAAATATTAAATATAATAGGAATTTTATTCAAATATATTTTATAAAAAGTTTCACTATATAATCTATTTATCTTCACAAAGGTATGTAAAATAACCTTTATTCAATTTACAATTAAATGATTTAAATAATACATCTATACTACCTCGACATAATTTGCAATGAATCTAATAATTTAATTCTAAAATTTGTTAATTTATTATATAAAGTTATTTAAAGAATTTTCTTATCTTTGCATTTAGTTTTAAATTAAACATTATCAAGTAAAATACAAGATTTAATTAAGAATACAGAATCAAATCTCCCTAAATTAAGATAGTTTCATATTAATATTATCAGGACAATCTGTTTAAACAATGAGTAAATCATTTCATATAAAATGACAAATTTAGATATAGATAACATAAATAAAAAAATGTAAAGAAGGCCTTTTTGACAATGAGCTGTAGTGAGGGACAGGCTTATGTCGTAACTTGAAAGCCTACTACTGGAGCAATCAAAACATATGTCGTAAGAACATAAGTAAGCTTTTTCCTGCAAATGAAAAACTATTAAAGATATCTAGCTTTACATCTTTCCAGTAACCTTGATTGTTGTGTATTGGATTATGAGCGAATATTTTACATCATAAACCAAGTTTAGTAAAAGTACTTGTATCTTTACAAATTTTGTATTATTTCATCTAGGTTAAATTTTTCCGTTTGTTAACAAGTATAATAATTATATTAATAACCCCAAATTTTTGGTTTAAAGCAGGTATAAAATTATACGACTCAGGGTTTATATACTATTCGGTTTTTATCTAAGTGATCGGCTAATTGTATTATACCTATTTTTTGGTAGCTAATTGATGTATGGGATCGCCTTAAACATTGTTGCTTTTCTAGATTTTAAGGAGAAAGTTACACTCTTAAGATTATGAGGCGTAAACCCAGACTAAAAATATGTAATTTAATAACATCGACACTCTCCCTTTTCTTAATGCTTATGTTTTCCACTTCTCTTTCAGCTTTTTATTTTTGTAATGATTTTATAATACTAGGATATAATCGTAGCTTTTATATATCTGTTTTATATTTTTATTCGAAGCCAGGTAGTATTAAATCGTGATAACATTCATAAGCAGCCTCGATTGATTCAAATTTGGTTTAATTATTATTATATTATACAAATCTAATTGAAGTTTGAACAAAAATAAAGATTGATTTTTTTTTACGGAATAAGGACGAGTCGAACGTCCAAGAGCTATTAACCCTAACAATTAGCAATTGCTTAGTCTTACCTATGACAATTATTCCTAAATTTTGATCCTTACCAGAATTGAACTGATCCTGACTCCTTGAAGGGGAGTTGTACGAACCACTATACTAAAGGACCTTAATTAATAAATTTTTATACATATAAGTAAATATTGATTAGTTTAGCGAAGTTAGGATTTGAACCCAATCTAACAGATCATGAGACTGTTGTGCTACCGTTACACTACTTCGCTTATTATTTGTTTTTGCTCTTTTATTATGATGTTTTGAACTGATTTTTATATTTTAAGTCTTTTTTATCTTAATTTAAAAAGTAAACCATATCCTTAAACATAATTTATTAACTATATATTATATATACTTATATATATTTATATTCAAAGGTAATGTATTTTTTTAGGGTAAAATAAGAGACTCGAACTCTTAACAGCGTTGCCACAAAACGTGATTTTACCTATTAAACTAATTCTACCTCTTTTATATAAAATATAATGTTTTGGGGACTTATAAACCTTACATAAGCAAAATAAAACAAATTTATTTGTAACTTTTTAGGCAAGGTATAAATTTAAATTAGAGGGGTTATAATTAAAAAATAAATAAAAAATTTAATAAAGAAAAGTTATTTATTGATTATACCATTATTTTATAACTTAATTATTATTTATTTATATAATTTTATTCTAGAAAATAACCTGTATAAATACAAATATTTAACTACTTTTCAAACTATTAATAAAAATATATTAAGATAGTGTTATTTTCCTTACCTTATCTGACTTTACATTACTTTATTTAAAAATTTTTTTTAATTTAAATTTGCTATTTATAGCGCTTTGTAGTTTTTCTTGCCATTCAATTTTTCTCCTCATATCGAATTAAGAATTATCTTAGTGAAATTACAGCAGTAGTTCTATTTTATTATGTACTACTTTCATTTAATGTATTTTTTATTTAATCTCTTTGATCTGGAGTAAGTCTTTATAATAGTCTATTTAATGTTTAAAACATTTACTTGTTTTAGTTAAATTTTGTAATAATAATTGCTATTTATCTAAATATAGATTATAAAGATCATTCTGCTATTTTTTTTTAAAAAACTTATATTTTTCATATAATTATTGTACTAAATATTATAGGTTCACTTCTACTTATTTCAACTAATGATCTTATTACTATATATATTAGTCTAGAACTTAAAACTTTTTCTATTTATATTATTATAAGCTATCGTTTTTATAAAAATAGTATTGATGCTACTGTTAAATAAATTTTACAGGGTGGACTCTCATCATGTATTAATCTACTTGGTTGTGGTATTATTTATAGTTATACAGGTTCACTTAATTTTGAAAATACTATAATAATTAATATAAGTAATTGTTCTAATATAAATATATATATAAAAATTTGGACTCGTACTTATTCTAAGGAGTTTCTTTGAATATTTGCTTCTTTTCCATTCTATAATTGAGCACCTGATGTATATAATAGTGTACCTACTAAAGTAACATCTTGACTAATAATTATACCTAAATTTAGTGTATTTATTTTTATAGTTAAAATTATTAATATAAATATTTCTTTTATTACACCTGATAATCAATATAATATTAGTATATATATAATAGATAATATACTTATTATTGGTTCTATTGGTACTCTAATTTTGGTACTGTACTTGGAATTTTTAAAAAAGAAATTAAAAAACTTCTAGCTTATAGTAGTATTACTCAGGTTGGTTTCCTACTTCTTGCTCTAAGTATAAATACATATCTTTTTATATAATCTTTTTCTTTTTATCTGTTCCAACATATATTCACAAATATTAATCTTTTAATACTATTAATTATTTATGGTAAAATTTTTAACATTAAAAAAAATAATAATAATGGTAAGAATCTTATTAATAATGAAAATAATAATAATAATAGTGATATTATTTAAAATAAAGATCTTCAAGGAGTATTTATACTGTTTCATTTATTGCTATTATTACAAGTGTGATTAGTGCCTCTTATTATCTTAATTTTATTAATGTGTTTTTAATATATAACTATTGGGAAAATATTCTCTTTTTATTATAAAAAGTATAAAATACTAATTAGTAATATTCAAATTCTATTTATTAGTATTAATACACTAATTATTCTATTCTTTATTTTGATTAAATCAATCATACTAAATATTTTTTCAATTATAGCTTCAACACTCTATTTATAATTTATATATAAAATATTAATCTTCTATTATAATCTTGCTGCTAAATATCGTTATTATTGTATTAAGTATTAAATTTATTAATAATATATTATGTATTTGTATTAAACTTAAAAAATTTTTATAAATTTAGTTTATTATATATTTCATTATATATTTATCTCTATTATTTTCTATGTATTCAAGGAGGAGATAATTATTAGTAATACAAAAATGTAAATATATTTTATATATAAAAAAAGTAAATAAGTTGGATGTATGTTTTTTATAAAAATGTAATAAAAATTTGTATTGTATAAAATTATTAAATAATAGAAGATCTCCATTAATTTTAGTTTAATTTGTAAATTAGGACTACTATTCTAATTTATTTTTTGTAATTCCAATTCTTTTTATTCTACTATTTGCTAAGATTATATTTGCTGTAGATATACCCGATGCTGAAAAAACTTTATACTTTTTGTGCTTTCCAAGGTATTTATGCTCAAACACGACAAATTTAATATTTTCTTTTTATCTAATTGGTATTATCTACCTAGTTTTTTATATTTACATTCTTTATTTTTTTTTTCTTTTGCTACATCTATTTATCATGCACAAAATTATGGTTTCTGGATTATTCTAATTTTCTGTCTAGATATAACTATCGGTTTCGTATTTTAAATTGCTTCATCCGCTCTTTATTAAAAAAAACGTTACCTATTACTCCCTTTAATCTACAATTAATTGTATAGCATTTATTATTTTTAATTATAAAGAATTTATTTAAATAACATTTGTAAATTAACTGTTTAATTTAATACTTTATTAAATAAGTAGTTTTATTGTTGGTTAATTGGGGATTTAAAATTAAATTAGAACTCTCAAATAAAAAGAAGTTATAAAAAAAAAGAAGTTAAAGTTATAGTATTAAAGTAGAAACTAACTCAGATTATTATATTTATTTAAATAATTTTTGTTTTATTAAACTTTTACCTTTTATTACGGTAATACTCGCCAATTAAAAATAAATTTGCAATTATAAGATTAAAAATTAAAGTTAAGTTAAATTAAATTAAATTAAGTTAAGTCCCTTTTAATTTACTAAAATATTAAATTTTTAATAAAAGTAAAATACTTTATAATAACTACTAATTTTATACCTTATGTATATTTTGATATGCTTATAACCACCTTAATTTAAAATCATCAATAACCAAAATATTGGTTAAAATAGTTATAAAAATGTAATCAATCTAATCATCTCATCTCTTAAATTAAATGTCAATTAAAAATTCTACTATTACTATTACCCATCTTTGGGCTTATAAATTTCAGTTAAATTGAAACCTTAACTTTTTATTCAGAGTTGAATCTTATTAATAAATTTATAAAAAAGATTAAATTAACTAGGTTGAATACGATTAAATGTTCATAAAAATTTTAAAATTAAAAAAGTATTCTAAATACAAATACATAATACATAATACCTTTCCAATATTTTTATATTTTTCTATTTTATATTTATTACTACTATTAACACCACACCATATACTATTCTTTGATTTATTTAAATTAGTTTATTTATATTAATTTATTAAAATAGTAGAGGTTATTATCTAAATGAATAATAATAACATATATCATATGTATTTATTTATTGTAAATAGTGGTAATTACCTTTTAATTCTATTTTTAGAAAATAATTATACAAAATTTAATTTGTATCGAGTTGTATTGTATTATTGCTTTTTATTTTTAATATAGAATTGATAATATTTGTATTTAGTATCAAAACTCTCATTTATCCACAATTCTTGTTTATGTTTTTGAAATAAATTTCATTTTTAAAAAAAAAATTTTATATAAATCCTTAAGCTATAATTTACATATACTCTATATCAAGGTTGTATCCTGCTGATTTATAATTAAGAGGAAGAGAGATTAAAATAGGAAGAAATTTTAAAAAAGTTTTATTATTGGATCATATCTAGGGGGTCTAATTAAAACAAATATAAAAATTAAAAAGGTTTTGATAAATCAAATTATAGGTTGTAAATTTATTCCAATAACTAAATTATTTTTAAACAATTAAGGTAAACGATAAACTCCTAATAATAATCCCTGCTACACCATCAACTGGGTATATATACAAATATGTAAGATACGCAGACGACTGAGTCTTTGTAATATATGGACCAGAAGAGTTTGAGATTAAGATCAGGTATGAAGTATCTAATTTCCTGCGCGAGGAACTTAACTTAGAACTGAGTGTGGAGAAAACAAAAGATAACACATCTACATCATGACAAGGCCCAATTTCTAGAATAAAAAATATAAACCAAAGGAAAATAATCGAAAACTCGTCATTATAAAAGGGACAGTAGTAAGTTGAAAGTGGCTCATAATGTGATTACAATCCAATCCTACCAACAACCACCAAATTATTGGAAAACTAGTTATTCCTAAAGAAGGCTTCATGAGAATTTAAGAGAATACTGCTAAAGGTAGCTACGTTTCCTTACCTAGACGCTTTAATCTTTATGGATCATCACGGTATCCTAATTAGATAAATTTATTAACCAGGGGACTAATCAACTATTCGCAATAATTACATAATAGATATGTACTACATACAATAGTGAACTTCATAATGAGACACTCATCTGCGTAAACCTTGGCAAGATAATTAAACCTTACATCAAGAGCTAAAGTATTTGCAAATTTTTGGAAAGAGTTGGAAACCTAAACATAAACTAACCCTATGTTGAAGTTATATTCAAACCCGTATTTCAAGTTAATTACGATTTGAATAATGGAACCTATCTTAACTTAAACGCACCGTCCGAGGCACTTAATTGAGAACTAAGGACCCATTTAAAAATTTTACATAAATGTAGAATGTGCGGGAGCACATAAAGAAAACCATCAACTTAGAAAAATTAGAAAGGCCGGTAATAAAATCTTTGGATTCACACAAGTAATGTAAGAGCTAAACAGATACCAGTCTGTCAAAGTTGCCACTGAAAGATCCACAAAGGAACTTATGATGGATTAACCTTGAACAATTTAACACCGCTCACCCGTATTGAGACCTACCTTATAATTATATATACCCCTCCTCACGCATCACTTCGTTACAAGGCAAACCTACTACCCTTATTCTAAACACTACAATGCGGTACTGATATATGAAGGTTAAATACTATGCTAAGTCGGGCAAATTAAATTTTTACTTTCCCATGCTTATATTTAATATATTGTCCCAAATAATACTTTAGCGATATCCACACAGAGTAATTCCCATTATTAGGGGGATTTTAGTGATGCAAAAAGGAAAATACTCAATTAGTCTATATCGAAGTGAGCTACCTATTTATCCCAATTTAGCTATCTATATCATATCTCTAAAAGAGAGGGTATACCCCAAGCTAAAAACAGTTAATATTTTTATTTAATTTTTATATTATTATATGATTTGATATTTAATTATGATAAGTTTCCATGGATTTTATTTTACTATTTAATTAAATTAGTATAGAGAAAGTTAGCTATATATAATTATAGATTTGGGATTATTTTTAATTGAGTTTTACATTATAGGCAAACAGTGAAACTTTATTTTTATAAAATTGTTATTTATTATAGGTTTTAATATTAAGTGGTTAGGTGGTAAATTGGTTAAATGGTATTAAATATATTTAATATTAGGTTGAATAGTATTTTACTAAATCTAGGGTAGACTTTATAACATTTTATTTACTTTAAAAATAATAGACTTTTAACTTAAAATTTTTATACCATATGTTTATATAGATAACTTATTATAATAAGTAAGATCATGAGCTATATATAGAATTGAGAATATGATGTTAATTAATTAAGGGATATTTATTATCCTAATTTTTAATTGTAATTAGATTGTAAAATTTATTTGTAATAAAATAAACAGAAATTGTAGGCTATGTGTAGTGATTTTGAGTTATATTATTTATATATAAAATATATTATTATTATTATTATTACTTCTAATTAACTTAAATAATTTGTGATTAACTTATTATTAATTAAATGATATGTATTCTTCCAAATAAATGCATTGTTACCCATAAATTAACTCTCATTTAATATCTGTATAAACTTGATATTTATAACAATGTGACCTTTTGTTATATCTTAATACCAAATATACTGTGTTTTAATTAGTGTAGTATTTTAATAAATATATTCCGGTGTTTATAGCACTTTGTTTTCTTTATTCAAACTTAACATCATTTATATACCATTATGTATATTAAATTAATATTGACTATATTGCTATTTTACTATCTTTAGTTACTTACTATTTAATTAAATTTTAATTATGTTTTAGGTGAAAACTGTAAGAATTTTATTCTTTATTAATTTAATTATTTTTTAATATCAACGATTGCTAACAATTTATCAAGAGTACTTATTTCATATTCAGTTAAAACTAATTTTACATAATCATATAATGTTCCAATACTTCTTAATCTTTCTCTTATTACCTAATAACTTAGTATCTCTGATTATTACATGATAATAATTTATAAACTTTACCTAAAGTAATAAAACATTTACTAGGTCCAATTAAAATATTGTTTAATACATAACTCACAGTCAATCTATGACCTTTTACAATGTAATATAATTTATACAATCTTTTTAAAAAAAACATTATTGTTATTATATTTATTATTTATATTCAATATAATCTGTATTAGTGATAGTTTCAATGGAATTAAAAATGAATAAATATCCTAGTCTTATTAAATCATCTAACAATGTTCTGAACTTTTACTTTCTATTTATGAAATAAGGTATCTACCATCAGTTAATGCATCCTCGTTATCTGTTTGGAAAATTAAGTAATTAGCTGTTCCCTCTAAACTTTAATTAGAATATAACGATTCTTTTTTACTTGCGTAATCTATTCGTTTTAAACACTTCATGTAATCTTTTTTGCTGCATCTTTCTCTTGCTTACTTTATTATTTTATATGACTAATTTTTCTTACCTTGCTTTAGTTAATCTGTGTTATTTAACCTTGTAAAAATGGTAATTAGTACTTAACTACTTAAAATAGATTTACTTATATTTTATATAATTTATTTAATTTAAAAAAGACACTGGTAATTTTATACTGACTAGACCTATTTTGAGATAAAGTGAATACCTAAATTTAGTTTTTATTTAATAATTTTATTAAAGGATTAATTACATACTCTTGGGAATAAACTAGACTGCTGTAAGAATTATATTTTTATTTATATATTAATTTTATTAACCTTTTGTAAATAGCGCATCTCACCTTGAAAACTAAATGAAATAATCAAAACATAATTAACTAATATTCTGTGTCAGCTTTTTATAAAAAAAAACATAACCGAGTAATAAATTATTTGATAATAAAATAAATACATTTTTAATGTAACTAGAACCGCGATTCATTGCTTATAAAATAACCTAAATAATTTTAAACTAAATTAGTAAACACTTCTCCACTGTTCGACCATTAATTAAGAAATAAATTATTTTTAATATAAAAAGTAAACTAGTACTCCGCTACCTTTAACTCCAAGTATAAATTAATTTGATAATTAAATATTTAATAATAAAATCAACTATCCGCCTACTGTACTAATAGAGTAATTTGGATAATTAGACTAAATTTTTAAATAAAGAAAAGGCTCCTAGAAACTGACCAAACAAAGCAAATTATTAATATCTTAAATAAATATAACTCTAATATCGTGATGATTATTGAAAAGAACTAGAAATTTTTATATTTGAATATGTTTTTAATAATTCAAAACGTGAAGTTAATAAAGATTTTTATATTAATCATATTATTACTATTTATGAAAATCTGACATTTATTCCTTTTATTAGAAATAATTTTTAAACCTACTAAAGGAGAATTTACAGGATATGTAGCTACTCTACCTAAAACTCTTTCTATTAAACCTAGTTATTTTTCTATTCTAACTTAATCTACTAAAGCTTAGTTCAGCAATTCTTTATCTATATATAGTGCTAAAAATCAACTAATTATACAACAAGAAAAAATAAGATTTTATTCAATTATTTATAATAATCGCTATCTTAAATATAAAATAAGATAAAATGCAAAGAAATATTATTAAATATTTATGAATATAATTTGCACCCATTTTCAATGGTTAAACGAGTAGAAAGTGAATAATAATAATTATTTAATTATAATAATAATAATAATCTTTTCACGTTAATCTTACATTTATACTTTCTTTAAAAATATGATGACATAGTCAAGAGTTATTAGTAATAATAAGAAATATTTAATTACATACTAAAAATTTAAAAAATTAAGTGTATCTGAATTATAGTTCTACTTCCATTTTATGGTTTTGGAGCGTTATGTAAAAAAAAGGGAGTACTAGTTCTACAACTAATGCCAAATCTTTAAACAACTCGAATTCGATAAAATAAATTCCGAGCACTAAATCGATTTATGTTTGTAGTAAATTTCTTTATTCTAATGTTTATTTGTAGTCAACATGTTGAACTGGTACAATTGGTGCAGCAGCTACACCTTTTTATTTTACTTGATTTAATGTACTAGTACATGTAACAGGTATTGTATTATTTATAATACTCTAATAGATATTGGTCTAATTGAACAAAATATAAAAATTTTAAAATAAATAAATATATAAAATTTAATAATTTCCTAGTATTTTCTAAGCAATAAACAAAGAAAAAAATAAGTAAACACTAAAAAATATTATAAACAAAATTTATATATAAATATCTCTTTATCTCGTAATGTTTAAGAATAAAAATTCTAAATAAAAAATAAAAGAAAATATTAATTAAATAATTTGATTATAAAAGCAGGAATAAATCGGAGTATAAAACAACAAACTCCAAAATTTACAAAAATAACGTTAAAATATAACAAATCCTACAAAGTAAGAGATAAAAGCTAATAAACTAAAATATAGCAAAAATATAACAAAATCACTAAAATTCTAAAAATAGTTAAAAAAGGTGGAATACTTAAAAATTTACCTATCTAAAAGGTAAAAAAATTACAAAATAACAAAAATAAGTAACAAGTATATAAATATACCTATCTCAATAGTAAATCCATAAAAATTTAAACTAAAAAGTAAATAAAATAATACAAAATACAAAATTTCTTGTAGTTAGACCCTCACCTTATAAAACCCATATCTGTGCTTCCTACCTTAATTGATTAATTTATTAATTTAATTGTCCAAATTTTAATATTTATTGGAAAATAAAAGGTTAGGATTTATATGTTTATATACTTTTGTATTATTTTGTAATTTATTATTTTTAATTTGTTTTGCAACTAGTTTATTCCAGTTTTTTTAGTAAATTATAAAGTTTATAAAAACATTTTAGGTATCTTTTAAAATAAATTTTAAGACTGCAAGATTTTAGTTTTAAAAAAGTTATACCACAAATATTCAATAAAATTTTCTTATTTTTATTATTTTTTATATTTTTATTTTTTATATTTTGGCTGGTTTAATGGTTATTTTCAGGGGATTTGTTATGTTTATGGGTTATTTTTAATTATTTTTTAGACTTTTTATTTAGTTTTATTTTAAATTTTATGATTTGTTCAATATTCCATACTTTTTACACCCTGTTAAACCTTTTATAATTATTTGTCTTAATTTAAACATTTGGAACCTTTTTTATTTTTTATTGTTAATTAATGAAATAAATTTTTAGTTAATTTTGTGTTTTAAAAATACCTTTACTTTAAAATTTGTAGGTACCTTGTAAACTGTAGCTCTCTTTAACTTTTTAAACTTTGAGCAGTTTGAAGTATTGACCCATTTTGTGAAAGTAACTTACTTCAGTTTTTGGTTACTTTTTATTTTGTTTATAGTGTTGTATTGTTTTTACTAGTTTTTTAGATCCTCAGAGTTACATATTTTTAGCTATTTGTATTATTTTTAATTTTTATTTTTTATAGTGCTTATAGCTGTATTTGTAGCTATTACTAAACATGTATTTTTAACTATTTTAAGTTGTAAACTTGATTGTAGTTTTGGAACTTATTTTTTATGCTTTGTGTCCAAATTACTCTTGTTATTTATTTAATCAGCATTAGTTATATTTTATATAAAACTTTATCTTGTGCTTTTGCTAATAATTTTATTGGTGATACATTCACTGTAGTGTTGAAAAGATATAATTTGACAGGTACATTACCTTATATTATTTTTACTATTAATTTAGTTAAGGATTTTTATGGACTTGTGCTACATCAATGGTTGCTTAGTGTACCATATGTTTTTTATACAAATTCTTTTGTTTTTTTAAGACTATTTCAATTATTGTATTAAACCTTACAACAATGTAATTAGAAAAATAAGTCGATACAAGTAATGTTGTCTGGATATTTGTAAATAAGTTAGAATGTTATTTAATTTATTGATGATACTGAATTATGCATCACTTTATCGGACCTATTTCTTTATTATTTCCCATTTTTTTACCTTCCTTATTTTGTAGTTTTATTTGTATCTTTAATTTTTATTTGAGATATGTCGCTTACTTTAAATTGTTCATAAAGCTGGAATTTGAAATAGAGAGAAATATAGATTTTTTCAACTGTTGATCGTTTTATTAAAATTATGTTTGTAGGTTTTTGGAAAATCGTGTAAACTTTAATATTATTTTTACACCTTATTTAAACTTGATATTATTTATATCCATTTTTAAAATCTTTACCGCTTAAATTTCGTTTTGATCTTTTATTTACGGTTATTTTAATTATAATTTTGTAGTTCTTCTATTTAATTTTGTGCTATATTTTATGTAATGTTTAATTTAGGCTATTTGAAGAAATATTTTATTATATTTAATACTTTTTATTTTCTACTCTCATCATTTTCTATTAGTACGGCTAATTTTAAAAGATATTTAGAATTGAAAAGCTAAAAAGATTAATTGATTTTTCACGGTTTTGTCTTAGTTTAGGAGGCACACAGGAAAGGTTTGACATGTACCTTGTGGTTTACAAAGAGTATACTTGCTTTGGTATAGTTTGAATATTGCTAACATTAAAGAGACAAATTACCGAGATCCCTGTTAGAGATTGTAACATGCTGATTGCATTTTTTTGGATACAAGGCAATGACGAACTTATTAATTTATTCGTAATTGTTTAATTTTTAATCCTAATAATAAGATTCTTATCTTGAAAGCTTTAGTAACATAGTATAAAATGTTATATCAAATATTATTCATCTTTTTAAGATTTAATTAAGAAATTGAATTAGATTTAACTAGAATTAAAAATCCTTATATTGCTTATATCTTTAATAAAATATTAGGGGAAACAATTAAATATCAATCTTTTGACAGATTAACTATAATAATAAGAGAAAATGCTCTATTTAGATACTACTAATACTTCATTTCTAATAAATTTTACAAATGCTCACTCTAATTGTATAAATACAAATTATAACATTTATTATAAAATTCCTAATCAAAACACATTACCTATACTAAGAAAAATAATATAATCCATTTAACTCCTTTAACAAATAGAAACAAGCAATCAGAAAAATTGACATTGGATGTATATATTACACCCTCACCCTCAAATATAATTAATGATATTAATACCTTAAATAAATTTTAAACAATAATATTGAAAATACTAATTTGTATGATAAGAATAAAACACATATAAAATAGTTTTTATAACTAATCTTGATTTTATTTTTTTGTTTTGTTTTTTAATTGGACTTATTTACCCTTTTACCTTACTATTATTAATTAACCAGGGTTAAAGATAAATTAAAAACATATAAAAATTTATATTATTCTGTACTTCCCTTTCTATAAAGAACTAGGATATATTAATAATATATAAAGATAGTAATATAATTAGATAGTAAGATATTAAGTAGAAAAATAGTAAGATAGACATACATGCTAAATATTAGAAAAATCCATTACTTTCCCTTATTTTCCTTCTTTCCCTTATAGATTATTATCTTTACTCTTGTAGGTAATAGACTAATATTTTTATAAGACTAAGACTTTAATAAGATTAAGATTTTAACTGTTTCCTACATAGGGGAGTAGAAAATTAATTATCTAGATTACTTTCTGTACTTAGTGCAGGGTTACCAAAAATAGTAAATTGATGATATTTTCATATTTTCTGTTTAACTTTCCTAATCCTTTAGATTCAATTATATATGGATACAACTTATTCATTTCCTCTTTAATTACTATAAATACTATCTGTATCTGTATAGTATAATTTTAATCCATTATTATTATTATTTTAATTGGCTCATAAATATTCTTCCATTAGCAGTAATAGAACTAGCTACACCTATATTAACATTATTTGTTTGACTACCATTATCTAACATCGAACTTGTTTTATCTACATTAGTTTGAACCATGAAATGATCATCTAATTTAATGATATCGTGTATATCTAGTAAATCTAGATTCAAATTATTAAAGGATTTTTATCATATACTGTATTTTAATAAAGTAGAAACACCCCATATAGACTATTCAGTAAGATTTTACCTAATGTTTTTTTTATAGTTATCTTTTGGATAAGTTAATCTTAACTCATATAAATCAATAATAAATTTATCGAAAACTATTTATTGGTTAAACTAACCACTGAATATTTTAAACTTATACCCATACTTTATACCATTATCCATTTCAGGACTAAAAAAGACTGTTTTAAATTTTCCATTTATTTGTAATGTACCCGATTACCGCAAATACTAGATTAGACTCTTCTTTGTTTGTGCTTTCTCATACATGTAAACTGATGATTTTACCCACTCGATTTTACTCGTTTAACCGTTTCGCGCTTTCCCCTGCTGTATGTATACCTATACTTACTTGGACTTGTGACCTGACCTTTTACATTTTATTGGAATAGTAGGCTAACCTAACCAGTTAACTTTCCTACTCCTTTTAACTTATTGGTAATTACTTTTTACTTAACCCTGTTCAGGATCTGTAGTAATTAAAATTTAATACAATTAATTAATAAAATAATAAAATTATAAACATAATAATCACTTATAAATTAGTAAATTGATCAACAAATCATAAATAAATTATAATATTTATTATTAGGCTTAAAACTATCCTCCGATTTTAAACTAGTAATTAAAAAACTTTTTAACTGAAAGATCTTAAGAAATTAGATGCGCGTCCTATTAAAACATTACTAAGTTTACCTATTAAAAAACTCCTTAAAGTTAAAGACTTTTACGATTTAAAGAGATCCTAAAGTTTCTTTATCAAGAAAGGTTGTTAATTTAATGCTATAGGCAATCCATTCAGTAACGCAGATCTTTCTTTTTTCTAGGACTTAGTATATCGCTTTCGTTGTCAGACTTATCAAAGATTTTAATTATGGCGTTTTTACCGTGCTGTCCGGAGGTATTACTAACTTTTTATAAGTAGTTACTATCTGAGGATAAAACGAGTCTCTCTTAGGACGTTTTTTCAATTTGTTAAAAGTTTATGACACGAACCTTATCTTTTATTTTATAGAGACGAGGTTGAAAAGGTAGAACTGTTTAAGTTGGTTCATTTTAGCTCTTCACCGGAGATAGTTATTTTTGTTGTTTTTTAAGATGTAGGTCGGACTGAGGTACTTGCACTATTATTTAATTGAGTAGTAGATCCCTTACTTCGTCATAGTTCATAATGAAGTTCTGCTCTATTCTATGTTGTCTAAGTTAATTTCACCATTGTAATTTCGAGATTAAAAAACCCGTGGGTTAATCATATTTACTTTATACTGGTGAACTCGAATTTTTATCTTACGATGATTCGTGACCTTGCTTTATTACCATACCCCTTTTTTAATTAGAATGGTTTGGTGGTAGCATTCCTGTATTTTCCATTTTGGGACTACATTGCTTTTGGCTACTTTATTTCAGGCTATACCCAATAACTTTATTGTTATTCCTTATAAATTTAAGAGCTTTCCCTGATCTCATCTTTTCTTATTCATTTACTGTTGATTAACTGTACGCTTTTACGTAGTAATTTTACGCATTAAACGGTTAACTATTGAAATTTACTCCTTTTTTTGGCTAATTTATCACTATTAGTGTCTCGTTTTTGTTTGTTTATGTAATAGGATTTTATTGTAAGATTAGAGAGAATTGCTGTTAGGAAAAACCTTGTCTTACACCGGCTTAGTAGCTTTAAGCTTTTTAATAAGTCCCAAGATAATTGTGGAAACTTCATATCGGATAGATAACTGTATCAGAATAGTTGAGATATCGTGACTCTATTGATTTTTCATTAACTATCCCTTGCTTAACAAAAAGACATACTAATTGACATTTTTAATAAAAACTCTTTTTAATCTAACTCCTTTCTTCTGTGCAACTATATCTCCTTAATATTTTATATTCGTACATAAGATTAAAATTATTTACTAATATTTATATTGAATATATTTATTATTATGAATATTTTATTAGATCAAAATTATATTCTTTATAGTGATAATACATAAAGTATAAACATAAATTTTTTAATTTGTTCTACTTGTTTTAATGTTCCTCCTCCTATCGGAGACTTAAGGACCGGGGATGGGGACTTCCATTGTATTTCAGTCCCCCGCGTCTCTCTTGCAAAACTTTTTTGGCCTCTTAACTTTTTGGCCTCTTAAATAAGTA